>Ga0315273_10009389_pt1 | contig 12399 bp, 8 predicted proteins | sample YL17G02_0_MG_FD_205753 | JGI IMG/M metagenome (GOLD analysis project Ga0315273, IMG submission 205753) | Sediment microbial communities from Yellowstone Lake, YNP, Wyoming, USA - YL17G02_0 | ecosystem: Environmental > Aquatic > Freshwater > Lake > Sediment | place: USA: Wyoming | collected... | reverse complement strand
CCGTGAACGCGTCGAGTGCGGCCGGATAGTCGCCGGTGCGCAGGGCGGCGATGCCCTGCGTCTGCTCGATCAGGCCGAGTTCGACGTGTTCGTTGGTGCTGCGCAACATACGGAAGGCGGCGCGCGCGTAGCGCGTTCCGGGGGTGTAGGCGCCGGCGGCGACGTGGCTGCGGGCGAGCCGGCTGGCCAGGAGCCCGTTCAGCGTCGTATCGCGCAGCGGCCGGGCAGCCGTGCGCGCAGCAGCGAGCTGGTCGAGCGCGCGGTCATAGCGCCCCTGCCGATGATCGCAATCGGCCAGCTTGATGAGGAGCCGCGCCCTGATGGCGCGGTCGTCGGGCCGGGCATGCGCGAGCGCGACCGCATAGTACTCGCGGGCCGCGTCGAACTGGTCGGCTGCCTGACTGAGATCGCCGAACTCTTCCTGCCTCAGCGCCGCGTCTTGCGGAGCGTTCGGCTCGGATGCGTTCGGGGGGATCGGCTTCTGCACAGGTTGCTCCTCAGCCTCACGGGGGAGACAAGCTGGAAGCAGGCGAACTCGCGTTGCGCGAATCAGGCGGGGGTCATCCGCCACGCGGAGACCCCCGCCGAACGATTAGCGCAGCAGGCCGGGTCGCCCGAGCAAAGTGCTCAGCAATTGCTGCACCATCATCCACGCCACCACCTGGCGGTCGTTCACAGGACGCACGGTCAGGGCACTGCCCATCGAGGCGCTTGACGAACTCGGCGCGGACTGCGTTTGCGTCGGCTTCGGCCCGGAATCTTTTGGACTATCCGGATCGCCATTGGTGGACGCGCCTCCGCCCGTCGCGGCGATGACCGGCGAGCTACCGACGGTCACCGTCAACGTGACGACGCTCAGACTGAGCAGGAGGATGAGGGTGAGAGATCGACATGGCTTGAAGGCCATTGCGCTGTGAACTCCCTCCACGCGAGTCAGCTACACCTCTTGAATCCCGGCGCGCGGTGGCCGGTCGAGGCGACGCAAGGATAACTACCTGAGGCAGGGGACCACACTCCAGCGCGTTCAAAAGGCTACGCCCTTGCGAATTGCAAGGTCAACTAATTTAAGGGTGTCAAATCTCTGAAGAGCTCACTTTTCCTCAGGAATCGGGGGAGCCGGGGAGGCCCCCTCCTCGGCGCGCTTGAGGGCGGCCCGGGCGAGCGCATAGCGCAGGCCCTGGGTGGACGAGGTGAGGGAAGCCAGCCCGGCGGCCTCGCACAGGGAGACCAGCAGGACGCACCCCGCCGGTAGGATGTCCGCCCGCCCGGGCCCCACGGTCGCCAGCGCCTGGCGCTCGGCCGTAGTCAGGCCGGTCAACGAATCGGTCAGTCGGCGAATGTCCCCGGTCGGGAGCAGGTGCCCCTCGACCCGGGAAGCGTCGTAGCGCCGAAGCCCGAGATTGAGCGCGGCCAGCGCGGTTACGGTCCCACCAACCCCGGCGGCCGCCTGGGGCGTAGGCCGCAGCAGGAGGTCGTGCCCGACCCAGGTCTCGCGCAGGAACGAGCGCAGTTCCGCGAGTTCGGCCGGGGCCGGCGGATCGCTCCGCAGGAAGCGCTCGGTCAGGCGCACGCAACCCAGCTCGAGGCTCACCCAGCGATCGACCCGCAGGCCGACACCGCGCACGATCTCGACCGATCCGCCGCCGATGTCCACCACCAGGTACTCGCCCGGCGCACGATCCCAATGCAGGCCCTCGAGCACGGCCTCGTAGACCAGGCGGGCCTCCTCCTCCCCGGAGAGAATCTGGATCGGAAAGCCGGCGGCCGCAGCGAGCCGGCGTGTGACCTCAGGCCCGTTTTCGGCGCTCCGGAGCGCGTTGGTCGCGGCGACCAGCACTTCGGCGCACTCGAGCTCCCGCGCCCGGCGAGCGAAGCGGCTCAGTGTGTCCCGCGTCCGCTCCTCGGCGCGCGGGCCGATCCGGCCCGTGGTCTCGAGCCCCTCGCCAAGCCGGCAAGACTCCCCGAGCCGCACCAGCGGCCGAAGCTCGCCCTGGGCCGCACGTTCCGCGACCAGGAGACGGATTGAATTGGTCCCGATGTCGATCGCTGCGATGCGGGGTGCCCGTGGCAGTGCGGGAGAGGTCATCAGAGAAGAAAATCATCCATTGGTATCGAACGCTTTCTACCCGCGCCCGCGGTCCCCGACTCTTCAAGCTCGGGAGCAGCGGGTGCCGGGCGGTGCTCCTGGCCTCGATCTCGCTCATAATTTGATATCAATGGGACATCAACCTCCTCAGCCTCGACCGCGGCAAGGAAGATCGCACCCCGACTCCCGGGCTCCGAGAGCGAACAGCGAACCTGGCGAGCCACCCGGACCGTCTCGACGAGACCAACTTCTTTCAATATCGAAACATGGTGCGAAGTGCAGCCCGCGGAAAGACCCACCTCGCGGGCCAGCTCGCCGAGCGAGCGCGATGTGCCAGCCAGGGACCGCACCATGCGCCAGCGCGAGGGATCCGCCAGTGCCTGGACGGCGCGAAGGCCCCAGCTCGCGTCGCCACCGGCGCGTGCGCCGGAGCCCTTGCGCCGACCCGGGCGCCCCAGATTCTGCCCGTCGCTCATCTCAGGCAACCCCTCCCTTGTGCTCCGAAAATTGTGGATGGCGATGCGCCAAGCCGTTGCCGCACGCCGATCTCGCTCCGCTCCTGATCGTGCTCCTGCGGAAGCGAGCGAACTTGCTCTGACCCTTGGACTTAGGATCACCCATCCACAATTCTCGGAGCACAAGGTGCGGGTTGACCGCGACCTCCATGGCACCTTAATCTACGGCATGACCGAATCGCAATCTTCCCCCACTCCGGACCTCGGGCCAGGCCTCGGGCCACCGCTCGTCGCGGCCCCCGCCGATATCGAACTCGACGCCCTCGCCCGGGACGCCGAAGCCGCGGAATTCACCCCCGCGCGCTCGCGAATCCCGAGTGCACCGCCGTCCTTTTTCGGGCTGCTCCCCGAAGAGGTCGAGGGCGCGCTGGTGGCGGCCGGCTGGCCGAGTTATCGCGCACATCAGGTCCTGGACTGGGTGTACGCCAAGCGCACGCGCGATCCGGGGGCGATGTCGAACCTGGGCAAAGCCCAGCGCGAGCAGCTCGGCGGGATCGTCGACCTGGCGCTGCCGCGCATCCACAGGCAGGTCCAGTCCCCCAAGGGGGACTCGGTCAAGTACGCGCTCGAGCTGCACGACAAGACGCGCGTCGAGTCGGTGGCCATGCTCTCCAAGCGCGGTGTCACGCTGTGCGTCTCGACCCAGGCGGGCTGCGGCATGGCGTGCGTGTTCTGCGCCACGGGCACACTCGGGCTGACCAGGAACCTCAAGGCCGACGAGATCGTGGCCCAGGTCGTCCACATGCTCGAGACCACGGGCTGGGAGGATCCCGGCTTCAACATCGTGTTCATGGGCATGGGCGAACCGCTGGCAAACTATGCTCAGACCCTGAAAGCGATCAACGTCCTGCGGGCGGATGAGGGCCTGCGCGTGGGTTCGCGCCGCATCACGCTCTCGACCTGCGGCATGGTCCCGCAGATGCACCGCCTGGCGAAAGAGGGCCTGCAGGTCGGGCTCGCGATCTCGCTCCACGCCACGACCGACGAGTTGCGCGATCGCCTGGTGCCGATCAACCGGCGCTATCCGCTGCGGGAGCTCGTGCGCGCGGCGGACTTCTATGCCACCCACACCGGCCGGCGGGTCACGCTCGAGTACATCCTGCTCGCGGGCGTGAACGACAAGAAGGGCGATGCCGAGCGCCTCGCCGACATTGCGAACGCGCTGCCCTGCAAGATCAACCTGATCCCGTACAACCCCGTACCGCAGTTGCCGTGGCAGCGCCCGACCGACGAAGCGATCCAGCGCTTCGCGGACTGGCTGTTCCCGCGTTGCCCTGCGGTCACGTTGCGCTGGAGCCAGGGCGGGGAAATCGCCGCCGCGTGCGGCCAGCTGGGCGCCAAGGCCTGACCCCGAGACGCGCCTCGTGAGCCTCCGCGCCCGGCTCACCCTCTGGTTTCTTGTCCTCGCGATCGTTCCCAGCCTGGCGCTGTCCGGCCTCGTGCTGCGCCAGCTGGTCTCGACCGTCGAGTGGTGGGACTCCGCGGGCGCCGAGGAGGCGCTCACCAGCTCGGTCGTGGTGGCGAAGAACGCGCTCCAGCGTCTCGAGAACGGGCTCCACCTGAGCGCCACGCCGCTGTTCGACCTGGCGCGCAGCCGCGATCTCCAGCTCGCGCCCGGCCAGCCGGATCGCCTGTTCATCGAGCGCTACCTCGACAACACCGGGCTCGATCTCTACCAGCTCTACACCCGCGCGCCGGGCGACTCGACATGGCAACTGGTGGCGGATATCGCCCCCGCGGGCTCCCCGCGGCGCGTGCCGCTCGACCTCTCTCCCGAGCTCGATCGCGGCCGCATCGACCCGATGCGGACCGTGCAGTCGGCCACCGGCGTATTTGGCCTCCTGATCCCCCTGCCCTCCGACAGCACCCATGCCGGCGCGCGCCTGGTCGCGGTCGGCTACGCGCTGCCGAAGGACTTCTTCCTCCGGCTGTCCGAGCTGCAACTCGGGATCGGCACGTTTCGCGCGCTCGCGGGCTACGCCGAGGTGTTCAAGTGGTACTTCCGGCTGGCCGTGCTGGCGATCCTGATCGGGGTCGCGATCGTGGCGATCTTCGCGGCCCGCGCGCTCGCCCGCCATCTCGCCCGGCCGATCGCCGACCTCGCCGCCACGTTTGCCCAGGTCGACGGCGGCACTGAAGTGCGCGTGACCCCCGGCGGCGCCCCCGAGGTGCGCCAGCTCGGCGAGGCGTTCAACGCCATGACCGCCCGGCTCGCAGTCGCGCGTGCCGAACTCGCCCGCGCCGAACGCGCGGCCGCGTGGCAGGGCGTGGCGCGGCAGGTCGCGCACGAGATCAAGAATCCGCTCACCACCATCGGGCTCGCTCTGGCTAACATGGAGCGGGAGTTCGAGGCGCTGCCCCTGGACGCGCGCGCGCGGGTCGACAAGCGCGTGCGCGCGCTCGAACACGAACTGGCATCTCTCGGCGACCTGGCGGATTCGTTCTCGGCGCTGGGCGCGCTGCCGATCATGCGCCCCACGGCGGTGGACCTGAATTCGCTGGTCGAGAGCCTGGTCGCCGCGTCGCCGTGGCGGCACGTCGCGCTCGAGACCGTGCCCGATCCGGCGCGGCCGACGGTGTGGGCCGACGAGCGGCAGCTCCGGCGGGTGCTGCGCAACCTGCTCAAGAACGCGTGCGAAGCGCAGCCCGCGGGCGGCCGGGTGCGCATCGCGACGGCGCGCGCCGGAGATGGGATGGCGAGCGTGGTGGTCGAGGACGAGGGCCCGGGCATCGCGCCCGGGGCGCTGGCGCACATCTTCGATACGGGATTCACCACCAAGAAAGATGGCTCGGGCGTCGGGCTGAGCGTGAGCCAGCGCGTGATCGAGCAACATGGCGGGACGATCGAGGTGGACAGCGAGCCCGGCCGGGGCGCGCGCTTCACCGTCCTGCTCCCCGAAAGGAGCGCATGAGCGGCGAGCGACTGCAGGTGCTGATCGTGGACGACTCGCCGAGCCTGCGCGAGCAGATGAGCGACCTCCTGGCCGCCGACGGGCACCAGGTGCAGACCGCGCCCACCGGCGAACTCGCGCTGGTCGCGCTCGCCGAGCGCGCGTTCGACGTCGCGTTCGTCGACCTGAACCTCGGCGGCGGCATGAGCGGGCTCGACGTGCTCAAGCAGGTACGTGCGGAGCACGGCGACCTGACCGTCGTGCTGATCTCCGAGCGGGCGTCGATTCCCGCCGCGGTCGAGGCCACGAAACTCGGGGCCTTCGACTTCCTCGAGAAGCCGTTCGACCGCGACCGCCTGCGGTTGCTGCTGTCGCATCTGTCCGAGCGCGCGCTGCTCAAGCGCCGCGCGCGCGCGGTCGCGCTGCCGGGCTCGGGCGGCCTAGCGATGGTCGGCGGCTCCGAGACCATGCGCAGGTTGATGGCCGACGTTGAGCGCGTCGCGCCGACCCAGGGCAAGGTGCTGATCACCGGCGAGAACGGCTCGGGCAAGGACCTGGTGGCGCGCGCGATCCACCTCGCGAGCCGGCGCGCCGACCGCCCGTTCGTCAAGCTCAACTGCGCCGCGATCCCGAAGGACCTGGTCGAGAGCGAGATCTTCGGCTACGAACGCGGCGCTTTCACCGGCGCGATGCAGGCCAAGAAGGGCAAGCTCGAACTGGCGGACGGCGGCACGCTGTTCCTCGACGAGGTCGGCGACCTGTCGCTCGAGGCGCAGGCGAAGCTGCTGCGCGCGATCGAGACCGGCGAGGTCGAGCGCGTCGGGGGCACCAAGACCACGGTCGTGGACGTGCGCCTCGTGTCGGCGACGCACAAGGACCTGCCCGTGGCCGTGCGCGCCGGCACGTTCCGCGAGGATCTCTACTTCCGGCTCAACGTGCTGCCGATTCACGTGCCGCCCCTGCGCGAGCGGCGCGAAGACATCCCGATCCTCGCCGAGCACTTCGTGCAGGAGTTCGCGGCGGCCGAGGGCCTGGGTACGAAGGATCTCACCCCGGCGGCGCTCGCGCTGCTCGCCCAGTACACCTGGCCGGGCAACGTGCGCGAGCTGCGCAATCTCATGGAACGCGCCGTGATCCTCGGGCGTGGTTCGGTGATCGATGTCGACGACCTGCGCGACTGGCTGGTGCCGGTGACACGCGCCGGCAGCGCCGCGGCGGTGGCCGCGGGCGTGGCTGCGGAGAGCGACGACTTCGCGGGCGAGGAGCCGGCCAACCTGCGCGAGGAACTCGAGCGCCGCGAGTCCGAGGCGATCTTGAAGGTGCTCGAATCCGTGCGCTGGAACGTGACCCAGGCGGCGGCGCAACTCGGCGTGGACCGCACGAACCTGCATCGCAAGATGCGCAAGTACGGCATTCACCGCAACAGCAAGGAGGAAGACGCGTGAGCGGATACGCGCTCCACAGGGACCAGTCGAGCGGGCATGCCCAGGCGCTCGCATGCGCGCTCGCGTGCGTGCTGGCCACGGCTCTGCCCGGCGGCGCCCGCGCCCAGGACAGCGCGCCCGCCCCGGCGGATACCACGGCGGCGGCGGCGGACACGGGCTGGGTTGATGTCGGCGGTAACGACGCGTTCGGCGCCGCCAATCCGTTCGCCGATCTCCCCTCGGACGAGGACGAAGGCCCGGTCCTCCCCGAGGGCGGGCGCCTGTTCCCGTACCTGAGCTACAACCGCGTCGACGCCTACACCTTCGGACTCGACCAGACGTTTCACCCCTCGCGCGGGTGGCTGCCCGGGTTCTCGACCCGCATGGCGCGTGCCTTCGCGCGCGAGAACGGGCCCGACCAGCCCGACGGCCGCTGGGTCTACGGGATGCACCTCGAGCAGCCGATCGACTCGAAACGCCGCGGCAAGCTCGGGATTTCGCTCTACCGGCGCACCGACGACGACGAATTCGGCCAGGTCGGCGACGTCGAGAACGCGCTGGCGGCATGGTTCTTCCACTGGGACTACAAGGACTGGTTCGAGCGCGAGGGTTATGGCCTCGACGGCGACTGGACCTTCCGCGAGCGCTGGAGAGTTTCGGGGCGCTACGACCAGGACACCTATCGCTCGATCACGGAGCTGGCCAACGGCGAGCGCGGCGTGTTCCGCCGCAGCGCCGCGTGGCGCGACAACCCCGCAGTCGACGACGGCGACCTGCGCGCGGTGACGTTTGGGCTCGCCTTCGACAGCCGCTCGAACAAGAAGACCCCCCGCCGCGGCATGTACCACCAGCTGCGCATCGAGACCGCCGGCGGCGACCTCGGCGGGGACTTCGCGTACAAGCGCTACACCGCCGACCTGCGCGCCTACTTCTCGCCCGGCCCATCGCACACGGCAAAGGTGCGCGCGTACTTCGGCACGACGTCCGAGGGCGACTTCCTGCCGTTCCAGAAGACCTTCGCGATCGGCGGCATCGGCACGCTGCGCGCCTACCCGTTCCGGCAGTTCCGCGGTCGCCACCTGTTCCTCACCAACGGCGACTGGACGTGGGAGCTGTTCAAGCGCTCGAGCAAGAACGCGATGCTCAAGACCGGGTTCGCCGTGGTCGGGTTCACGGACTTCGGCCTCGCGTGGGACGCGCCGACGTGGGACCTCGGGCAGCGCCGGCCGGCGTGGGACGCCGGGCTCGGGCTCGGCACGACCGACGAGACGCTCCGCGTCTATTTCGCGAAGGACCTGCGCTCGACCAGCTCGCCGATCCACGTCACCCTGCGCATCGCGCGCTCGTACTGAGCGCCCGGCACCCGATGCGCCTCCGGATGCTCGCGTGCGCGGTGCTCGCCGTGCTGGCCGTCCCGCTGCGCGCGGGCGCGGTCGAATTGCGTGGGACGGCGGTCGCGCGCTCGGGAGAGTGGACGATCGCATCGCTGCGCGCCGAGGATGCGTTCTCCGACCGGATCGCGCAGACCGTCGATCGCGGCATGCCCGTGACGATCGTGGTCACCGTGGACGTCTGGCAGGACCGCTCGGGCTGGTTCGACCAGTTGGTCGGCGAGCAGCAGGTGGTGCTGCGCGCGTTCCGGAACGCGTGGTCCGATGACTTCGCGCTGAGACGCGATCGCGAACCCGAGCGCACGATCACGAATCTTGCCATGCTCGAGAGCGAGATCGCGCGTCCCATGCGCGTGCGCGCCGTGCCGCTCACGCGACTTGCGCCCGGGGAGCGCTACTACGCGATCGTCCAGGTGGCGGTCAAGCCGCTCACGGTCGAGGATCTCGAGACCGTGGAGCAGTGGCTCTCGGGCGAGGCCAAGCGCAGCGGCAAGCCCGGGCCGGGCTCGATCGCGAAACTGCCGCGCTACCTCGTGGGGATCCTGGCGAACCTCTCGGGCTTCGGCGACGAGGTCGGGCGCTGGCGCAGCGGTACGTTCACCAGCGCGTCACTCCCGGTCCTGCCCTAGGTTCCGGTGCGGTCCATCCACGCGGGCACTCCGCCACCCTGCGGGGCCGCAGACTCCCCGCCGGAATTGCGCGAAACCGCGCCCATCTCGACCGAGGCCCACGCCCGGTTCGACGCGTCGTTGATCCCCGACAGGTGCAACTTGAGCTCGTTCGGATAGGTCGCGAAGCGGATCGCGTCCTCGGTCGAGATCACCTGCTGCTTGACCAGGTTCGCGAGGGCCTGGTCGAAGCTCTGCATCCCGTACTGCGACACTCCGTCCGCGATCGCACTGCGGATGCTCGAAGTCTTGGCCGGATCGATGATCAGGTCGCGCACGGTCGGCGTGTTGACCAGGATCTCGATCGCCGCCACCCGCCCCTGCCCGAGGGCCCGGGGCACGAGCCGCTGGGAGATCACGGCCCGCAGGTTGCTCGACAGCACGCGCCGGATCTCGTCCTGTTCGTGGGGCGCGTAGTACGACAGCACGCGCTGGATCGACTGCGCGGCGTCCATGGTGTGGAGCGTCGTGATCACGAGATGCCCGGTGTTCGCGGCGGTGAGCGCGATCGTGAGCGTCTCCTTGTCGCGGATCTCGCCAATCAGGATGATGTCCGGGTCCTGGCGCAGGATGTGTCGCAGCCCTTCCTGGAACGAGTGGGTGTCGTCGCCCACCTCGCGCTGGTAGATCAAGCAACGGTCGTCGCGGTGGAGGTACTCGATCGGGTCCTCGATCGTGATGATCTTGCGGGTCTCGCGATGGTTCAGGTGATCGATCATGGCGGCCATTGTCGTCGACTTGCCCGCACCGGTCGCGCCCGTCACCAGGATGAGGCCGCGCTGCTCCTCGGCCAGTTGCCCGAGCAGTGGCGGCAGCGAGAGCTCCTCGAGCGTGGGAACCGTCGTCGGCACCAGTCGGAACGACACGCCGACCGTGCCGCGCTGACAGCACAAGTTGACGCGGAAGCGGGCCAGGCCCGGAATGCTCACCGCGATGTCAGACTCGAGTTCTTCCGCGAACTGAAGCCTGCGATCCGGCGGCAACAGCTGTTCCATCAGCCCCTCGATGTCCGCGGGACTGCAGCGCGGCTCGTCGATCCCGAAGAGCATGCCGTCGATGCGCATGGTCGGCGGCGCCCCGACCTTGAGATGGAGGTCGGACGCGCCGAGCGAAATCATGTTCGCGAGGACGGAATGGAAGTCGCGCCGTGTGCCGGCGTCGGTGGTCATGCAGCGGCCTCCTGGGAAACGACGAAAGCTCGCCGGGCGGGGCGAACCCGATCCTGGGCTCACGGCCGCCTATCGCAAGAATCGTTCCGCCCGCAAGTCGTTGCGCCCGCTCGCGCCCTTGCGCGGCCGGCATGCACAACACCCGCATGGCGTGGTGCCCACGGCAAGACGCAACGGCCCCGGCGGGCGATGCCGCCGGGGCCGCAGTCGTCGCGAGTCGGAGCAAGCGATTCAGGGGTGAGGCGGGACTGCCACGACGCGGATGCGGGCGTCCACCACGACCGCGCCTTCCCCCGGCTCCAGCACCGCGACCGGGTTCAGGTCGAGTTCGATGATCCCGGCCAGGTCGCCGACCAGCTGCGACACGCGGAGAATCACCTCCACGAACGCGGCGCGATCGGCGGGCGACGCCGCGCGATAGCCGTCGAACAGCCGGCGCGAGCGCAGCGAGTCCACCATCTCGGCCGCGTCGTCCCGCGTCAGCGGATGGAGCCGGAACGCGACATCCTTGTGCACCTCGAGCAGCGTGCCACCGAGCCCGGCCATGAGCAGCGGCCCGAACTGGGGATCGAGCGTCATCCCGACCGCGCCCTCGTAGGCGGGGATCACCATGCGTTGCACCAGCGCGCCCTCGAACTCGCGTGCGCGGCCGAGTGCCGCGAGCCGGCCCTCGAGTTCCGTGTAGGCCTGGCGCACCTCGTCGGCGTCGGTGAGACGCAGGATCACACCCCCGACATCGGACTTGTGGGTGATCGTCGTGCTCACGAGCTTGAGCGCAACCGGGTAGCCCATGGCCTCGGCTGCCGTCGCCGCTTCGCCCGCGCTGTGCACGACCCGCTCGGGCACCCCTTTCAGTCCATAGGCGGCGAGCACCTCCGACACCGCCTGCGGCGCGAGCCACACCGGCTCCGCGCCGGACGCGGCGGACGCGAGCGCATGCCGGGCGCGCGCCGGGTCCGCGTCCGCGAACACGGGGACCTCGCTCTCGGGCCGGGCGCGCCAGCGCGCGTAGGACACGGCCCGGCCGAGCGCGCGCGCGGCCGCCTCGGGGAACCCGTACGACGGCACGTGGCCCGAGCGCAGAGACCGGAGCCCCTCGGGAATACCGTGGCTGCCCATGAAGCACGTCAGCACCGGCCTGGTCGAGCCGAGCGCGCCGGCGAGGATCGCGCGCGCGACGTCGGGCGCCTCGGTGCCGACCGGCGGCACGAAGATGACCAGTGCCGCATCGACGTTCGGGTCCTTCAACAACAATCCCAGCGCGCGCTCGAAGTGCGGCGCGCGCGCCGAGGCGATCATGTCGACCGGGTTGCGGGTCGAGGCCTCCGGCGCGAGGAACGTGCGCAGCTCGGCGTCGGTCGCCGGGTCGAGCGCGGGCAGGACGAGGCCGGCGCCCTCGCACGCGTCGGCGGCCATGATGCCGGGGCCGCCCGCGTTGGTCAGGATGGCGACGCGGTTGCCCGCGGGCAGCGGCTGGTGCGCGAGCAGGAGCGCCGCGTCGAACAGGTCGTCGATCGTGTCCGTGCGAATGACTCCGGCCTGGCGGAACAGCGCGTCGACCGCGAGGTCGGCGCCCGCGAGCGCGCCCGTGTGCGACTGCGCGGCGCGGCGCCCCGAGCCGGTGCGGCCGGACTTGACCGCGAGGATTGGCTTCGTGCGGGCGACCCGGCGCGCGATCTGCGTGAAGCGCCGCGGATTTCCGAACGACTCCAGGTAGAGCAGGATGACGTCGGTGTTCGGGTCGGTCTCCCAGTACTCGATCAGGTCGTTGCCCGAGACATCGGCCTTGTTGCCGATCGAGGCGAAGGTTGAAATGCCGAGACCGAGATCGCGCGCGAGGTCGAGAATCGCCAGCCCGAGCGCGCCGCTCTGCGAGCTGAACGCGACCCGCCCGGCGAGCGGCCACGTGGGCGCAAACGTCGCGTCGAGGCTGACGGCAGGATCGGTGTTGAGGATGCCCAGACAGTTCGGCCCGATCATGCGCATGCCGGCGCCGCGCACGACCTCCAGCACCTCGTCCTCGAGCCGCCGGCCGCTCTCGCCGACCTCGCGGAATCCGGCCGTGATCACGACCAGGCCGCGCACGCCCTTGGCCGCGCAATCCTTCACCGCGGCCAGCACGCCGTCGCGCGGCACCGTGAGGATCGCAAGGTCGACCGGGCCGGAAATCGCGGCGAGCGACGGGAATGCGCGCACCGAGTGCACGAACTCGGCCTTCGGGTTGACCGGGTAGACCGGTCCCTGGAATTCGTTCG
>Ga0315273_10009388_pt1 | contig 12400 bp, 7 predicted proteins | sample YL17G02_0_MG_FD_205753 | JGI IMG/M metagenome (GOLD analysis project Ga0315273, IMG submission 205753) | Sediment microbial communities from Yellowstone Lake, YNP, Wyoming, USA - YL17G02_0 | ecosystem: Environmental > Aquatic > Freshwater > Lake > Sediment | place: USA: Wyoming | collected... | reverse complement strand
GGGCCACAACCACGCGGGGAGCATCGTCTTTCACAAGAGCGCCCCCTCGGACCTTACGTCGCTGGGTGTCGGCGACTGACAGGAGGCCGTCATGGGAGTCAAGATCAGTCTGGACGGGAAACTGTACTACTGCGCCGCCGGCATCGGCGGGGTGCCGACCTGGACCGAGGTCAAGACCACGCGCGACGCGACGGCCACGGTCTCCAGGGGCGAGGCCGACGTCACGACTCGTGGCGGCGGCGGATGGAAGGCGGTCGTCGGCACGGTGAAAGAACTGGTCGTCGACTTTGAGATCGTCTACGACCCGGACGTAGCGGCCGTTGCGGCTCTGCGCGACGCCTTTCTGAACGGCACGGCCATCGGCCTGGCGGCGATGGACGGCGACATCGAGACGGCGGGCACCCAGGGCATGTGGGCGGATTGCGCGGTCCTCAAGTTCGAGCGCAAGGAACCGCTGGAGGGTGCCATGACGGTCGGCGTGACGGCAAAGGCCACGTACTCGGCGAACCCGCCGCAGTGGAAAACCATTTAGCGACCGCCTGGTGCAGGCAGTCGCTGAGGCTCACTCAAGACAAGGAGAGACACATGAGTGTTACCGTGACGTACCTGGCCAAGGTGACCGCCGTCGAGACGCTCGAGACGAACGTCCCGGCCGCCGCGGCGGCCAACCGCAAAGTCACGCATTCCCTGTTCGACACGAGCAAGACCCTCGACGGCTCGTCGACGCCGCCGGCCACGCTTGTGGCGGCCTTCGAGAAGGCCCTGGCCGCCGGCGTGGCCACCATCGACCTGCGGGCGCTGGTCGGCACCAACAACGTTCCGGTGGACGGCAACGGCCTGCGGGTCCAGGTGCTGCGCATTCGCGCCAAGAGCACCAACGCCAACCCGATCACCATCGCCAAGGGCGCGTCGAACGGCTACGACGGATTCGGCGCCGGCTTCTCGCTGACTCTGGCGCCTGGCGCCGAGCAGCAACTGTTCACCAACGACGGCGGCGGCGACATCAGCGGCACCAACAAGACCATCGACCTTACGGGCACGCTCACGCAGTCGCTCGAGGTCGAGATCATCCTCGGGTGATTCATGTTGTGCGACCCCGTCACGGCCTGGGTTCTGGCGCGGCTGGCGGAGGCGAACGCCTATGCCGCCGCCGAGGGATGGGGCTATCCGGGCGACGAGGTGGCGAATGAACTGCGGGGTGGGCCAGTGGCAAGCCACGAGATTCATACCCTCGTCTTCGCGGGTTCGATTCCCGCCCCCGCTAGCGCCAGCGCCGTTCGGAAGGCCCTCATCTGGCTCATCGTGGCCAGCGTAGTGGCGCTGTAGCCATCGCCTCGGCGATGGTTCGAGGCGACTGGGAGGGCATGCGGAAGGCCGCCGAGTCGCTGCCGTTTGGCCTGGGCGAGATCGTCAAGGAACTCGCCGGCCCTGTGGACGCGGCGTTCGCCACCATCGTCAACCGCATCAAGGGTATCTGGGAGTCGCCATACGACCGGAGCGCCATCGACAAGGCCAAACGCGACCGCGCTGAAGAGGCCGCCCAGCACAACCGCTTCTTGAAGGCCTTTTCTCCGGTCGACGACGCGCTGAAGAAGGCGAGCATGTCGGCCCGCGAGTACGCGAAGGCGGAAGTCGACGCCATGAACCTCGGCGCCGCCGAGGCGGAGAAGTTGCTGGCCGCCAAGCTCCGGCTCATCGACCTGGAGGAGTCCAAGGACGCCAACAAGAAGCGCCAGGCCGAGGCCGAGCGCAGCCAGCATCTCATCAACCAGGCGATGGAAGAGCACGCCAAGCTCACGATGACCGAAGAGCAGTTCGTCGCCTACGAGGTCCGCAGCCTCAACCTCGCCGCCGACGCCGCCCAGTCGCTCGTGAGCTGGCGCCTCGAGAACCTTCGCGTGACCAAGGAACAGAAGAAGGCCGAGGAGGACGCAAAGAAGGTCGCCGATGACAGGCGGAAGGCAGAGCGCGAAGCCGAAGAGTGGCGGCGCGTCGGCGAAGAGGCCGCGTGGGAGGTCCAGCAGGAGTTCTCCCACATGGCGGCCGCCATCGAGGAGAGCGTCGCCATGCCCGAGGAGAAGCTCCGCGAGCAACTGGGTGTGATTGAGGACCTCTCGCGGCGTGGTCTCTTCGGCAGCCCCGAGACGCGCGAGCGGGCTATCAGGCAGGCACTCGATGAGGCGGCCAACCGAGGGGATCGTGCCCGTCCGCAACGACAGCGGCAATGACGTCGACCGCTTCGGCGTCCTCGGCATGGACGGCGTCATCGTCACCCAGGACGACAACGAAGACGCGTTCTACAATCGTCCGACCCTGACCGGCGTCACGCCGGGTTTGGCCCACCCCGGCCGGTTCATCATTCTTCAGGAGCCTGCTGCGGACGGCGAGATCGTCCGGGGGATGATTGCCGGCGTCACACCCGTCCTCATCAACGTCGTCGACGAAGGCGACCGCTACGCCGACGTGGAGGATGACCCAGACCATGCCGGTGCGCGTCTCAAGAGTGCCCTCACTGGCGTCGCGCGCATCCTCTGGAAGGAGAGCGGCACAGGCGAAAAGTGGGCCTACGTGCAGTTCCCCGTTGCCGGCCCGACCCTCCTGGGCGGCAAGGTCGTCTCTGGCGGCGTCCGCAACACCTCCAACGCCGCCTGGCAAAGCTTCATCCTCGCCGGCGAGGCCTTCATAAGCCACCTGGTGGTCCACGCCTGCGACCCCGACGGCTCGAACGTCCGCACCGGCCGCGACTGCTACGTGAAGGCCCAGGCCGACCCCGACACCGCCCCGAGCGGCTATGAGAGGATTGCCGCAGATGACGTGATCCTCTGGACCCCGGCAGGCCAGGGGCTGGACCCCGTACCCGGCACGGACCCCGTCCTCTACTTCGACGGCTACCTCCTGGCCGTCGCCGGCGCCAGCGGCGCCCAGCTTACAGAACGCGTGGTGGACTGATGGCCGGATGGAACACGGTCCAGGGCCTCGTCGATGGCGGGCACCCGCTTGTCCGCGATGATCTGTGGCAAGAGTGCCGCGAGGCACTGTGGGAGCGGCTCTCCGCTCTCTACCTCACGAGCGACCTGTGGTATATCTTCGGCCAGGACCTTCCGGCCGTCCGCCCGCGAGATGCCATCGGTTCAATAGGCAACCTGCGTTCGTGCTTCAACTCTCTCTTCGTCGGCTCGGATGCATTCTCATGGGGATGGCCAGGAACATGTCCTGACGAAGCAAACAGCCCGCCGTACGAAGGCCCCGGCATCAGTTGGTACGTTCCGACCTGGCCCACGGTCGACCATGAATGGTTCCTGGGCACCTACCAGCCCGCACAAGAGTTAAACATCTTTAATGAAGCCGGCATCACGACCCATTGGTGGACGGTCTCGACGGGGTACAACAGCGTCGCGCCGCATCCGGCCCTGCCTAAGCAGAAACTCTGGTCCGAGTTCATCCCAACGCTGAACCGCGCCGTGCTGCTTTGCATCAACGGCGCTATCGCCATTGACTTCGACACCGTGGGGACCGCCGAGGACATGATTGGCAGCTACAGTTCCTTCGGCGAGGCGTGGAGCACGGTCAGGGCTGCGGGGTGGAACGCACTGGAGAGCGCCGACTGGTGGAGGACGGGAGGGGAACTCTACCTGGGGCGAGTGGGCCGGGCTCAGTACGGCGGTATCGGGTGGATTTGCGACTCGGGAACGGTGAGCATCACACAGGGCTCGGGCGTTGCCGCTGGCACCGGCACGTCCTGGGAGAACTGGGATGACCGGGGCCTGTTGTATCTGGTGCTTTACGTGCCGATACTGGGCGACCGGAATATCACAGAGGTAGACGTGGCCAATCAGTTGATTACCTTCACGCCCGTGTCTGAGGCAACTGGTTCTGACCTGGCCTACCACATCGTTGCCAGCGGCTGGATGGCATCGACGTGGTACGCGGATGACGTGCTCCTGCATATCGACCTCTCGAAACTCGCCGACGTAACCAAGATCAAGCTGTGGAAGGAGACCATTCCAGGCGACGGCGGAAACCATTATGTCTTCGGTCTGAGCCACCACCCCGTCGCCCGCGGCTCGCTCAAGCTTCGTGTGGCCGGACGCTACACGGTCCGCGACGACCCTGTCAACCTTCCCCCGGACGAGGGTGGCGAGACCGGGGTGCTGGACGACTGTGGTTGCACTGGAACGATCACCTACGACTCCGGTGAGGTCGACATCACGTTCCCAGGCGACCTCGGCGAGGACGAGGTCATCGAAGTGTTCTACGACGCCGCCACTCCGCACACTCTGAAGCGCGTCGTGCTGTGGTTCGCATGGAAGCATCACGCCTACAACGGCCCCACCGGACGGACCTACGGCGAAGACGTGGACATCATTGGCGAGATTGCCTCCTCCGACGCGGGGCCGTGGAGCTGCCTGGGCCAGTTCACCGTGGGGTTCACGACGGACCAGGACATCACCTGGTTTCGCCCGGCCCTGGAAGGCCCCGACCTTGCGTATCTGGGAGCGGACACGCACATCCGTTTCCGCTGCCTGCGGGCTGACCCGAAGGCCGATACCTCAAGCTGGTTGCAGCCTACCGAGTTCCTGGAGACATACTTCTATGGGATGGCCGACCTCGTTGGTGCGGTTGCCGCGGTCGAGTTCGACTGGGAATACAAGGCGTAGTCTGCCCTTGACGCCGGCGGGGTGCCAGACGACGCCAATACCTCTACAGCCCTCGTGGCTGATGGGGGCTCCGCCTGCCCAGCGGTGTTCCTGCGGTTCTCGTCCTGACCCACGCTTGGCGCTGGCGCTCAGTCGTCTGCTCGCCTCTCGATGCTGATGCTCCAGGCCAGCCTCGTTAGCCGCCCTTCAGTCCAGCCGTCCGCGACGTGATCGTGGACCCTGTAAACCGCACCATCGCCATCGAGACCGCGCGCGGCGAAATCCCCCGCGCCGCCCGTTCCGCCCTCGCCCCCGCCGCCCAGCCCCTCCAAGACTCCATGGACCGTCTTCTCTACGCGCTGGCCGGCCTGGCGCCTGATAAAATGCGCGGCCTTGAGGAGCGTCTGGCCCGGATGTTGTAGCACCCCCGGCCAGCAGTGTGGTCGAACGCTGATTCTGTCGGCCATGACCCGGCAATCGTCTGCGGACCCCGGTCGCAACTGCCCCGCCGGCACGCGACACGTGGCTTCGGTCGGACGAGCCGCCGCGCCCCAGCCCGCCACAGTCACCAAAAGGCGCGCAAGATTGACGGCGCGCCCGCATACATAATGCTGGAGGTACAGCGCCTCCGCGTCGGAGTAGTGACCTCTGTGGACGGGGGGCCTGTCCGGCACGGCAGGCTCTACGATGCAGGCCGCGCGACAAGGAGCGGTAGTCGAGGGGGGCATCTGGCGGCAGGCTCATGCGGGGCGGACCCGCACGACGTGGCCACAAGAACTGGGGGGAGGCCTCACGACGGTTGGCTGCCTGGCCAGGGTGTCCAGGCCCGGTGAGCCGATATGGGGCGAGCCCGGAGGATACGAGGGACGCACATGATCTGGCGCGTTTCGGCATGGTGACATGCGGTTGTCACACGGCACGATTTGTGGTGATCCTTGGTGTCTGCCGAAGCTCATGGTCAGAGCCGGCTATTGGGAAGGTGCGCGCTGCACCTTGAGGCCCGTGCTCGCCCCGCAAGTGATAGCTGTGCGGAGTATGGCACATGCCCAAGGCAGCGAGCAACCCGATCTCTGCGTGGCTCGCAGAGCAAGGCTTTTCTTGTTGCCTGTGTCTGCACGGCCGAGGTACGCTGTGCTTCGACACGGCATGTAGACAAGCGACCAGCGACGGATACGCCGTTCCGACCGCCGCTTGGATGACGCTGAAGAAGGGGGCAAGCCATGTCCAACTCAGTGCGGCGCCGTCTCTCCCGGTTGGTTTCGACGTTTTCCGCTTTGTAGGACCTCGCACGCAAACGCTCCGCGCCCGGCGCCTGGGACAGTCTGGAGCCGCTCGAGCCGCGGTTGTTGCTCGACGCATTGACCTGCCACATCGGTTCCCCCGACGGCCCCGGGCGACCGCCCGTCGAGGGAAGCATCTCCATCTGCTTCGACCCGGCCGCCAGCGGCTTCGGTGCCGACGATCTGGCGCTGACCCGCAACGGTGTGCCTGTCAGTCTGACGTCGGTGACCGTCAGCCCGACCCAAGGGCCAAGCACGGTGTTCGAGGTGAGCGGGCTCGATGACGCCACCGATGAGGCCGGGACCTACGTGCTGACGGTCACGACCGGTTCCGGCATCACCAGCGATTTGGGGGATCTTCAGAGCGACGTCTGTTTCACCTGGCACGTGATCAACGGCTCGGACAACCCTGACGACATTGCCCTGAGCGGGAGCAGCGCCGCCGTAAGTGTACGGGTCAATACCACCACCTACACGTTGGACGTCTCGGCCTTCTCCGTCCTGTGCGTCAACGGGCTGGATGGGGACGACACCCTGAAGCTCGACTTCACCGACGGCTCGCCGCTCCCCGCCGGCGGGTTGGTCTACGATGGCGGCGCTGGCGACGATGGGCTTGAGATCGAGGCCCCCAACGGCATGGATCCAGTCCACTTCGTCTTGGGCGACTTGGCCAACACCGAGGAGCTCAGTCTCACCGGCGGCGCGGTAGTGGTCTTCGACGACAACGTGGCCGCTGACCCGGACGCGCCCATCCTGGACCTGACGCTGAATGACGCCGCGAAGGCCTTGTTCAGGGGTCAGCAAACAGACCTGGCCGGCCTGCATGTGAATGACCATTCCGTGGCGGAACTCGTGCGCGGCCGCTACCGCCTTCTGCGAACGCATCTGTTGAGCATTGGGCCGACGGGCAAGTTCGACCTGAACGACGGCGGGTTGGCCATCGACTACGGCGCTGGGGCGAGCCCGATTGGCGACGTCATGGGGTGGATCAGGACAGGATACGACTGGGGCGCATGGGATGGCTGCGGCATCACGAGCACGCGCGGTTGGCTGGATGAGAGGTACTATTCCCTTCAGATGTCGCCGGGCTTTGCCAACAACGGCGATCTTCTAGAGCTATTTGGATATAACTATGATGAGAACATGCCCTTCCTCATGGGGTACGACGTGACTCCCACGTCGGTTCTTGTCAGATACACTGTCGCGGGTGACATGAATCTGGACGGGGTGGTGGATGACCTTGACGTGGCGATCCTCGGACTCTGCTATGACGGCGGCGCTACGGGCGGGCACTACTGGAATGAGGGAGACATATACCTCTATGATGGGCTGATCGACGACCTGGACGTGGCCCTCATCGGCCTTACGTATGGCATCACTTTCCTGTACTATGAGTCTTACAATGGAGATGAAGTGGATTATCTTGCCCCGACGGCAGCGCTGTGGGGCGTCACGCCCGTTCGACGCGGCAGTCCAGTGGACGAGGTTACGATTCCCTTCAGCAAGATCGTCCAGGGCCTGGACCTCGATGACTTGAGCCTGAGCCGCGACGGAACGCCCGTCGACTGGCCCGAATCGGTGTCGTTGACCCCCGTCGACGACACGACGTACGTCCTGGGGGGCCTGGCGGATGTGACGGGCCAGACGGGAACCTACACGCTGACCCTGAGCGTGGGCGACATTACGGACTTGGCGGGGCCGCCCGCCCATCCGCTGGCGGGAACAGGTGAAGTGGTCAGTTGGACGATGAATGCCGTAGAGCTTGGCGGCGATGCCGCCGTGGACGAAGGCGCGGAGTATGTACTCGATCTCGCGATCGACGGCCCCAATGCAGACGACATCATGAGCCTTGAAATCACATGGGGCGATGGCACTCATTCGACGGGCACGCGGCCGCAGAGCAGTCCCTACATAGACTGGGGCGACGACATCACCTGGGAGGAAGCCACCCACACGTGGACTGCAACGCACATCTATCACACCCCGGCTGAGCCATACAGCATATCGGTTGTGGCAACCGACGGACAAGGAACGTACACGGCGAACCCCTTGGCCGTCACCGTTTACGGAATCCCGGTGGCGCCCGACGCGACGGTCTGCGTTACGGACGCCAATGATCTTCTCGTAGAGTGGTCGGAGGATCCGTATGCCGAGTGCTACAACCTCTACAAGGGCACCGACCCGGACAATCTGGCGTCCTGTCAGACCGGCCTCACAGGGCTCTCGTATACGGACCCGTACGACGCCCTTGATCCGTTGACCACCTACTACTATAAGGTGGAGGCGGTTAACCCGCTCGGAAGCAGTGCCCTGTCGACCGTAGTCCATACCCGGACCCCTCTGGCGCCGAAGGGCCTGACGGCAACAGGCGGCAACCGCAAGATCACGCTGACGTGGAACGCGGTAAGCGGCGCGAGGGCATACAATGTCTATCGCGAGCACCTGCGCGACGACGGGTATTGGGCATGGGAGCTTCTGGACACCGAAGTACCTTTTCCCACTTCGGTGGCCCCCTTCGAAGACACGAACTTAGATGAGGGCGCGTGGTACTCCTATCGCGTCACGGCGATGATCGGCGACCAGGAGAGTCGCCTGTCGGCCGTGGAGCAGGCAACAACGTTGCCTTCGGTCCCCCAGCGGCCTGTGGCGGTGGAGGAACCGCTTGCGCAGGGACCGCATTCAGAGTGGGATGGCGACCACTGGTTCGGCGACCACTGGTTCGGCACCCAGTTGATTCTCCAGTGGCCGGCGTGTCCGGGGGCGTCGAGCTACAAGGTCTACGTCGATGATAACCCGGTAGGAACCGCGGCCGACAAGAACTTCCTTGTGGTTTACCTCTACGAGACCGACACAGGGGTGCACGAGTACCTGATGATTGCGCTGAACGGTACAAACGGGACGCTGATCGGCACGTACACGGGGGTGCACGAGTACCGGGTGACTGCGCTGAACAGCGCAGGAGAGACGGCCAAGTCCGAGAGTGTTGTTGCCCCCACCGGCAGCGTGCCACAGCCGCCCGGCAATGTGTGGGTTCGCCAGTACCATGACGATGACAACGACCGGTGGGGCACGCCTTGTGTTTCATGGACGGCCTCTTCCGACAATGCCGTCGCCTATCGCATCTACAGAGGTGAAACCCAAGAGGAGGCTTACACAACCTCCACAGTGTATGCAATGTCTGTTGGCCTGTGCTTTTGGGACACCAATCCCGATCCGTATGATCAGCGGGACGACTACTCTTACACCGTAAGCGCGGTCAACCAGGTCGGCGAGAGCGAGCGCGAGCCCGCGACCCCCGCGTCCTTACTCTATCCGTCCGGAGGTGATATCTCCCTCGACCTCTATGTCGCCCACGATAGCAGCGCCCAACTGGCCGGTGGCGGGTCCCCAGTGCACAACTGGTACAGCTATGTTTGTGGCTGTTCCGGCTCTTCGATGGAGAACTTGGTGCGCGTGCCGCCGAATCTCTACCTGATGACCAGCAACGGCGACGCGGACTGTGACGGCATCCCGGACTTCGCAGACGGTTTCGATTACGACCACAGCATTCTGGACCACAGCACTTGGTCACTCGACGATAGCGCCTGGATCGCCGCTGCTAATGATCAGCCCGATGAACTCTGGATTGGCAGGGGCGGGGAGGTGCCGCTCGTTTTCCAATGGAACGTGCCTCCCGAATGGCGTGATCCCAACGGTGAAGACAACGCCTTCATCGAGGTCGACTACCCCCTCTCAAGCCCGGATGATGTTACTCGTGTTGGCGACGGGACTCCCGATGACCCTTACGTGTGGGATCAGCCGCCCAGCGGCCTTCGGGTATGGCAATGGAATCGTTTCTCTACCCCGGCCCTTGACCTGCTGGAGCCGGGATTGTACGACTGCGGGTCCGGGGAATTGCTGTGGGGAGGCCCTCTTTGGGTACAGGCTGTCGGGGCAGCATCGTCTACCCCGCTTACTCTCACAGTGACGCTGACGCACGACGACGATGTTACACGCACAGACACCGTACAGTTCATCGTCTACGACCCGCCGGATCTGATGATCGACTCAAACAATAACAACGGCGTCAGTGAGGTCGGTTTCAGCGATGAAACGGAGCGGTCCATTGAGGACCAGATGGAGGATGCGAAGAAGCCCGTCGGTTACCCGTGGGAAATGTCATGGCCTGAGCTGCCGGGCAAGATCATCCCTGTCAATGGCGGCGACATCGACGGGGACGGCATCCCCGACTTCGCGGACGGCTACAACCTGGACGGTGTGGGTGACTCAGGCCAGCCGGGCGGCAGCACCGACGACGATTTCGGCTCGGTTGGCGGCACGGCCCCAGTGGACGAGAAATTCGTGCCGATGCGATTGCGGCTCCCGGACGGCGTGGATCTGTCCAAGGTGCGTCTGAAGCTGGAGTACAGTGAGTCGGACCCGGGGGGAATCCAGACGACTGGTGCCGGAACACCGTCGGACCCCTTTGCCTATGATCTGCCCGCATCCTACAATCCGAACTACAGCTTCCCCCCATCCGGTCCGGATGATACCCGTCTGGACGGTTGGACCATCTATGGCGACCCGAACTACATCTCCGCCATCCGTCTTTGGACCAGGCCGGGCAATGCCACGAACGACAATACCCGCACCGCCAAGCCTTTTTTTGACAAGACGGAGAATGATCCCGATGGTCTTGGCTACTTCGTTCCCTCGACTCGCTCGCGGAACTGGTTGGGGGGGTGGTATCAATACAATGAGTATGAGACTGTTGCGACCGCCGACGGCAACAGCTACTACGACTTCGAGGACTTGCAGAAGCTCGGCTTCAGCGACACCGACCGGGAGGTTACCCTCTACATCGAGGGTATCGGCCCCAGCCACTTTGTCGGCGACCAGCAGATCGTCGTCAAGGTGGACCCCGATGGCGACGGCCCCGCGGGCTTCATTCTGATAGATGCCGTGCGCCTGACGGTGGGTCTCGGCGATCTTGACGTCGATTCCGACAATGACGGCGGAGAGCCCCTTGTCACTGCCAATGCCGTCGAGGAACAGCTTGAGGACCTGGGGGGCAGGGCCGGCAAGGTCATTGTCGTCAATGACGGCGACAAGGACGGCAACGGCATACCCGACTTCGCAGACGGCGCCATCGAGGGCGAGAGGCTCGTGCCTTTGGAATTGCGCGTCGCCGATTGGGTCGACCTGGCGACGGCCAAGTTTGCCTTCGCCTACAGCGCTTCCGACCCCGAGGGGGTGACACCCATCGGCGGCGACGCCAAGGGGTACGTTCCGGCCGACGGGCACGTGCGGATCTGGACGGCCTCCGGAACTGACGGGTTGGCGCGTGGCCAGTTCGTGAAAGCCTTCGACACTGACGATCCCACCACCGGATACACCGCCGCCGACCTTTGCTTGTCAAGTTACTACCCCCCCAGTTCTCTTTGGACGACTCTGTTTATCGAAGCCGTCCGCCCGAGCCAGGAACTCGGCGACCAGAGGATCGAGGTCCTCGTCAGCTTGGATGGCACCGGCGACGACTGGATCACGATCGATGCGGTGCGGCTCACCGTCCTCCAGGATACCGATCCGAGCGGCGCCTCCGGCGCGGTTCGCCTCTCGGATGGACAGGTTGTGCTCACGGCCACGGACCTGGCCGGCATGGCCTTCGGACCGCCGTGGGGTCAAAGCCGCACGTTCGGCAACCCGTTCGGGCTTCCGCTGAGTGGCCTCAATGGAAATGGCATCACAAACCTTCCTTACGTGATCCCCGGAACGAGCACGGTCATTGTTGTTGAGGGGGGAGAGGCCCGCTACTTTGACCTGGCGGACGAGGGCTATGTCGCTCGCTTTGGCGCAACGGCTCGACTGAGCGGTGATTACCCGCCGTGGGACCCGCAGGTCATGACTGAGGCGGACGGCAGTCGGTGGTGGTTCCAGAATTGGGGTTGGGCGGGGGCGGGGCTTCCCCAAGGCGGAAGGTTCGTGGACCGTAGTTCCCCCAGCGTCGCAATTGCCGGTGCCGGTGCCGGAATTTGGTGGGGCCAGGCGGACCCTTGGCAGCGCCTCCATTGGACGGGCGATTGGATCGTCGATTACGAATGCTACACCGAGGGCGACAGCAGGGGGCTTATCAAGAGCGCGACCCTGAAGCAGGCTGCGAAAGATGGCAGCATGAAGTGGATCCGCAAGGCCGAATACACGTACTACGGCAAGGACGACGACCACGGCAACTGGGGCGATCTTGAGACCGTGGTTGTCAGCGACGGCCTCGGCCATGCGATCGACACCACCTACTACCGCTACGAGAAGAAGGAGCGCTTGGCCGACGCCAGTCGCCTGAAACTCGTCGTGGGTCCGGAGGCATTCCAGCGGGCGCTCCACGACGTGGGCCCACTCGACGAGGAGACTTCGGATGCGGCCCTCTACCCGTATGCGGATTACCGGTTCGACTACTACACCGAAGACGATTTCCTGGCCGAGGACTGCGCGGAAGCCGACATTGGC
>Ga0315273_10009387_pt1 | contig 12401 bp, 7 predicted proteins | sample YL17G02_0_MG_FD_205753 | JGI IMG/M metagenome (GOLD analysis project Ga0315273, IMG submission 205753) | Sediment microbial communities from Yellowstone Lake, YNP, Wyoming, USA - YL17G02_0 | ecosystem: Environmental > Aquatic > Freshwater > Lake > Sediment | place: USA: Wyoming | collected... | reverse complement strand
GCTCGGAATTCCCGTTGGCGTCCCGACCGGTTTTTTGCCCCGTTGCGGATGCCAAAAGCGGGGCTTCCGGTGTAAAATGCCAAATCAGACACGGAGATAACCATGAATTTCGACCTCACGGATGAACAGGCCGCCATGGAGCGGGTGGCGAAGAATTTGCGGAGAAGGAGATTGTTCCTCATTTGAAAAGGGAGTCATTCGACCGGGAGCTCGTGCGCAAGATGGGGGAAGTCGGACTTTTCGGTTGCGCCTTAATCTTATCCGGGACTACCAGATGGTCAAGCAGATCGTCGCCGACATGGTTGCCTACACCGAGGCGGCCCGCTACCTGGTCCGGCGGGGCGCCTGGCTGAACGATGAGGGAAGGCCCTTCACCCGGGAGATCTCCCTTGCCAAGTATTTCGCCGGAGAGGCGGTCGTGAGGTGCGCCGGCTGGGCCATGGAGAGCCATGGCGGCATGGGATATTCCCTGGAGCTTCCCGTGGAAAAATATTACCGGGACGCCAAGCTGTACCAGGTGGGCGAGGGGACAGCCAACATCATGCGCCTGCTCATCGCCGATGACGCCCTGGGCATCAAAAGGGCCAACCGCCCCCGGTTGAAGGTGCCCGCCGATTTCCAGGATTTGGCCTGATCCTGTCGGGAAAGGAAACGCTATGAAGGTACTGGCCCTGAATTCCAGTCCCCTTTATTATTTTTCAAACACATCTCTGATCTTCTGTGACAATATAGCAATATTTACAGGCTTCTGCAGAAAGCCCTTACAACCCCGCGCCATGATTCCCGCAGCCTCGCTATTTAAACTGTACCCACTTGAGAGGATCACTTTAACCTGGGGATTGATCTGCTTTAAACCGTTAAACGTCTCTCCGCCACCCATATCAGGCATAATCATGTCCAAAATCACCAAATCGATTTTTTCTTTATTTTCCTTATAAACCTTTATTGCATCCCAGCCGTTGTCGGCAACCATTACGTTGTAACCTAACATTTCCATAATTTCTTTCATAACGTTGATGATATGCTCTTCGTCATCAACTAAAAGAATAGTCTCCTGACCTCTTAAAATGGTTTCTGCAAATTGTTCTTCTCTAACCGGTACGGCAATTTTTTCCGAAGCGGGTATGTAAATAGTAAAGTTCGTCCCATGACCCTTCTCGCTATAAACGGTTATATAGCCGTCGTGATTCTTGATGATACCATAGACCATGGCGAGACCAAGTCCCGTGCCTAGACCTATTTCCCGGGTGGTGAAGAAAGGTTCGAAAATCCTTTGTTTTGTATTTTCATCCATTCCCACACCGGTATCGGTAATTGAAATTTTTACGTATTTACCAGGTTTCATGTGGGAGTTTATTTTATCAACTTCCTTGACAGTATGTTTGGCCGTCTTTATAAAGAGATTACCCCCTCCCGGCATGGCCTGCCAGGCATTCAAGTACAGGTTCAAAAGGACTTGTTCTATCTGATTGAGGTCTGCCTCTATGGGCCAGATGTCTTCTTGAAAATTTTTATGTATCTGTATTTGCCTTCTCGTTCGGCCGAACATGGTGGAGGTTTGTTCCAGGACTTCGTTTATATTTAACGGTTTTACTTCATATTTTCCGCCTCTGGCGAAGCCCAGAAGTTGCCTTGTAAGATTCACCCCGGCAATAATCTGTTTCTCCACGGCCTTTAATTTTTCATAGTCGGGATTGTGGGAATCCATGCCCATCAGGATCAAGGAAATATGCCCTTGAATTGCCATGAGCAGGTTATTAAAATCATGAGCTATCCCACCCGCTAATGTGCCCAGGGCTTCTAACTTATGAGCTTGTGACAGTTGCGCTTCGAGTTTTTTACGTTCGGTGATATTCTGGTTAAAAACGACGGCATGGGTAATTACGCCGTCATTGTTATAGTACGGCCAATAGGAAACTGAAAAATGCTGCAATCCCAAAGCGGGAAATTCAAAACTTTTATCATACGTAATTTCTTCGCCGGAAAAACAAGAATCAAGAAAAGCTTTGATGATGTTATGGAAGTCTTCTTGCCCCCAGATATCAGCAACAGTACGCCCAATAACCTTGTCCGGAATGAGGTTGTGGGCCCGACAGAAGGCATCACTCGCCGCTTCGTAGACATAATCACGATTAATGAGTGTCAGGAAGCGTTTTGATATGTCCACGATAAATTTGTAACGTTTCCAATTCTCTTCCGCCTGCAGCCGGTCAGCATTTTCGAGTCCTAAAAGAATGTCCCGTTCCTCTAACTTTTTTACGTGCATATCGAGGTTTGTGCGTAAACTAACTTTTTCAAGTGCAAGACCGATTTCATCAACTAAGATGGACAAAATCCGCTCGTCGTTGGCATCAAAAGAATGGTTCTTCTCTTTGTGGGAAAGGTTCAGAACGGCAATCACCTCGTTTTCCATGAGGATCGGCATGCTCACGAATGAAGGGGCGCCGTATCGGGGATCGTTTGTTTTGCGTGTTCTTGGATCATCCTCAATATTTTGAACAATCAGGGGCTTTCGATCTGATACTACTGTTCTCATTAATGAATCATTGATATCGACAGAGTAATTTTCTTCGATACTTTTCAGACCCCTGGCTGCTGTCATGCGGAGGCGGCTGGCGGCAGGATCGTGAAGGAAAATGGATCCGATGAGAGAGTTTGTCACGGTCATGGATTTGTCCAATAAAAGCTGCTGCGGAACCTCTTCAATGTTCTGAATTCTATCTGAAACCCCTGAGAGTTCTCTGATGGAATTCAATTCTAAATCCCGCCGATTCAGAGATTCAGTTGTTTTCTCAATTTGTTCCATCAAGCAGTTAAAGCCTTCCGATATATCAGCCAGTTCCTTCATTCCTGTGATGCCGGCTTTCGGCAACTTTTCACGACTGTCCACGGCTTTTCTCAAGGCTTCCGCCGTTGCGGAAACCCCGGCAAAGGCATTATGGATTTTTATGATGGCAATTATCGCCAGCCCTAAAATAATGGCAAGAAAGAATAGATTTGGTAAGGCGAAGGCGTTCTGTTGATCAAAAAAGATATACATGAGAAAAAGAGAAGGTAGAAGGGCAAGAAGAGAAATAATAATGATGAGCGTCTGTCTTAACTCCTTGGATTGCATGATTCCTCCCTCTGCTTTGCGGCGTATTGTAAGGATCAGCGGGTACTACTGCGCTTTGAGCTGGTAAAAATTCGCCGCCGACGTCGGGGAGTATAGGGGAGAGAGTTCTTGCCTGTCAAGACAATTTGATATCAAGATAGTGTGGGTACTGCTCGACGCATAGTTTGTTGCCCTCCCCGCGTCAGCCAAGGACGGGCAACTATATCACTACGGCAGCTTGGCCTTGATAAACTCCCTGTTCGGTTTGGTCTTGATAAACTTCCTGTATTGATAAGAATTTCCGTAAGCGATCACAGGGGGCCGGGTTGACCAAAAACAGACAGCTAATGATGCAGGCCAGCCCCTCATGGCTGCTGACATGAGGGTTTGCCCGGGAAATTGAATTAATCCAGGACCTCCCTGATCGTTTTGGCAAGATCCCTCATATAAAAGGGTTTCATAATGAATTTACGAATGCCGATGTCCATGGCTTTCTCTTCCGAGATCATCTCGCTGAATCCCGTACAGAGGATGATGGGAATGTCGGCGCGGATTCTTAGCATCTCCCTTGCCAGTTCATCCCCCCTAATATTGGGCATGGTCATATCGGTGATCACAAGGTCAAAATCCTCCGGCCGGGCACGAAACAGCTCCAGGGTGTCCACACTGCTTCTCTGGGCCGTGACCTGATAACCGAGGGATGTCAGCATCACCATGGCAACTTCAACGATGGTCGCCTCGTCATCAACCAGGAGGATTCGCTCGCAGCCTCCGATTATGAGCACCGGCGCCTGCTGCTGCGTCGGTTCGCCGGCACTGATCAGGGGCAGATAAACACTGATCGTCGTCCCTTTACCCGGTTCACTGGCAACGTCGATGGCGCCTTCATAATCCCTGACAATTCCGAACACCACGGAAAGCCCCAGGCCGGTTCCCTCCCCGGGCCCCTTGGTTGTAAAAAAAGGATCGAACATACGGTTAAGAATCGTGGCATCGATCCCGCACCCGGTGTCGCTGACGGATAATTTGACATAGTCGCCCGGCGAAAGTTTAAGCCGATGGGGAATGTTGTCGGGCATCACTTTTTCCTGATCCAGACAAATATCCAGTATCCCGCCGGACTCTCGCATCGCATGGAAGGCATTGGTGCAAAGGTTCATCAAGACCTGCTGAATCTTGGTGACGTTCGCGAGAATCATGAAAGAATTATCGGCAATACGCTGGATGATCTGGATGGTCGAAGGCAGGAGGGACTTGAGCAGATTGATCTCCTCCTTGATAATGGGCGCCAAAAGGATCGGCTTGCGCTCCTGCTCCTGATGACGACTGAAAATAAGGATCTGATTAATTATCGCTTTTGCCCGGTTGCTGACCTCAAGGGCCTGTTTGATATAGTGCTGCTGCTCGTCCGCTTTGTCTTTAATCTGGGCCAGTTCCATGTACCCGATCATCGCAGTGAGGATATTGTTGAAATCATGGGCGATGCCTCCAGCCAGTGTGCCGATGGCCTCCAGTTTCTGGATTTGCTGCAGCATCTCATTCGCCCGTTTCAGATCCGAGGTGCGTTCCTGAACAAGCCGCTCCAGATGACTCTGGTAGTCTTTAAGCGATTGTTCAGCGTGAACTCGTTCCGTAATATCAGTCATCAGGAAAATAATCGTGTCAGAATCGCCCTGAAAGGGTAACCTTTTCAGGGACAAGATTCGATCTTCCCTTTGCTTCGGGACAATTCTGTCTATGGTATTGATATGGTCAGGTTCAGTTGATATGAGCAACTCGACCTCAGACCTCACCTGTCCTTCAAACAGGTCCGGCAGAGGAACCGCCAGGAGTTGGTCCTGCGGCTTCCCGAAAATTTTCAGAGCCGTTGGATTGGCGTAAACGATCTGTCCGCAGTAGACCTCGACGATTCCCTCGGAAATGCTGTCCAGTATGGTTTGCAGGTGCCTGTTCTTATCCAGAAGTTCCTGGGTTATCCGCCGTGGTGACACCTTATCGATGCCCATAATCCCCTTTCTCTCTTTGCCGGCGCGATGGTTTTGCGCTTCTTCGATGGCCGCGAAGAAAAGCCTTTCCGTCTCCAGGAAGGAGCCTTTGGCGATTAATGCATCGGCACCTATGCTGGATGGATCAAGGTTTAGTTCAGATGCAGCAGCGGACATGATCACCAGGAAGGTATCCTTCAGATGTTCCATCCGGCGGATGATCTGACACAGCTTGTCTCCGTTGAGATTCGGCAGGAAATAATCGCAAAAAATTATATCCGGGGTATAATCCGCCAGGGCTTTAATCGCCGATATCCCATTGAATACGGTGACGACTTCGTGGCCGGCATCCTGCAATTTCTTTCCGATATATACAGCCAGATGGTTATTATCATCAACGATCAGCATTTTTTTCATCATTTCACCTTTTCTTCTCCACGGACTGGAGGGTTTCGCTCATCCCCCTCAGGGCCTCGCCGTAGCCCCCCCAGTTTCCCTGTTTCAGGTACTCCTGGGCCTTCCGGTACTGCGAGAGGGCCTCCAGGGCGAGATCCCGGTCCGTTTTCTGCCGTTCCCCGCGGGGCGCTGCCGCCGAACCGGCGATGGGTGATTCCTTTTCCCTTGCCGTTTCACCCCCGAAAATCCTCTGCAGGGCCAGATCCAGGTTCTCCTCCATGGCGATGGCGTTTCCGAAGGCCACGATGACCCGCTTCAGTTCGGGGAGCTGCCCCTTTTCAGCGGCAAGGTACAGGGATTCCACGTAAAGGATCGAGCGCTCTATAGGGATGGCGAGGAGACTCCCCCGGATCACCTGGGAGCCCCCCTGGTTCCAGAGCGAGAGCTGCTTGGAGATTTCCGTGTCCTGGTCGATCCGCGCCTCGATCTGCCTGGGGCCGTAGATCAGTTTCTGTTTGGGGAAGTTGTAGACGATCACCTTGCCGTAATGGGGCATGTCGCAGCGGGCCGCCATCCAGGCCGACATGTTGTCCTTGTTGCTGGGCGTAAAGGGGAGCAGAAGGACGAACTCCTCTTTCCCCTCGCCGGGGAGCTTCATGATCGTGTAGTAGGGTTCCATCTCCTGTTCGTTGCCTCGCCCCGTCGTCTTTCCCGGTATCGACCAGAGGTCCTCCTTGTTGTAGAAGACCTGGGCATCCTGCATGTGGTAGGCCCGGTACATCCGGGCCTGGATGGCGAGCATCCCCGGCGGATAGCGAACATGGCTCTTGATGTCGGCCGGCATCTCGGCCAGCGGCTTGAAGACACCGGGAAAGATGCGGGCGTACGTCCGGAGGATGGGATCGTCGGGATCACTGATATAGAGTTGGACCGTCCCGTCATAGGCGTCGACCACGGCCTTCATGGAGTTGCGGATGTAATTCCCGAAACCGGCCGTGGGTTCCGAGTAGGGGAACCGGTCCGTCGTGGTGTAGCCGTCGAGGAACCACAACAGCCTCCCTTCCGGAGAAATGACCAGGTAAGGATCGCCGTCCAGGTGCATGAAGGGTACGATCCGCCCGACCCGGTCCTTGATGTTCCGGTAATACATGACCCTGCTTTCGGCGTTTATGTCATCGGAAAGCAGGATCGTTAAGGAGTTGAAACGGGCCGCGAAGAGCAGTTTACGGAGGAAGGAGAGCGGAACGCCGCCTTTCCCCTCGTAGCGGGCGTAGACGTTCTTCTCGCCTACGGGATAGTCGAATTCGGGACTCTTAGTGTGCACGAAGACGTACTCGTTGGATGTCTCGCCGAAGTAGATCTCGGGACGGCTGACCTTGACGTTCGCCGTCGATACCGGGGGGATATCCTTGATGAAGAATTCGGGGAGCCCCTCGGCGGATATGCGGTTGACGGGACCCATGACCGTGCCGTAGCCGTGGGTGTAGGTGAGGTGTTCGTTCACCCAGGTCCGGGAGGGGAGGGCCGGATAGGAGAGCTCCCGAGGCGAGAGCATGACCTGCCGGTACTCGCCATTGACGATATAACGGTCGTTGTCGATATCGGTGAAGCGATAATAGGTCCGGATCTCCTGGAGCTGGCTGTAGGTGGCAAGCAGCGGGACATGGTCCCAGAGGCGGATGTTCTTGACGGTTAGATGGTTGCGTTCGAGATCCTGCCTCGTCAGGGCCGCTTCGGCCGGAAATTCCCGAGCATCGATATCGGTGAGTTTGTAGGCCATCCGAGTGTATTTGATATTCCGTTCGAGATAGGGCTTCTCCAGGACGATTTCATTGGGCACGACCTTGAATTTCTGAACGAAGTTGGGGTAGATACCCCGGCCGACTACAATGACGGCCAACAGCAGCAGGACGGCGAGGGCGGGAAAGCGCCAGTTCAGACGGAAGATAAAGGCCACGAGGCTACCGCCCGCAACCACGGCAAGCCCCATAAGGGCCTTGAGAACCCAGAGCTGGGTCGTAACATCCGTGTAGCCGGGGCCGAAAACGACACCTCGCTTCACGAAGAGGACCTCATTGAGGTCCAGCCAGAATCCGACGGCTTGCAGGAAGAACAGGGCGGCAATCAGGACCAGCAGGTGGACCCTGGCCGCCGGGGAAAAGAAGAAACGCCGCGGAGGGATGAAAAGGAAGGCGCGGCGGAGTAGATAAACCAGAGCGGCGCCCACCGTGGTGACAATCAGGGTCGTGAAGAGCCAGCCGTAGAGATTCTTCAGGAAGGGGAATTGAAAGACGTAGAAGCCGATGTCCTTCCCGAAGAGCGGATCGGTAGTGACAAAGGGACTGGCGTGGACGAACCGCAGGTAGCCCTCCCAATGGGTTGCCCCCTGAAGAGCCGCAAAAAAACTGAAGATCAAAGATGCAACAAGGATCGGTTCCTTCAGCGGCCGGTTAAGGCTGATCCCGAGTGGGAGCTGGAATCCTTCCTGCGTTCCGGTGTCGCCGGCTTTTGATGAGAGGCGCAGGGCAAGATACAGATTCCCCCAGAAGCAGATGAAATATGCGCTGCCGAAAAGAACGGCCATTTTGATCTGGGTGAACAGCGTTTTTACGAACAGGCTCTCATAGCCCGTCTCCAGGAACCAGAACCAGTCCGTGACCAGGTAGATGATTTTCCAGGAAAGGATCAGAACGACGAAAAGGATGAAAAAAAGGATCAATCCTCTGGGATTGCTCATCTGAGGTCTTGGGGTCGTTGAAGATTTCATGAATCGGATCCTCTTGCGGTTTCTGGTTGGGTTATCGCGATCAGGAAGGGATGAAATCCTGCGGCCTGACCTGCCTGAGCATGATCGCCTCCGAGGGGCATTCTCCCGCGCAGAGCCCGCAACCGATGCAGACATCGGCATCGACCACGGAGATGGCATCATCACTCATGCTCAGGGCGTCGACGGGGCAGATATCGACGCACAGTCCGCAGCCGGTGCAGGTGGCGTCATCCACCACGGCCTGGTAGCGACTTGGCGCCAATACCCCCCTCGTGGCGGCGTTCCGGACGAAGGGGATGCCGATGCAGCAGCATTCGCAGCAACTGCACAGAACGTTCCCGATCCCGGCCCGGTTTTCCGTCGTATGGACGAGACCGGCCGCCTCGGCCTTCTTGATGATCTCCTTCGCCTCCTCCACGCTGACCTTTCTGCCGGTGCCCCGCTTGATCGTATAATCGGCGCCTCTGTTGAGTTGCAGGCAGACCTCCAGGGGCTTGTCGCATTTCTTCATGATCATCCGGCAGGTGCACCTGGTGACGGCCAGGCTCTTCGCCCCCTCCACCATGCGGACGGCGTCTTCGTAGGGGAGAACCTCGCTTTTGAATTCGATCGGTGCGTTCACCGGCACGACGCGAATAAGGGGTGGGAGCTTGAACTGAGTGACCATTTCGGGGATCTGGGGATATTCCTCGCTCTGGTATTTCACCCATAGTTCGATGACATCGTCGGGAACCTCGGGCCACAGGATGGTGGCGTCATGGAATTGAATGATGTGCCTGGGCATTCGGTAATAGGTTTTCCCGTCTTTCGTATAGTCGAAGACGACGCCTCTCTGGAAGAGGCGCTCCAGGATGCCGTTCATTTCCTCTATATCCTTGCCGAACCGGGCGGCCATGTCTTCGGACGTCCCCGGCAGGGCGCTTATGATCTCGGCCTCTTCCTCGGTACAAAGTCGTCTCCAGATCTCGGGAACGAACCGGGAATTTTCCATGCTGAGTTTCTTGGACAGTTCCTGATAGACATCCATCTTCTCCATTGCGTCCTCCATTATTTTGATAGATTGGGATTATCCCGAAAGGGGTGCCGGGGCACCTTCCTGCAGGAATCCCTGCGGGGACGGAAACACCAAATCCCGCCGCATCATGGCACCGAACGGTTGAAAATGCAACGGCCGAGTTGGGACGTCCCTTTCTTTTTCTCTTGACAATTCGCCTTGAAGCCATTAAAAGCCCGCGGTATTCGCTACATTGTCTTGATGCTCCTCTCCCGGGCGGCCCGGAGGCGCTGCACCAGGAAGTGCTCGACGCTTTCCTGGGAAATATCGCCGGAAAGGACCGTCCGGAGGGTTTCCAAGGGAATCTCCACACGGGCCGCGCTCTTATGCCCCCCGGCGCTGCCGTAGCCTCCGAAGGCCCTCTCGGCGGTGGCGCCGCAGTCCTGGCGGTAACCGTCACCCCGAAAGATGATGATCAGCCGTTCCTTTACCAGACCGGCGACGGCGGCGTAATAGATATCGATGAGTCGCAGGTAGAAATCGGCTACCTGCACACAGGCGTCGAGGCTTTCGACCTTGCCCAGATAGCAGAGGACCCGGTCCCGATAGCGTCGCTGGTGATGGTAGGCGTAATCGAAGTATTTCAAGAACCTCTCCGGTATCTGATTGAATTCGATGCGCCGCAGCAGCTGCCGGTTTGCCCGGGTGAAAGCGAGCTGATAGGCGCCGATGTCTTCAATCAGAGTATCCCGCTCGAAATGGTTCGTGTCCGTCAAGATGCCATAAGCAAGGGCCGTATAGAGCATCTTCGGGATACGCACCTTCGCTGCCAGGAGGTATTCCATCAGGATGGTTGACAGAGCGCCGTAGTTTTCCCGGATGTCCTCCAGCTCGGCCTGCCAGCCCGTGGCGCGGGGGTGGTGATCGATGACGATCCGGGGCCGGCTCTCCCCCAGGGATTTTCCGAAGAAGGGGGGCTGGGCGTCGACCACGGCAATCAGGGGGTAGATCCCGAGATCGATTCCGCCGAGCAGCGGGATGTCGACTTTCACGGAGCGGATGAGCTCCACATTTTGCTGTCTGACAGCGGTCTCCGTGGAGAAGATGGCGCAGGTCTCGAGGGCTGATTTCTGCCGGAAAATTTCCCGCAGGGCCATGGCGGCGGCTATGGAATCGGGGTCCGGACTGCCGTGAATAAGTACGGCCATGTTGTCAATCCCCCTCGCCATGGACAGGAGTCTCTCGACGTTTTTGATCGTTTCGTCCTTGATAAGCAGCGATTTGATGCGCTTCATGGTCAACCGCCATTTACCCTGTCAGGGGACGGCTTTGAAAAGTCCTTTAAACGACACGGATCCTGCCCCTCGGTTCCGCTGCGACCTCTCCCACGATGGCCGCCCCCGCCAGGCCTGCGGCGTGCATCCGCGCCAGGAGCCCCTCGGCCTGAGTGTCGACGACGGCGATGAACAATCCGCCTGAGGTCTGCGGGTCGAAGAGGATATCGAGAAGCCAGGCGGGGCAGCCGGGTGCGACGTCGAGCATGGGCAGGCGGAAGTTCCGGTTCCGGTGCAGGCCCGCCGGGATGATTCCGGTCTCAACGAGCTCCCTGATACCCTGGAAATAAGGCACCGATCCGGCCTGGATGATCAAGCCGACGTCGCTGCCCTCAACCATCTCACAGGCATGGCCGAGCAAGCCGAATCCCGTAATGTCGGTGCAGGCGTGGACTTCCGGGGTGTCGGATACCAGTTCCGCGGCCCTGCGGTTCAGGGTGGTCATGGAGGCGATCACCTCGGCGACCAGCGCCGCGTCATCGGCCACCTTCCCCTTCAGGGCCGTGCCGACGATCCCCGTTCCCAGGGGCTTGGTGAGGATCAGGCTGTCCCCCGGCCTGGCGCCCCTGTTGAAAAGGACCTTATCGGGATGGATGATCCCCGTTACGGAAAGGCCGTATTTCATCTCCGCATCTTCCACGCTGTGTCCCCCCAGGAGCAGCACGCCGGCCTCGCGCATCTTGTCGAGACCGCCCGCCAGGATCCGCCGGAGGATGGAAACATCCATGCTCCGGATGGGAAAGCAGACGATGTTCATTGCCGTCAGGGGTTTCCCACCCATGGCGTAGACGTCGCTGAGGGCGTTGGTCACGGCAATCTGGCCGAAGGTATAGGGATCATCGACGATGGGCGTGAAGAAGTCGACGGTCTGGATGATGGCCAAATCGTCCCTGAGTTTGTAGACCCCGGCGTCCTCGGCGTGTTCCATGCCGGCCAGGAGCTTGGGATCGGAGATCAGGGGCAGGTCTCGCAGCGCTTCGGAAAGGTCTCCCGGACCTATCTTGCAGGCTCACCCGGCGCCGTGAACGCTCTCAGTAAGGCGGATCTCCTTTTCCTTATCGGTCATCGGTTTCCATCCTTAATACTTTCAATACTGAATGTGCTTCCCGGAAGATCATTCCCGTGAAGCATTAGACAACCCATGCCTACAAGAATTTCGGTGAGTTGTCAATTTCTTAAGGGCCTGCACCCGCCCTGCCCTTAAGCGCGTAAATCGGGAACAGATGCCGATTTCTCCATGCCATTTATAATAGTTCCAATGATGTAATCATGCTTCTCAACGAAGAGGGCTTTTTTGATTGTAATGAGCGCACCTTAGAGATGTTTGGCATCGCGAATAAAGCAGACTTCTGTAGTTCACATCCCTCTAATCAGTCACCGCCTTTCCAGCCTGACGGTCAGCATTCGCGATCCGTTGCCTTGGATCGGATTCAAACTGCCATTCAGATGGGATACAATCGTTTTGACTGGGTGCATCGTCGAAGAAGCGGAGAAAACTTTTAGATTCATCCGGTTGATGTGTACTTTCGATTTTAAGGAAAATGAAATGAGTCGCTGTCGACTGCTCGTCTTCACCTACAAAGGGTGAGGATTTGTTTTTTCTTCAAGCCCTTGCTTTCCGATTGAAAGCGAGTGCACCAGAGCTCTTTTTGATTATGCGCTCAAATTAGCGAAACGTCCTTATGCCTCAATGGCTGACCCCGGCTACACTACCATTCATATGCGAAACCCTGTAACTCTTTAAGATGCGCATAAAGGGCGTCATGATAGTCGCCTATATCAGATAAAATTTTAAAAAGTTCATGCATACTATTTATGACCTTAACATGCG
>Ga0315273_10009386_pt1 | contig 12401 bp, 11 predicted proteins | sample YL17G02_0_MG_FD_205753 | JGI IMG/M metagenome (GOLD analysis project Ga0315273, IMG submission 205753) | Sediment microbial communities from Yellowstone Lake, YNP, Wyoming, USA - YL17G02_0 | ecosystem: Environmental > Aquatic > Freshwater > Lake > Sediment | place: USA: Wyoming | collected... | reverse complement strand
GGGGTTTCCGCACGGGTTCATGTACCTGCGCCTGTGCGACCTGCGCGGTTTCGATGAGATGATGATCGATTTCGCCGAGGAGCCGCCCGAACTGCAAATGCTCATCGACGTCGTGCTCGAGTACAACCTGCGGCAGATCGACAAGATCATCCGCGAGAGCGACCGCAGTCCGCGCTTGCTCTATTTCGGCGACGACCTCGGCCTTCAGCACAGCCTGCCCATCAGCCCGGAGAAATGGCGCAAGTATCTCAAGCCCTGTTATGCGCGGATCTACCAGCGCTGCCACGACGTCGGCTGGTGGGTCTACATGCACACGGACGGCCACATCATCGAGATCATCCCCGATCTCATCGATGCAGGCGTCAACGTGATCAACGCCCAAGTCCGCGCCAACGGCCTCGACCATCTCGCCGCCGTCTGCAAGGGCAAAGTGTGCGTATGCCTCGACCTCGACCGGCAGCTTTTCCCATTCTGCGGCCCGGTCGAGATTGACGCGCACGTCCGCGAGGCCGTCGAGAAGCTCGGGTCTCCCGAGGGCGGCCTCTGGCTGACCGCCGAGTGCGGTCCAGACGTCCCTATCGAGAACATCGAGGCCATCCTTGCGTCCCTGGACAAGTACCGCAGATTCTACAACTGACGCCCCCCGGCATGCCGACGGGTTTGACGCATGAGCATATCTCGGCCGACCGGGTCTATCCTTTCTTGCTTTTTGCGGCCGCGGCGTCGTCGATTATCTTGAGGTACTTCTGTGGATCTTTCTCGAACTGCGCGATGCAATCCTTGCAGCAGAAGCGCACGAGGCGGTTCTTGTAGATGTAGTTGATCGGCTTCGTCTTCTCGTCGAACTTCGTGCCCAACACCACGCAGTGATCCAACGGATACGCGGGCCCCTGCTTCTCGATGATCGCCGCATCCAACTTCTTCAGATACTCATCCGGATTCGCCTCGAACTTGGGTTTGCACGCCGGACAACAGAAACGTATCTCGCGGCCCTTATAGTCGAAGATAACCGGGTCACCCATGCTGCCGCCCAGCTTTTCTCCTGAAACGATGCACGTATCGATGGGATACGTGTCCTTCTGGGACTCCGCGGCGTAAGCGAGCGGAGCAAGCGTCGCCAGCGCGGCGACCATACAAACGCAAGAGATTACCAACCCTATCCTGTGTCTCATTTGTAGCCTCCGCAGTCTGGGTCGTTACTAGACGCCCTGTGCGGATAAACAAACCGCACTTGTCGCGGATTCCCGCACGGATCCATGCGCCCGCACGACGCTCGCAAGACTATCGCGCTAATCCGAGAGCCATTGCTTGATGAACTCGCCACGATTGCCGGGCGTGGACTTCGCCAAGGGCTGTTTATCGCTCAAACTTGCCCGCTTGCCGGTCAGTTTGTTCAAAGCGAAGGCGATCCGCAACACCGCAAACGGTTCCGTTTCCTTGTCGATGAATTTTGTCAGCAGCTTGATATCGTCCTTCGTGCAGACATAGGCGAGCGCGTATGCCGCCCGATCCCGCACAGCGCTCGGGGCGTCTCCTTTAAGAATGGCCACGACACTCTCACGCGCCACAGCCCCGGGAGCGTGGAACTGAAGGGCCCCAATCAGGCGCACGCGGACATTCTCATCCAGGTCTTTATCCTGCGCCGCCTCCGCCACCGGTTTCGCCAGCGATTCCGGCATGGCGATCTCGAGCGCCCGGGCGATTTCCTTGCCAACAACCGCGTCGCTGTCCTTCACGTAAGGCAGCACCGCCTCCGCCACGTCGCCACTGCCAATCGAGCGAATGGCCGTGGCTGCGGCGCGGCGCACAGCCGGATCTTTCTGCGCCAGATACGCCGCCAATACCGGCGCGCCGGGGCCGTATGCCATCGCACCCAGTTCCTCTATGCTCTTGATCAGTTCGCCGCCCGTTTTCTTTGAGAGGTCGCTTAGCAGTGCAGCCGGCACTGCGTCGCCCTTGCAGATGATACTGTGATCAATCTCGATGATCTTGTTCTCTTGCGTGCCCCAACAGAACGTCCGGCTCTCGATCCGATCGTCCTTGCAGAAGAAAACCGTGTACGTCGGTTTGCCCATCCGCGAGCGATCGTCCGTCACAGTGGACCACCAGTCCGGGTAGTTCGCATTGATGTCACCGCCCTGGATGATGTATGTCGTCCCTTCCTTGTCATCCCGCTTCCCGTCCCGCAGCGGCCACGTGCGCTCATAGATGTGAGTGTGCCCCGCGAGATGGATCGCCACGTGGTGCTTATCGAGGAGCCTCCAGATTTTCTCCAATGCTTTTCCGTCTTCCTTGCGTGAATCATCAGGAGATGCGTAACCCGTGCAGTAGACCGGATAGTGGAAAATCACGACGGTATACTTGTTCTTAGCGTCGCGCAGACTGCGGTCGAGCGCCTCGACCGACTCGCCCAGCGAATCCACCGAGACGATGATGAAATGCGTGTTACCCCAGTCGAGAGTCGCCACCGGCTCTCCACCCTCCGGCAGTTCGTGGTATTTCGCGAACCAGTCGTGTTCAGTGTCCGACTTGCTCGTCCCCTCATGATTCCCGCGCACCGAAAGCATCATAATCTTGCCGTTGAAATCCGCGAATCGCTGAAAGTGCTCAGGCCACAGTTCATACTTGTGCCCCTCGACCACCAGGTCGCCGTTGTTGATCACAAACTCCGGATTCCACTGCATCATGTGCTCGGACATCCGCGTTTCCTGCCAGCGATTCTCCCAACGGCGGGAGTCGCCCATGGCAACGAACGTGATCGCGCGCTGAGTTGCGGGGGCGGTCTTGAAACTGCTTGACCGCTCGTCTGTCCCTGCCTTCACCTTGTATTCATAGGCGGTATCAGGAGCGAGACCTGAGATTCGAACCCGGTGAATTTTGGACGCCTTGTCCTCCTTGGCTTGCTTGTCAAACTTGGCGTCCAGCCCGTATTCCACTACGCCGACACCCTCATCCTGCGACTCCCAGAATATGGTCACGCCATCGGGTGTAACGTTCTGGAGGTATGGCGCTATGTAGAAACCATCGGCGAGAGCCGCCAGGTTCAAGAGCAGGCATGCCAACACTAGCGCATGAAATCGAATCGTCTTGCGATGCATTCGTCTTTCCTTTCGTTGCCCGCTACCGGTAGACTTCTCTCCTGTGTCCGATGCCTACGACAAGGATAACGAGGCGATCGTCCTGAATCTCGTAGATCACCCTGTAGGCGCCGATGCGAATTCGCCATGCAGGCCGTCCGGAGAGCTTCTTGCTCCCAGGGGGCCTGGGGTTTCCGCCTAGCTCACGGATAGCCGAAATAATGCGAGGCTGATCCTGGCAATCGATTCGGGCAAGTTGCTCCTGGGCTGACCGCAGGATTTCGACGGCGTACGTCACGCCCACTATTCCCCTCGAATCTCGCGCACCGCCTGCTCGAAAGGAACGGCATCCTGTGGCCCTGCCTTGCCTTGGTCATAGGCCCGGATGTCATCGAGTTCTTCAAGCTCCTCGACGATCCGCGCCCACTCTTCGACGGGTACTACCACCGCCCTGCGTTGCTGATTCTCGTCAACCAAATATTGAGGATGAACGCTCACCATGATGTTTACTCCACATGGGGAAGTATGACAGAAAGCCGTGGACAACTCAACCGGCCTGCCTGAGCGCCGGTGCAGGCTTGACGATTTCGCGCAAAGCGCCGAGTACCGTTCAGTTCTCCTCATGTGCTAACATCGGGGCAAGGTAAGTGCAAACACGGTTTGTGCCATGCTCAGCTCTCGGCAAGGGAATCCGCAAGTGTTGAGTATTCGGCACGCCCTGTCTGGACGAAGGGCGGCGGGTTGCCGCAGGAGAGTAAGGTACGATGATTCAGGTGGAGTTGCCGGACGGTTCGCGTCTGGAACTGGCGGAAGAAAGCACCGCACTGGCGTTGGCCGAGCGGATCGGGCCGCGTTTGGCTAAGGAAGCGGTGGGGGCAAAGATCAACGGACAAGTTGCTGACCTTACGACGCCGTTGCATGAGGGGGATCGCGTAGAGATACTCACGTTTCAGACGGATGAAGGCCGCGCGATCTTTCGCCACAGCGCATCGCATCTCATGGCCTCCGCCATAAAGCGCGTCCGTCCGGACGTGAAGCTCGCCATCGGCCCGGCAATCGAGGACGGGTTCTATTACGACGTGGACGCGCAACCGCTGTTTACCGAAGCGGATTTCCCGGCTATCGAGGCTGAGATGGCGCGCCTCGTGAAGGAAGACGAGCCGTTCATTCGCAAGGAGATGTCAAAAGCCGGCGCGCTCGGGTACTTCGAGGACGATCCTTACAAAGTCGAGCTGATTCAAGGACTCGAAGACGGCAACATCACGTTGTACCGGAACGGCGACTTCGTCGATTTATGTCGCGGACCTCACCTCCCCTCGACCGGCCGGATCAAGGCGTTCAAGCTCCTCAGCGTTGCCGGCGCATACTGGCGCGGCGATTCCTCGCGGCCCATGCTCCAGAGAATCTACGGTACCGCGTTCCCGAAGAAGGCGGACCTCGACGAGCACCTCCAGCGGCTCGCCGAGGCCGAAAAGCGCGACCATCGCAGGCTCGGCAAGCAACTCGATCTCTTCAGTTTCCACGAGCAAGGCCCCGGTTTCCCCTTCCTCCACCCGAAGGGCATGGTCGTTCTCAACGAACTGCTCGAGTTCTGGCGCGAAGAGCACCGCAAACGCGGGTACGGGGAATTGCGCACGCCGCTCATCCTCGAGCGGAGCCTCTGGGAACAGTCCGGCCACTGGGACCACTATAAAGACAACATGTACTTCACCAAGATCGACGACCGCGATTTCGCGGTAAAGCCCATGAACTGCCCCGGCGGAATGCTCGTGTACAAGAGCCGGATGCGCAGTTACCGCGATCTCCCTCTCCGCTGGGCCGAGCTCGGCACCGTCCACCGGCACGAAAAGTCCGGTGTCCTCCACGGCCTCTCTCGCGTCCGGATGTTCATTCAGGACGATGCCCACATCTTCATGCGGGAGGACCAGATTCAGAGCGAAGTCCTTGGCATCATCGAATTCGTCGATTACATGTATGGCGTCTTCGGACTCGAATACTCCGTCGAGTTCGGCACCCGCCCCGAGAATTCTATCGGCACCGACGAAATGTGGGAAGCGGCCACGGAAAGCCTCCGCAAAGCCCTCGACGCAAAGAAGCTAACGTACAAGGTCAACGAGGGCGACGGCGCATTCTATGGCCCGAAGATCGATTTCCACGTGCGCGATTGCCTCCGCCGCTCCTGGCAATGCGCTACCATCCAGTTGGACTTCGCCATGCCCGAGAAGTTCCAACTCGAATACGTCGGCCAGGACGGCCAAGCCCATCGCCCCGTAATGGTCCACCGCGTCATCTACGGCGCCATCGAGCGTTTCCTGGGAATCCTCATCGAGCATTTCGCAGGCGCGTTTCCCGTGTGGCTTGCGCCGGTGCAGGTTGTGGTCATCCCGGTGGCCGACGCATTCCTTGACTACGCCCAGAAGGTCCATGATCGCCTCTTCGAACTTGGCGTCCGCGCCGAAGTGGACGCGAGTTCCGAGACGATGAAATACAAGATCCGTGAAGCGCAAACGCAACAAGTCCCTTACATGCTGGTTGTGGGCGAACGCGAACGCCAATCGGACGCCGTCGCCGTGCGTCATCGACGCCGCGGCGACCTCGGCAGCATGCCGTTTGACGAGTTCGCGCAGCGCCTGCAAGACGAGATAGAATCAAAGACGCGGGATTAGGCGCGGCAGCGGCTGCGCGCGGAAACGGAGAGGGGAGCCATGCTTAATGGATCTGCGTCGGGCTGCATCAACCATCCGGGAATCGAAGCCGTTGCCCGGTGCAAGCAGTGCGGGAAGCCCGTCTGCGCCTCGTGTGTCGTGCGGGGCCCCACGGGCCAATTCTGCTGTGAGGCGTGCAAAGAGCGCCACGAGAAATTCATTGCGCGCGCGCAGGAGCTTCAACGGACCAGCAGGCCGACGGGAACGTTCAAGAAGCTTAGAACCCGGCTCATAAAGCTGGTCATCCTGATTGTCGCCCTGGTTGCTCTGGGCTTCGTTGCGCTCCAATTCGACGTTCCCGTGGCGAGTGATATCGTACGGAAAGCGCTTGAGTTCGCGACGCCCTACTTGGGCTCCTGGATTTGAGATCCCGAGCGTATTTCGCTACGTTATGTCAGAAGTGAGGCGTTTGAACAGCCCATCCGGCTCGATTCAAGTCGCCGCGCCGGGCATGTTGGGCGGGGAGGGAATTCAATGGATCTGTCGTTTCTGAAATGGCCTCTTATCATCGGTGTCATTGCGCTCGTAGGTTGGCTCACCAGCAGCGGAGGCGTGAACTACATGTACAAGAAGTTCACCGCCAACGAGCCGGGCGTCAATGCGCAGAAGGACGATATCGACGAGGCCGGACTGAGCCGCCTGGGCGGGTATTGTCTCATGCTGTTCAAGTACGAGAAGGCGATGTCGGTCTACGAGACCGCCGTTTCACGCTATCCGGAAGGCAAGAACGTCTTGTACAACAAATACCAAATGGCCAGGTGCGCTGAGAAGCTGGAAGACTACCGCAGGACGGTCGACATCCTGGAAGAGCTAATAGACGCGAACGCGCATTCCGTCGATGATCGCGTCCCGGTGAATGACGACCTCACCCTGCGTGCGGAAAAACTCATCGAGATGCATGAGTTGGAAAGGCGCTGAGGTCGTCCGTGGATTGGATCCCGGGAAGAATACCGGTTCTCGAGTGCCTGCGCGCGCGGAAACGCAAGGCACACAAGCTGTTCCTGCTCGAGGGCGCGAAGGGGCTTGAATCCTTCCGGGCGGTAGCGGGAGACGTTCCTATTGTCGAGTGTGCCCGCGCGGAACTCGACCGTCTCCTGCCACACGCGTTGCATCAGGGCGTTCTGCTCCAGGCCGACCCGGTTCCCATTCTCAACGCCGATGCGTGGTCCCGCTCCGCGTTCGAGGACGACTGCGTCATTGTCGCTCTGGACGGCGTCGAGGACCCGCACAACTTCGGCGCCATCGTGCGTTCCGCGGCGGCCTGCGGCGCCCGCGCCGTCATGTTCGCCAAGGACCGGTCCGCGCCCGTTTCCCCTGCCGCCGTGAAGAGCGCCGCGGGAGGCATGGAATACATTGATCTCGTCCAGGCCGCCAATCTCGTACGCAGCATCGATGCACTCAAACAAGCCGGGTTCTGGGTGGCCGCATTGCATGCCGACGCGCCGCAGCCAATATGGGAGGCCGACTTGACCGGACGCGTCGTCATTGTCATCGGCGGCGAGGGCAAAGGCATCCGCCGCTTAGTCAACGAACGCGCTGACTTCCATCTCAGAATCCCTCTTACCGGCCCCATCACCAGCCTCAACGCATCCGTAAGCGCCGCCATCGCTCTCGCCGAATGCCGGAGGCAACGGCTAACGAGGAGAGCGGCCAAGTAGGTCTGGTTTCTCGGAAATCGGGCTGTCTCGAGAATGCGACTGTTTGTAGTGCAGGCTTTAGCCTGGGATCTCACTGGAGATCGCACCCTGAAGGGTGTACTACAAGCATTCTCATAATCGGTGAGGGATTCCAGTCCCATGACAACTCGTTTGAGAATGGCGGAGGGCGAGGGACTCGAACCCCCAAGCCCTAAGGCGCCGGTTTTCAAGACCGGTGGATTACCAATTATCCTAGCCCTCCGCTCGGAAGGATTTGACGGTTATTCTATAGTATCCGGCGAAGCTTTTCCATTTGTCGGGTTTCGGGTGTCGGGTGTCGCGCGGCGCACTCCTTTCACACCACTGACCCGATACCCGAGCATTCACGTACTGGGCTCGAATTGTGGCACAATACGCTGGCTGCAGGCGGTATTCGATCTCACTTGGAGTAAGAACGCGAAAGGATTTCACATGGATCGACGCACATTCCTTCGGGTTGGGGCGGGCACGGGTCTCCTGATGACCTCGGCACAAGGGCAAGCGCCAAAGCAGGAGAGCGCAAAGAAATACCAGGGCGGCGCCAGCCCCTGGCCGATCACGCTCAACAGCAGCACCATTAGAGGCACGAATCCTCCTACGCCTCTCAAGGATAAGATCCGCATTGCCGCGGAAACGGGCTACGACGGAATCGAGCTTTGGGTGAACGAACTCGAGAAACACGAGTCTGAGGGAGGCAACCTCAAAGACCTCGCCGCCGAGATCCGCGACCGCGGCTTGTTCGTGCCCAATGTCATCGGGCTCTGGGATTGCATGCCCATGGAAGAAGAAGCGTGGAAGAAATCGCTCGAAGCCACACGTAACCGGATGCGGCTCGCGTCGGGCGTCGGCTCGCAACACGTCGCGGCCATTCCGGCGCCGGATCGTGCCGATTTCGATCTCAAGGTCGGCGCGAGCCGCTACCGTGACCTGCTCAAGATCGGACGCGAGGAGTTCAACATCATCGTCGCATGCGAATTCGTCGGGTTTATGAAAGGTGTCTATCGCCTCGGCCAGGGCACGGCCATCGCCCTCGACGCCGATGATCGCGACGCGTGTCTCGTTGCCGATACGTTCCACCTATACCGCGGCGGCTCGGGTTTTGAAGGCATCCGGCATCTCGCCGGCCATTTCATCGCGGTGTTCCATTGGAACGACGTGCCCGCGGAACCTCCACGAGAACAACTTGGCGACGAACACCGGATCTATCCAGGCGACGGGATCCTTCCACTCAAGCAAACCCTGAAACATCTCCGCGAGATCGACTATCGCGGGCCGCTATCCCTCGAGATGTTCAACCGCGAGCACTGGGCCCAGGACCCCAAGCAAGTTGCCGAAACGGGCCTGCGCAAGATGCGCGAACTGATCACTGCGGCTTTGGCCTGATGCAGGGAAAGCGCACGAGAAGGTTTTACCGGTAAGCCGCCGGGTGTCGGGGAATGACCTGACCAACCTTCCGAGGAAGAGTCCGGTCCACTTTCATTTCTCCTCTTCCTTTTCCTCGGACAGCTTCTCTTCGTCGGAAGAGGTCTCGTCGGCTCCGCCGTAAATCCCCGCCTGAGCGCGTGCCGCCGGAATGCTTGGCTCCGGCTGTGAGTATGGCCAGGACCCGCTGCTGCGAAGAGGCTGCAACCCAAGCGTGGCATACGTTCCCACCCTCGGAATAGCCGTCTGGCTCGGCGGAAGCGGGGTTGCAGGCGGAGGAAGCCCCGCCTCAGATTCCTGGGCTCCCTTCGCGCCACCAGCCCCCTTGGCCGCGTTGGCCGGCGACTTTGTCGCCGCTGAACCATTGTCAGGCTGCCCGTAACGCCACGAGCCGCCGCCGGCACTATTTCCCGCTTCATAAGGTGCGTGCAGACGGGCTTTGCGCTCTTCTTCCCGCGCGGCCTTCTTGCGCTGGTAGAGGGTCCCGCCCGTCGTCGAGGTCCGGCTGTCAATGCGGTTATTTAGGCGGTTCGATATGGGGCCGCCCGCGCTCGACCCTGTCTGCGAACTCGAATAAGGAGTCTGCGCGAACACGAAAAACGCGCCGCCCGCACAGCAGCCAAAAACCACCAGCGCCGCGTACAATCTCACTCGGTTCAAGAACGCCATCTGTCTCTACCTCTCGCCTGCGGGACTTACGCTGCCGGCTGTTTTGTGTCCGAAGACAGGTCACTGCCGCGCCACGCAAACCACACCGTTCCTAACACGCCAAACGCGAACGCCGCCACCAGATTGGCTGTGGGAGACATGTACTGCCAGACAATCCCACCGCCAAATGCGGCAAGCGACACGATCGAATCTCTTATAAGATAGTATACACCAAACATCGCCGCCTTGGCGTCGTCCGGCGCCAAATCCATGATCAGCGCCTTCCTCGTGGGCTCCCCGAATTCCTTCAGTCCACGAAGCACGAATGCCGGAACCAGGACCCAGAATGAATGACAGAAGAGAAGGAGTAGCGGGAACAGCGTGAAAAACACGAAGGTGACGACCACAAAGGGTTTCTTTCCTGCTCGATCCGCGAAATACGCCACTGGAATGTAGCACAGCACGGCCGTAGCCATCTCAATCGCCGTGAGAATGCCGAACTCTCCCCCACTCACGGGCGACGAGATTGTCTTCATGCACCAAATCACCACAAACGCATATGGGATCTGCTCGCAGAACCGTATCAGAATATCCGAAACAAGGAGGTCTTGCAGCGTCGCGCTCATCCGCTTGGCAACCACGAGCGGGTTGCTCTCGGGGCGGCTTTCCTTGTGGTGAAGAGCATCCGGTACATCGTCCTCGATCAGGCGCTGTTGCAGGAAGATCGCAAGAACGCCCATGGCAAACGCGGCCACGAACGCAAGCCGCACCCCTGTTATCTCTCCCCACGTGTCCACAAACAGCCGTCCGCCGATGAGGGGACCCAGCGCCATTGGAATTCTCCGGACCAGTGAGTGCATCGACACCCCCATCGTGCGCTGGTTCTTTGGGAGGACCTTCGCCACAAGGCTCATACTTGCTGGAAGCGAGATCGCCGTCCAGGCGAGGAAGAAGCATGCGCCTACAATCACCGCAGGCCACGCCGGAATTAGAATGACGACAAGAAAACCAAACATTGCCATCAAGTTGAAGACCAGCAATGCGCGCTTCGTCCCGAGTCTTTCCGAAAGGTGGCCCCCGGGGAACGAGTACAACGCCCCCAGCAGGTTCTGCAGCCCGCTCAGGATGCCCACGATAGCGCCCGTGCCCCCAAGCGCCATCACGTAGATCGGCAGGAAACGCTCCGCCATCCTCTCGCCCATGCCGACAAGGATCACCATCGTCAACAGACCGACGATGCTCTGTTGAAGCCCCAGGAACGCGCGGACTCGATGGAGTTTGCTCAAGGATGTCTTCTCGCCAATGCCCGCTGACTGGATTGCCGGTGTCTACCGGAATGATTTGCTGATATCGGTAACGCCCTGCCGCACCGTCTTCTTCCTGAAGGTCGATTTCGCGATGAGCTGCTTCAGTTTCCGCTCATAGGCCTTCCCGTCAAGTGGAAGCGCCACCGTCTTGTCCGTCAGCGACGAATAGATCATCGCCGTGGCCAGTTCGACGGAATGGATCCCCTCCTCTCCAGGCGCGATGAGATCCGTGCCGTCCAAAGCAGCGTCCACAAAGTTCTGCGTGATGACCGCGTGCCCATGGAGCGCCTCGCGAATCGGGATCTCGACCCTCCACGCCTCGGGCTTGTCAAAAAGCCCTTTCGCGGTCTTTCTGAACTTCCCCGCACTCACTTCATTGCGAACAAAACCAAGCTTTCCGTCCTCGTACACGAGCCTGCCGCGGTCACCGGCGATCTCGAGCCGATCCGTCCCCGGCGCTTCCCCCGTCGATGCCACAAACACGCCCGTCGCCCCGTTCGGATACTCGAAATACGCCGTCACTTCGTCTTCCACCTCGATGTTGTGGTATTTCCCGAAGTGGCAAAAGCCTCGGACCCGGCACGGCATGCCCACCATCCACTGGAACAGATCGAGATTATGCGGACACTGGTTGAGCAGGACCCCGCCTCCTTCCCCCTTCCAGGTCGCGCGCCAGCCGCCCGACGCATAATACGCCTCGGTACGGTACCACGCGGTCACGATCCAGCTCGTGCGCTGAATCTCCCCGAGCTCGCCGTCAGCGATCAGCTTCCTGATCCGCTTGTACACCGGCACGGTGCGCAGTTGGAACATCGCCCCGAACACCTGCTTCGGGTTTCGCTTGTGCGCCGCGATCAGCCGCTCGCAGTCCGCTTTATGCACCGATATGGGCTTCTCCGTCAACACGTGGAGCCCGTTATCGAGCGCGTCGATGCCGATCGGCGTGTGGAAATAGTGCGGCGTGGCGATGAGCACCGCATCCACCTCCCCCGAACGAATGAGCTTCCGGCTATCCGTATACGTTTTCAAGTTCTCGAACGGGACAAGCCGTTCCGGGTCAACGTCGCACACCGCCGTCAACGAACAGCGGTTGACCTCTCCCCTCTGAAGGTACCCCGCATGTGACGATCCCATCCCGCCAACGCCGATGATGCCGAGCCGTAGAGATTTCATGGTGGATTTCCCTTTCAACGCCGTCCTCGGAAAAGCCGCCGTATTGTAGCGCGCGCGGAGCTCTCGAATCGAGCGCCTTCGTCCGGCGTCGGCGTATGACCTTCATCCAACTCCGCCACAAGAGCCGCCATCAGCGTAGTTGACGCGTCCTGGGCCGGCGTGTATCATACTCTTTCACGTTAAGGTGCAACGTTTTGTTGGAAGGGATAGAATGTTAACACACGAAAGGGAGGAGAAATGAAAAAGTCAGTGATTTCGATGATCGTATTGGGGCTCGTGGCGGTGGTGGTGGTCGGATGCAGCACGGCCGCCAAAGGTCCCTCCGACCAGGAACTGGTCAACAAGCTCGTGGCCGATTGGAAAGCGGCGGCTACGGCGAAGGACCTTGACAAG
>Ga0315273_10009385_pt1 | contig 12401 bp, 8 predicted proteins | sample YL17G02_0_MG_FD_205753 | JGI IMG/M metagenome (GOLD analysis project Ga0315273, IMG submission 205753) | Sediment microbial communities from Yellowstone Lake, YNP, Wyoming, USA - YL17G02_0 | ecosystem: Environmental > Aquatic > Freshwater > Lake > Sediment | place: USA: Wyoming | collected... | reverse complement strand
CCTGCGCCGCGATGTGGCGGCGGATCACCCACTGCTCGGCTATGCCGAAAAGGGTGCTCACGAGGAAGTAGAGGTTGAGCCCCGACGCGACACTGTAGAAGAGCACGCCGATGAATATGGGCATGAGGATGGTCATGATCTTCTGCTGCTGCGCGGCCTCGGGGGTGGCGGCCTGGGGAGAGGTCTTCGTCTGCCAGATCATAGCCCCCAGCATGAGCAGCGGCAGGAGGTTGAGCTCGCTGCCCAAAAGCGGCAGCCTGAACGCCACGTGGATGGTGTCGGGGATGAGCCTGTCCGGGAGCGCCAGGTCCTTTATCCAAAAGACAAACGGCGCCTGCCGCAGCTCGATCGACACGCCGAGCGCCTTGTAGAGCGCGATCAATACCGGCATCTGGATCAGCATCGGCAGACAGCCGCCCATGGGATTGGCGCCCCGCTCCTTCATGAGTTTCATCTGCTCGGCGCCGAGCTTCTGCTTGTCGTTTTTGTACTTCTCCTGAAGCTTCTTTATCTCCGGCTGAAGCCTGGCCATCTTTGTCATCGATACCTGGCTCTTCTTCGTGAGCGGATGCATGAGCACGCGGATCAGGAAGGTCAGCAGTATTATCGCCACGCCCCAGTTCGGTATCACCGAATGGAAGAGCTTCATGAGATACAGGATGATCTTCACAAACCAGTCAAACCACCCGTAGTCGACGAGCGCCGGAAACCCCGTCGACGAGGCCGGCGTGTCAAACCCGGCAAGCGTGCCCTTGTCCCTTGGCCCGGAGAAGAGAAGGAAGGCGTGCGTCACCGACGATCCCTGCGCGCCCGCGGCCGCGAGCTCGACCTTGCCCACTTCCATCTTCGAGCCCGCGCTGAAGTAGACGCTGCGGAGGCTCTCGGTCGCGGCGGCGGGGGGCAGGCCCTTTACGGCATCGCGCGGGGGCCTGTCGCCGAAAACGCTCTTTGCCGCGGCGGTGTCCTCGACGGCGTAGCAAATGCTCTTAACAACGGGGACCGCCTGGTCGGGCTTCAATACCGCGACGAAGTACTGGTTGACAGCCCCCGCGAAGAGCGTGCGGCCGCCCGGTTGCGTCTGGAGATCGCCCTTCGACAGGACATCCCACGCCGGCAGATAGGCCAGCGACATCTTGTCGCCAGCGCCGGGAGCGACGTGGGCCAGGATCGCCTGGATGTTAGTGCCGTAGGCCTGGTATGCCTCCGGCGGTATTCCGGCGGGTCCGACGAGCTCGTACGAGATATCCCTCTTCTCGGCGGCGAGGTTTTCCACGCGCACTTCGAGACCAACGCCGTACTTGCCGTCGAAAAGCGTGTAGCGCTTGGTGATCTTTACCCCTGAGGGGAGGATGGTTTCAAAGGCGACAGCGGTGTCGAGCTTGTTGGTGGCCAGGGTCGTGGCCGGAGCGACCCTAACGTAGTAGACGCCAGAGGTGTCTTCTCCGGCGACGCTCGTGATCTCGGTCGGATACTGCCCTTCGGTGAAGTCGGTCAGCAGGACGAGTTTGCCTGTGCGCTGGAAGTTATTGAACTTGTTGAGCGTCACGGACTTTATTGAGCCCGTGCGCGGCGTGAAGGTGACCGTGAGGAGGTCGGTCGCAGCGGTGAAATCGCTTTTGTCCACGTTCTCGGCGAGGTACGCGGCCGGAACCGGGAAGCCGCCCGCGGGAGTCATCGACCCGGGCGTCACAGCCGCGGGGGTCGTCGACCCGGGCGCTTGGGCCGAAGGCCCTGCGGCCTCGAGCGCTGAGCTCGTCGACATCCCCGCTGCCGGGCCGGGTAACGCCTCGCCGGCGAGGTAGCTTTCAGTTGACGCCGACGCGCCGAGCGAGCTTTCAGTCGAGCCGAATTCGACGGCCGGGGGGGGCGGCAGAAAATGCGGCAGCACCCAGATCTCGTAGGCAACGAAAAACAGTATCGCAAAGACGAAGGCGATCACGGTTCGCTTGGTCATTACGGTTCACCACGGGGTTTCTCAAAAAGTGCGGCGCGGCGGCCGCGAAATAAAGCGGAGGGCGGTTTATCGGCCCTCGGCGAGACGGTCGGCAAGGAAATTATCGAGTTCCTTTATCGCGTATATCTTCTTCATCGTCTCGTCGAAATCGTACTGGACTCGGGCAAATTCAACCCGCAGGCCGGTAACGACCGCGTAACACGCGCGGTTGTCGCCGTCCCGCGGCTGGCCGACCGAACCGACGTTGATTATGGTCTTCCTGCCGTTGATCTCGTAGGTGTTGAACACCTCCTGCGGCGGGCGAAAGGCCATGTCCTCGGTGAAAACTCCGGGCATGTGGCTGTGGCCGATGTAACAGACGTGCTCTATCCGGTTGAATATGTCTTCCATCTTCATGCGGTTGGCGATGTCTTCGGGAAAGACGTATTCCCTGACGGGCCTGCGCGGAGAACCGTGGACGTAGAGGTCGCTGTTTTGCTGGAACGTGCGCTGCAGCTCGCCGAGGAAATCCCAGCGTTTGGTGTTTCGCGTCGTGTCCTTCGGGTCTTCGAGCATGTGGCGCGTCCAGTCGACGGCGTCCTTGGCGACCGGGTTAAAGGACTCCGTCTGGTCGCTCCAGAGGGCGGCCTCATCGTGGTTGCCGAGAATGGTGACCCTGAAACTCCTGGCGAGGTCGATGCACTCCCGGGGGTTGGGGCCGTAGCCGATGATGTCTCCGAGACAGATTATTTCCTTGATGCCCCTTTTCTCGACGTCGGCGAGTACCGCCTGGAGCGCCTCAAGGTTACTGTGTATGTCGGAGATGACGGCCTTTGTTTTGGGTTCAGTCATTTCTCACTGTCGCCGGCTTCGCGGCCGGACGGTCCGCCCAGGGCATCCTCGATGAGCATGATCGCGATACCATCACGGATTGGGTAGATGCGGCCGCAACCTTCGCAGACGACTTTGCCATCCTTCTCGGCTACCGACGCGCGGCAGGCCGGACAGGCCAGTATTGCGAGTAGTTCCGCGTCTATCATAAAGTACACACGGCAAAGCGCAGTGCGAATTTCCGCTCGTTGCGACCCACGCGCGAACCCGCCGACAAGGCGGAAGTCCGCGTGCCTGCCATTAAGAACCCACGCAGTTTAGCGATTATTCCACCATTGTCAAGCGCCCAAATCCCTGCGCGGAAAGCAGAGCCTTTCTTGATGTTTCGGCTGAATCTGATAGAATACTTGCATATTCCTCTGGAGACATCGTGAGCGAGAAACCGGTCGAAAAAAAACCCGAGCCCATTGTAGGGCGTCTCACAAAACTGTCGCGCGCCGACGTTGCCCCCGACGAATTCCTCAAGCGCTTTCTCGAGATGGCCAGGGAGGCGCTCGGCGCCGCGGCAGGCAGCCTCTGGGTCTACAGCGCCGAGGCAAGGACCCTTGCCGCCAAGGCCTCCGCAATGCCCGACTCCGGCCCCATCAGGGCCGTCTCCGACGAAGTCTTCGCGAAAATCGTATACCGCGCCATCGAACAAAAGACGCGCGTCCTCTTTCGCGGCGACGGTGACGGCGCAGCTCAAGATGCGCCTGCGCCGAACGAGGGGCCCGCGGCACCGGCTGTCGGCCCGGGGGCGCCGAAGGCCGCCGATGCGCGGGGGGCACATGAGGCCGGCGGCGACAAGCAGTCGGAAGCGGCGCTGGCGGGGTTGAGCATCGTATGCGTGCCGGTCGAGATAGATCCGAAGACCTCGATCGCCGTCCTCCTCATACGGCATATCCATGACGGCGCGTTTTCGGTCGAGCACGTCCACCTTCTGCAGGGCTTGACCGCCTACCTCCTCATCTACTATGCGAATCTTCAGTTCAAACTGGCCTCCGCCGCCTCGGCCCGAATGGCCAGGCTCGCCGACATCGAAGGCGATCTCGCCGGCGCGGCCGACAGGACCAGGATGGCGTTCATCCTCGCCAACCGCACAAGGGAGATGGTGTTTTTCGACCGGGTATTCGTCGCCTTTCCGGGGCGGTTCTCCTTTCACGTCGCCGCCGTCTCAGGGATAGACGACGCCGAGGCCGCGAGCGCCATCGTGAAGAACCTCGCGGACGTGGTCGCCGAGTTCGCGCGGATAGGCGGAGACTGGCACTTTACGCCGCTCTACCTCGAAAAGGTCGAGGACGCGGGGTTTCGCGAGAAGCTCACCGTCTACTTCGAGGCGTCCGATTACAAATCGATACTCCTCACCCGCGTCGAAGACGCCAAAGGCCTTCTCGCGGTCATCGGCTACGAGAGAAGGCAGGACGCCTCGTACGCGCCGACGGATCTGCAGTTTCTCCAGGCGTATGCAAAGCTCGCCGCCAAGGCCTTAAGGCGCGCCGAGGACTTTCGCAACCTGCCCGCGATCGGCGCGGTGAAGAAACTCCAGAGCATAAAGGAAAAAGCCCTCGGCCCCCAGCGCCACAGGTTCTTCGTCAAGATCGCGGCGGCGGTTATCGTCGCCGCGGTTCTCGGCCTGGGCAGGATGGAGCTCACGGTAAGGGGCGACTGCCGCATCGTCCCCTACCTGACGACGATCGCTTCGCCCCGGATCTCCGGCACGGTCAAGGAGATCGCCGCAAAGCAGGGCGACGCGGTCAGGAAGGGCGATACGATTGCGTACCTCGATGACAGGGAGGTTAACCTCGCCATAAAGCAGGTCCAGGCGAACATCCGGCAGACGGAGGCCGGTATCGACATGTTCTTCGCGGCAAATGACATGACCAGGTGGGCCATTGAAACCAAGAACCTGGACATCCTCAAGGTCCGGCTCGAAGCGCTCGAGCTGCAGAAGGAATTCACGCGGATCGTGAGCCCGCAGGACGGCGTCATTATGACTCGTCAGGATCTGTTGATGGCCTCTCTCGGCGCCTCGGTGCAGAGGGGCCAGCCGATCTGCGAGATCGCCGACCTTGCGAAACTCGCCGTTGAAGTGAACGTGAGCGAGCGTGACGTGAGCCTGGTGAAAGTGGGCCAGCGAGTCAATTACTCGCTCTCCGGCGCGCCGGGCAGGACGTTTACCGCCGACATCGACCGCGTCAGCCCGATGACGCAGCAGGTGTTCGGCAGGAACGTCTTCATCGCCGAGGCGCGGATCGCAAGTCCCGAGGCCGTCATGCGCCCCGGCATCACCGGCTCGGCCGGCATCCCGGCGGGTAAGCGCCCGCTCGTGTACGTCATTTTCAGAAGCACCATAGACTGGTTGCGGACCACATTCCTGTGAGGTGCGCGATGAAAAGCCTTTTGTGCGCGGTTTCCGTGTGTCTTCTTGCTGCGCTCGCCGCGGCGGCTGAAACGGGGCTCACCGGCAACGTCCTCCCCTTCAGGACGTCGTGGGTCAACGCCAAGACGATCGGCAACGTCACCGAGGTGCACGTCCACGAGGGGCAGAAGGTGAACGAAGGCGACGCCCTTGCGCAGCTCGACGACGAGATCGAGCGCGCCAATTGCGACATCACCGTGCTCCAGGCCGAGGACGAGACCGGGGTTGAGGCCGCGCGCATTCAACTCGCGCAGGCCGAGCGCGACCTCAATCGCGCCAAGACCATAAGCGAGAAAGGCGCCGGCACTCCCATCGAGCTCGAAAGGGCCCAGTACGCGTACGACGTCTCCCTGAACGCCGTCAAGAGCAAACAGCTTGATCATGACCGGTACGTCGTCGCCGTCAAGAGCCGCAAGACCGCCGTAGAGAACTGCGTGGTGCGGGCGCCTTTTGCGGGATTGGTTGCGGTCAAGGCCATCGAAGTGGGCGAAACGACCGCGCCGGTTGACAGGAAGCTCTTTCAGATCATAGACATCTCGAAGGTGTACGTCGACGTGCACGTGGAGACGCGGCTCATTAGAGAGCTCGGCGCCGGCGACACGGCGGCCGTGACGTCTGATATTTTCCCCGACAGGCGGTTCGCCGGAGCGGTGTCCTTCATATCGCCTGCGACGGACCTCGGGGGGCACAGCATCGGCATGAAACTCCTCGTCGACAATCCGGACGGCGTCCTGCGCCCCGGCATGAAGGTCGGGGTTAAATTCGCGGGCAAAGGCGCCGGCGCGCCGGGGCCGGACGTCTCCACCGACAGCATCGTAGAGTTGCCGTCAGCGCCCGAAACGAAACCGGCAGAGACCGCAAAATGAGGCTCTCCAACTGGCGCCAGCTCAAAATCCGGGCGGACCTGGTGATCTCGCCGCAGACTCACCAGGGGCAGCTCTATTACGTCGTAAAGGACCCGGTGACGCTGCGCTACTTTCGCCTGCGCCCCACGGAGTACGCCATATTCAGGATGTTCGACGGCGAAACGCCCATCGACCAGATCAAGAAGAGGCTCGTAACCCTCGGACATGACATAAGCGAAGAGGAACTCCAGGCGTTTATCAAGCAGCTGGGCGCCGCGAACTTTTTCGAGAACGTCCTGCCCAACCAGGCGGAATCCCTCTACCAGATGGCGGCGCTGCGACGAAAGAAAAAAAGCATCTGGACCCAGGCCAAGCGCATCCTGTACATCAAGGTTTCCCTGGTCGACCCGGACCGTTTTTTCACGCGCGCGATGCCGTACGTGGCGTTTCTCTGGACGCCGTGGGCGATGCTCGCCTACGGCCTGCTTATGGCCTTCGCGGTGTGGGCGTTTTTCACCAACTACGCCGAGGCGGCCAGCCATTTCTCCGGGCTCATCTCGCCGGAGAGCCTGCCGATATGGTACGTGATATTCGTAATTGAAAAGTCCTTTCACGAGCTCGGGCACGGGTTCACGTGCAAGCGCTTCGGCGGCCAGGTGCACGACATGGGGGCCCTCGTCCTCGTCCTGACGCCGTGCATGTACTGCAACATCTCGGACGCGTGGATGCTGGAAAAGCCGTCGCGCAAGTTTTGGATCAGCGCGGCCGGCATAATCACCGAGGTTGTAATCGCCTCGATCGCCGCGCTCGTGTGGTACTTCACCGGGCCGGGAACGGCCGTCAACTCGCTCGCGTACCGCGTCATGATCCTCGCCGGCGTGTCGTCGGTATTCATAAACGGAAATCCGCTCATGAAATGGGACGGTTACTACATCCTGAGCGACCTGATGGGCATGCCGAACATGCGCGAGAACTCGGTGCGCTACATCGGCCAGTCGTTCCGCAGGTACGCCCTCGGCATGGACGTGCCGAACATGCCCGCCTGGAACAGGGAGACCGTCTTCAAACTCGTCTACGGCATCCTGTCGAGCTTCTGGGTCTTCTACGTGATGTACCGGATCACCAGCGGCATGTTGCAGGGTTTTCCCGCGCTCGGCGCGTGGATCCTTGTCAGCACGGTCTACGGCCTCGTGCTGATACCCGTCGTCAGGATGTCGCGTTACTTCGCGAGGCAAAAGGGCAAGCCCGTCGACGTCGACCTCGCGAGGCTCTCCGGCGGCGCGGCGATCGCGGTGACGCTCGCGTACGCGCTCTTCGTGTACAACGCGGGGTATTCGGTGTCCGCACCGTGCGTCATCCTTCCGGCGCAGAGCCAGTCAATCAAGGCCCCCGTCGACGGCATCCTCGCCGACGTGTCCGTTGAGGAGGGCGGCGCCGTCACCGAAGGCGCGGCCATCGCCAGGCTCGAGAACCCCGCCCTGGAGATCGAGGCGCGGGAGCTGAAGAAGCAGATCGAGTCGTACGACGTTCAGATCGACGCCGCGAGCTCCGAGGGGAGTTACATCGTCGCCGACAATCTCGCGAAAACCCGCGACGAGGTCCGAAGGACGCTCGGCGACACCGAGCGGCGGCTCGCGTCGCTCTCGGTGAAGGCGCCGTTCTCCGGCGTGATCCTTACGCCCAATCCGAAGTCGCAGCTGGGCAGGTTCCTCTCGGAGGGGGACGCCATATGCGAGATCGGCGACATGAGCCGGGCCAGGGTGTCCGTCGCGCTCGAGGACAAGGACCTGCGGTTCGTGCGGCGGGACGCCGACGTCTCGGTGACTCTGCGCGCCTATCCATGGCGCACGTTCAAGGGCGCCGTCGCCTTCGTCTCGGGGGCGCCCGTTCACTCTCTGCCGAGCCCCGCGCTCTCCTCGCGCATCGCGGGCGGCCCCGTCATCACCAGGACCGACACCGCGCAGCCGGTCCCGATAATGACTACCTACGAGGCGAGCTTTTTCCTTGCGAACCCCAGCGGCGAATTTCTCGTGGGGATGGTCGGCACCGCCGAAATCCAGAGCGGAACACGGCATTGGTACGACATCATCTATACGAAGGTCCGCGAGAACCTCCGCAAGTCGTTCGGGATCTGAAAAGACACCTCGCCGCCGGCCAGCCGCGGCCGGCGCTCTACGGCGCCTGTTGGGCAAGGCCCCTCAGTAGATCGAGCACCGCTTTGCCCATCATGGCATGCCCGCGTTCGGACCAATGCACGCCGTCGCTGTCGTAGGCAGCCTTGAAATCCTCCGGTGAGAGCTTCCCCATCTCGACGGACAGATTGAGGTAGGCGACGCCTTTGCGCTGTGCCAGACCCTCAAAGACGCGCGCGTACCTTTCCGGGACGCCCGGCGCTTCGCCGCAGGGCGACGGCCCCAGGAGGAGTATCTCGGCATGCGTGGTCTCCATCAGCTTGTCCAGAAGCATCGCCATCGTTTTCTCGACGCGCGAGTCGGCGAAATTGCAGATGGCGTCGTTGGCGCCCAAGAGGACGATAACGAGGTCGGGATTTTCCGGCGCGACCTGGTGGCCGATCCGGACAAGCCCCTCGCCAATGGCGTCGCCGCCGACGCCGGCGTTGACGGCCGTCACTTTGGCGCCCTTGAAGGCGTCCTCGAGCCCGGCCGCGGCTAGCTGGAAATAAAGCGCCGACTGGCGCTTGTCCGACGGCACTTTCGTTCCGAACGTTATCGAATCGCCGAGGGCGACGATCTTGACGGGCTGGCCGCCTTTCAGTTTGGCAATCGTCGCGCTCAGGCGGTCCGCGCCGGCCGGGGCATTCATTGCCGTTCGCGGCGCGATCTTCGTAAGTGCGATGGCCGACACGGCGTATTTCGACGAACCCCACCCCGCGCGGCTGCCGAACCTCATGCCGTCCAGCTTCGGCCAATTGATGGGCGTTTCCCCGGCGTTGTCGTTCATCTGAAAGAACTCGTCCCAGGCGATGTTGACGTCGCGCCAATCCGTGAAATCGAGCGGAAACACCGCCTGGTATATGCTCACGTAATCGTCCGCGCGTATCTCGATAAGTCCGAAGGTCGCCGTCCCGTCGCCTTTCACCTTCATCGTCAGCCCATCGAACTCCGCCGCCGAAGCTCTGAGGGCGTCGGCGATAGGCAGAGTCACGTATGCGTAACCCGCCTTCGGCACGCGTATGAACTCAAGCGAGAGATACTGCCTGCCGGCCGGATCCTTCTCGATTGCGGACTTTACCGAACCCGGGATGCTTTCGCTTGCCTTGACTTCTACGGCCGGGCCGGCGAAGTCGAGCAGGAGTTTCTGCTCGGGCGCCGCTGCCCCCGCGCCGAGCGCAAAAACGACGAAAACGAGACACAAAAGACGTAAGTTCTTCATAGGCTTCCTCTCGTCTCTGACAGGTTTCGAATCTCGCGGCCAACGTTAACAACCTCTCAGGCTTAGCATAATGCTGTGGCTCACTGTCCGCAATTGCCAAGGTCGCGTTTATTTGTGCCTTGTCGTTTCAATCTCCTTGTGATATATTCACAGCCGTACTTAAGGACGCCACGGCGAGGAGGGTACCCATGCGTGTCTTTGCGGCTTGTTCACCGGTAATGATCCTTTTGTCAATAGCCGCCGTTGGCCTTGCGGCCGACCAGCCGGCCTCAACGCCCTTGAGCACCTGTTTTCCTCCCGACACGTTCCTGTACGCAGAGTGCCCAAGCGTGCCGGACATTGTCCAGGGCGCGAAGACAACCGGCCTCTACGGCCTGTGGAACGACCCCGCGATGAATGCCATCCGGGCAAGCGTCGAGGGGCACGCGGACGGCGAGGCGGCCGCGACGGGCGATGCGAGCGTCCTGAGAACGTTTAAGGATTTCGCGTCGGGCCTGCCGGGGGCCGTCGCGGTGGGACTGGTTCCTTCGGCCTCGGGCGTCCAGTGGCTCGCCATCGCCGAGATAGGGCCGGACCCGGCGGCGGCCCGCGCGTTTCTCGACCGCGTCTACGCGGAAGAAACCCGCGCCGGACACGCCACCAGCCAAATCCAGATTGCCGAAGTCACGGCAACCGTCTCGGGCGTGGACGGCGAATGCTCCGCGATCATAAACGAATTTCTCCTCTTCGGAACCGGAGAGGCATTTTCGGGGGCAGTACAGAGGCTTGGCGGCGATTCGGGCGCCTCCTCCCTCTCGACCTCCCCGAGTTTCATAAGGGCGACCTCTTTTCTCTCCGCGCGTCCGGCATACAGGATCGTAATCGACCTGCCCACCGTCCTCTCCCTGCTCAAGAAGGCCGTCGGGCCCCGTTCGCCCGTCGATATCGACGCGCTCACAGAGCGCCTCGGCGTCGATGACATCGATACTGTTTCCATCGAAGGGCGTTTCCAGCTCTCCGGCGTTCTCGAGCGCTGCTGCATCTCCACCAGGTCGGCCGACAGCCGCCTGATCGACCTCGCCGGCAGAGGCCGGTTTGACGAGTCGCGGCTGGATCTCGTCCCGATAGGCGCGCTCTTCTGCGGGGGCCAGGCCGGCGACGCGAAGCTCACGTACGAGACGTGGAAGGGCATTTTCGAGACGCTCGGCGGCGCCGCGGGCGTCGACGTCGAGGCCGCCGTCACTTCGCTCGAGGACAAGGCCGGCGTCAGCGTCGAGAAAGACATACTGCCGTCTCTGGGCTCCATGAGCATCGGGTATCTCCTCCTCGAGGAAACGACTCCCGCAAACGGCCCGTCGTTCGGCGGAGGGTTCCGGCAGGTGACGCTCATCGAGGTCAAGGACGAGAGCGCCCTTTCGCAGGCGTTGGACAAGGTGGCGGCCTACGCCAAACTGAACCCGTCGCTTCTCGCGCCCCTTGTGCCGCAGGGCGCGCCGCCGCCCACCGTCGAGACGTCGACGCTCGGAACGCTGAAGATCATCTACCTGTCGACGCCCGGCGTCCCCTTCTCGTCGCCGGCCCTTGCGGTGTACAAAGGATACCTCGTCTACGCCAACAACAAGGACACCGTCAAAGACGCCATCGACATCCTCATCGCGCCCGGGACGAGCATCCTCGAGAGCGAGGACTTCGCGCGCGTGAGGGGCGCGCTCGCCAAGCCCTCCGCGCAGCTGGCCTATGTCTCGCTCGACCGGGTCATCGACCTTGTCTACGTTAACTTACTGCCCCTGGTATCGCACTCGCTTGACCAGGCCCAGGCGCGAGGCGACTCGGCCGTCTCTTCGGCCGACATCCCGCCTGCGCACGTGGTCAAGCGCTACGTAGACGGCATCGGAGTTTCGACCGCTGCCAGCGGCAATCTCATAACCGTCGAAGTCTACAGCCCCACCGGCATGGCGCCCTTGGCGGCGCCGGTGCTTTTGGCCGTGGCCGGCAGAACCGCCGCGGCCGCCCCCGCCGCGCTCCAGGCCCGGACGAACTCCCCTCGCGCGAGGCTCGCTGAGATAGGACGCCTCCTCCAGGTCTCGACGATGGACCGCAGGGGCCGTTTCCCCGACAAGATCACCGACGTCGTGCCCGCGGAGCTGCTCAGGGCGCCTCAGGCGGCGGCCCCGCCCGCCGGAGACGATTACATCTACGTGCCCGGCCTCACGCTCGATTCGCCCGGCGGGCGCGTGCTCGTCTACGAACGCCAGGGCCTCAACCCCGACGGCAGGTATATCCTATACAAGGACGGACGGGTCGAGTTCGTTTCGGAAAAGGACTTTCAGGAGATTATCGGAAGGGAGCCGAAATGAAAGGACAGATCGTTACCGGTCTCGCTCACGCGGCAATCTACTGCCAGGACGTCCCGAAGTCGCTTGACTTTTACACGCGCGTGCTGGGCCTCGCGCACCTCTTCACGCAAAAGCGTCCCGACGGCTCGCTCTTTTACGAGTACATACACGCGGGGAACAAGACCTTCATCGAGCTCTTTCCAATCGACAAAGGCCCCGCCTCCGGCCCCCATTCAGGCGTCGCGCACCTATGCCTTGCGGCCGGCGACATCAAGGCCATGGAAGCCCACATCAAATCTGAAGGGTACGCAATCAGGCGCACCCCGACTCTGGGGCTCGACGGCAACTGGCAGATGTGGCTGGACGATCCCGACGGTGTCGCCGTCGAGCTCATGCAGATGATGCCCGGCTGCATGCAGTACAAGGCGCTCGAGCGGCACTCGAAATAGAAAGGAAACGCCCCATGGAGAAAATCCGCGTCGCGACGATCGGCTGCGGGTCGATCGCCCAGGGACTGCATTTGCCCGGCTACGCCGGGAACCCTGACGTCGAGATAGTCGCCTGCGCCGACCCGGAGCCGAGGCGCTGGGCCGAGGTCGAGGCCCGGTTCGGCGTCACGCGGTTTT
>Ga0315273_10009384_pt1 | contig 12401 bp, 29 predicted proteins | sample YL17G02_0_MG_FD_205753 | JGI IMG/M metagenome (GOLD analysis project Ga0315273, IMG submission 205753) | Sediment microbial communities from Yellowstone Lake, YNP, Wyoming, USA - YL17G02_0 | ecosystem: Environmental > Aquatic > Freshwater > Lake > Sediment | place: USA: Wyoming | collected... | reverse complement strand
CAGAATACCCTTCAAACCAAAGTATTTCTCCATTTTTTTTCTTATGACTTGTTGTTTCGCTACAATGGCTTCTGGCTTCATCTAAAGTTAATCCACGAATAACTACTTTTGGCTTCTTATTGTCCTTAAAAAATCTCACAATTTTATAAGTCATTTTCTTTCCTCTTTTATTTTCAATTCAATAATTTCTAACATTGCTAAAGCTTCGTTCTTTTTTCTAGTATGATATTCTATATCATCCTCTAAGTCTTTCTTTTTTTGTTGCCAAAATTCCATATTCATTTCTAACACCTCCAATTACAAGCATTTCCTATTCTGATTATCATTATTATTGCATATATTCCAGAAGTGATTCCAATTATAAAAATCATTTTTGCAACAGGATCCATAAATTCTGTCCACCATCTTTTGATAAAATTCCAAAACTTCATTCCCATTCACCTGTCTCCAAATTCATTATATGATGTCCATTGTCACTATTGTCACCATCATTTTCATCTACACCCAAATACAAATCACTGGTTACTCTATCCATATTCCTAGTCGCAACTCTTATAAAATCAACCATAGTAGTGCATGGCTCCATCCTTCCAATCGGATCTGAATGTCCATGCTGTTTCAAATACATCTTTAGATCCTTGTAATAATCCTCTACTAATCTCAAAAAGGATTGTCCTCTCCAATGAGAAAACAAAACAACTGACTTATCACTTCCATTCTTAAATTGAATACTTACCCTATCTCCCATAATTACCACCTCATATATTTAATGCACAAGTATATTTGTGCATAACTAACCTAATATTTTCTATCCAAACATTATAAAGCTTAAGCTCATTATCAAGCTGATCTGAAACATTATCCAAGAATATATTTATAGGAATTATTTCTTCAGGATTTAAAACCAAATTACTAGCATCAGGAAGTTCCATATTGCCAGAATTACCACAAAAAAGCAAATTATTATCACCGCGTCTAAAATCAACTGAAAATCTATAACGACTAAAATTTACACTAATTTCCTTATATTTAAAATCAGAAACATCAACCCTTAGGAGCTTAGTATCTTTACTGGGAATAACATCTCTATCTATATTCCATTTATTACCCCAGCAATATCTGTCAGACAAATAATAATCTTTATTATCTTTTAATATAGACTCATGCAACATATCCAAGTCATAACAAACTTCAGGAATATTTTCACTGCACCATTTCCTAAAATCATCATACCTATGAAGGAATATAAACCTTATTTTTTCCATATCTAACTCTCTCTTGACCCTTGGCTTACTTGTTAAACTATATAATAATCCAACCCTACTATGCCATATTGTTATACTATTATGCTGCAGTATCTCATTATTCTCAAACCTCCTACCTGAGAACATATTCTTTAACATGATTGGAACAATTGATGACTGCTTGTGTATTAATTCAGTAAACGCTTTTGACTTAGCAAGAATTAAAGACCTGCTATTAGCATAATCAATAACTAATTCAGAAAACTCTTTTGTATCCATTCCATAACCTCAATTATGATAGTCTATAACTACTATCCACTTTTTGCCTATAAATTCCTCACTACATTGCTGATTGTCCAAATCCCAAAAATGTTCACCATCTCCATCTTCATCCATTCCTTTAAATTTATTTAAGAACGTATCATATATTTCCTTTGTAATTATTGCCGCATTTGGATAGTTTTCCATCTTCTTAAAAATATCAAAACCAAATACATCCTTTGACACACTACCTCTTCCTTTCTCATTAAGCTCAACTTTATTATTCTTTATCGTATTCCACATAGAGGCATGTTTATCCTTATCTAGTGTTGCAACAAATAATTCTCCTTTCCATCTGCCGCCAATACTAAAATAATCGCAAACTCCTGAAGCAAATCTGCCATGAAAAGCAAATCCTTCTTCTGTTAAATAATTTTCAACATATGAACAAACTTCTTCAGGACCACTATCTAGACTACAACAATCTTCTCCTAATGTTATAAAAGCCCTAAAATGCATAATATCATCACCTCATATTTGCGTAGCATAAACATCTTTCATTGATTTAATATCCAAGAAATCAAAAGTATAAAAATCAGCTTCGCATATCTCAAGCTTCTCTTTTTTAATTACAGAGAGAACTTCTCCCCTCAACTTCTTACCATAGATCTCTGAATGCTTATCAATAAGAAAGCCACCCTGTAATCTCATTAATAAGGGATATTTATATTCTTCAAAATATATTATATTATTATTTATAAACAGATTTTCAGACTTACCATCCTTTGCGCCCTTATTCACAAACGAAAATATTAATCCATAATCAGACACCATAAGACAACGCCTCTGACTCAACTATCTTCTTGAAAGAAACTATCTTAAGAGTGGACAACACAGATTTGCTTGAATTTAATGATTCAAAGAAATTTGCATCTATTTTAAAATGATGAAACCTTTTTACCCTATCATCAGAAGAAAATAAATGCTCTATCTGTATGCTATTAAAATTCTTTTCTGTTACCCTGCATATCAGAAAACTATTCTTATCCTCACTATCATTGCTAAATCTCCAACTTATATTGACATAATCACCAACATTAAGCGACATAATATCCTGATTGACCTCATTATCTGTCATTTATTTCACTCCCATAAATACAAACTCACCATATGCATCTTTTGGAATATCTCTTTCTTTAATGCCATTTGGAGATATAATCCACAAAACACGCAAACCAGAGGGAACATCTTCACGCTTTGGAAATGGAGTATAGCCATCTGTAAGTATTACCAAAGTAGTGGCATCTGTTGCGTTTTCCTTTACCCAGTCAACACATTTTGTCATATCTGTACCGCCGCCACCAGTCGGCTTTGCATCCATTATATCATGCTCTTCAACCTGGTCAAAATACAGAACACTTGACACCTCTGAATCACAGAAGCCAAGAACCATCTTGACAGAATCAAATGAATGCTTAATGGCTATATTCTCTGACTTAAACTCAGAAATCTCCTCATCACCAATACTGCCACTTGTGTCTATAAAACTTATTACATCAATTGACTCTCGCTTCTGATCTGGTATATAAAAACCATGCGCCGCATAACGCCTATCCCTTTTAAGCCAAGTCCTGTCAGACGGAATGCCTGATGTTATCATGTCATATAAAACCGTCCTCCAATCTACCTTTGGCTCCATAATTTCTCCTAAAAACCTCTCCATACCAGCTGGCAACTTGCCTTGCTGCTTTGCCCGTTCTGCAGCATTAACTGTTCTCTGCCGCCACTCTTCAGCAACCCTTTCCAGCTCTTCATCACTCATAACCAGCTCTTTACCATCGGGCCCAACGACATAGTAATGCTTGTCAGAATTTGACGGGCCAGACGACTCTTTTAATCTTTTCTTTAGAGATTCTGGCATATTATCTATAAGCTCTCCATAAATCTCCTCAGTAGCCTTGTGCTCTACATTGGTAACTGTATAATCAAAGATTGGCTTAGACGACTTTCCATCTTTCAAAGTCAATTTTACAGAATCATTGTATCTGTCTGGTTGAGCCGCCAAATCATTTGGAATATCAAAGCCAGCCTTATGAGCTATCATCTGAGCATGACAATCGGCTGCTAAGTTCCAAACAATCTGATTATCTTTCTTAATGCCCCTAATCAAATGAAGATATGCTGGATGAATACATTCATGCACTAGAGTCCCTTTAAGCTCGCTTAAAGTCAGCTTCTCAACCCACTTAGGATTATAGTAAAGCTGACCCTTTATATCAACACCCATAGTCGGACAAGAATTTTCATCAAGCACTTCATTAATCTGCATAAAAAATAATATATCAGAAAAGAAAGGAAAATCTCTAGTTAAATTAACCTTTGCCTTTCTAATCCTCAGATTAATCTCTTCAAACTTAACTTCTGCCATCGTGCACCTCACTTATCATCTAATCCCAAATACTGCTTAACCTTTGCCGAAAGCTTGTTGTTCCAGACATCTGACTTCTTTATTAGATGTTTCCTCAAATCATCGCCGCAATACTGTTTTATTACTCTTAAGCCAAAGACAGCTGACTCCTCATCAAGATAGCTCATTACATCCAATCCTGGCTCAATAACTGTCTTAAAGTTCTCCTTACACTTATATGCAATTGCGCTTATAATTGAATACTTCATATCCGGCTGATCAACATATTTCTTAACGCTTGCTGGATTCTTAAGTATTTCATTCACATCTACCTTTCTTGCCATTCTTGCATAAGCCGTAAACTTCGTGCCCCAAGCATCGCCGCAAGACGCTTTTGACAATAAGCCCAATGTCTCCAAATCAGTTTCATCCTGTGCTGGGAGATTGCAGATAATCTTTGCTAATCTTTGAACTGCCCTTGGATTGGCAAATGCCTTATCTTTGTTTGTCAACTTAAATGTAAACAGCTGATCGCTGTATGACTTAAGATACCCAGTTATTAACGCATTTGGATACTGACTCTTCAAATTATAATCAATATACTCATCTGCTGTTGGAATCCTTAAAGATGTCCACAAGAACCTGGTGGCTAACGGCGCAGCCATCTCCGTAACAGAGGCTCTATCCTCAATTCTATTGCCGGCTGCCACAACGCTAATGTTCTTGCTCATCTTTAAATCTCCTATTGTCCTATCAAGCGCAACCTTAAACATGCTTGACTGAACACTCCTGGGAGCCTGATTGATTTCATCCATAAAGAGACAGCCACTCGCTGACGGCTGACTCAAAAACTTAGCCATAAGCCTTGGCTTAAACTCAACATATTCCTTATTTACTGTGAAATCTGGCATACCAACCATATCAGTTTCTGTCATTGTTGCAGCTCTAATATCTACCATAACATGGAACTTGGCCGCATACTTATCATCACTTGCCAACAATTCCTTGTCTTCAAGGATAAAACTATTCCAATCCCTGAATTCACGCTCAATATCTGCTGCAATTACCTTATGCCTATTCCATACTGCTTCTGACTTGCCAATCCCAGTAGCTCCCTCACAGAAGACTGAAACTTCATTTTCTCTAGCATAGTCCAATATCTTAATAAATTGCTCATGCGTAACTTCTACCATTTTATCACCTATACCATATATACTTGCATTTCTTTTTCTGATACTTTCTTAAAATTTCTTAAATCAACTATATATTTTTCACCAACTACTCCAACTCCTCCCTGCTTATCTTTTTTGATTTTACCGTCAATGTGTAAAATCTCTACCAATGCGTCTTGCTTGTACACAATACTACTATCAAAAGAAATAACTTTAAGAAAAACATTAGACTTTGTTATGTAATATTTAGATTCACAAGAAGCCTTACACCTAACAAAATCTCCAACCTTAATTTTTTCTGATTTTGACTCTAACTTCTTCAAAGTCTTTTCCTTCCGTTTCATTTGCGAAAGTTTCTTCATCAACAAGCACCCCATCTATATAGAAAATTGTATCTTCCATTTTATCACATCAATGTCTTAAACATTTTTCTAATGCTCTTACTTTGCCCATCATCAATTGGAATTTCAATCTCAATTGGATCTGATAAAAAGCTCTTGATTATATTATCCATATTGCCACGCACAGCAAACAACATATAGCAATCAATTCCATCTGCTATATATCTTTTCAATACTCCACGCCATAGCTTATGCCCTGCTCCAGTTACTAGCGGGAATTCATACACACTTCCTTTATCAAGCTTTTGTTTTAATGAGCCAGATACATCAGCTACATATAAGCCACGCTCAATTGCTTTCTGCTCTGTGTTGTGTCCTTCGGCTTCTAATGTATTAATGTCATCATTTTCCACCTTTGTTGTTGGCTTGAGCTTTGGCATAATGATTGTTTCACCATCAATCAGAAACTTCTTGCATACCAAACTTCTATCGCACACTGTTCCATCTACTCTTTGATATGAACTTGTGCCCTTACCTGACATAACATATTTCAATGGCTGCCCATCGCTGTCTACTGTTTCTCCTTCTTGGTCCTTAAACTTAATTGGCGTAATACTTACAACGCCAATCCCATTCAATTCAATTTTTTTCATTTATATATCACCTATTATCGCTTTATTTTCACACTTCTTATCATGATATCTCTTATCAACTTCTATTGGCTTCCAACATCCAGTACATACATTAATGACACTCCTCTCAGGATAATATCTTTTATCCTCGCTATCTAATGAATATGCATCAAATGCCTTTAATGCCAACTCTTTACTATGAATTTTTCTATCTATAACAAATACAAGATGAACATAATAATCAGTATCCGACTTTTCAAGTAATTGTTTTTGCTTGAAGAAACCACGATATACCTCAAGTGTATCATCATTTTTATTATAGACATAGCCATATTCACAATACAAGCCATCTCTCAGAAACTTACTATCTTTATTTATTCGTTGCCTTTCTTCATCTAATGCTCCAATTATACTATTTCCATTATAGTAAAACTCAAGTATTTGTCTCCCTAAACTTTCATAATAACTGTCATAATGATTGTAATATCCAGTTATTTTGCCTTTATTTTTTATACCAATAAAACCCCTAGTGCCCATACTAATACCTTCTATTTCTATACTCATCTTCTTGCTGAAGTATTATTCTTAGATTAAGCTCCTTACTGAGTATATCAACATTCTCAAGCAACTTAAGTCGCTCATCCTTTAGACTACTAACTTCCTTTTCTGCTTCTTGTAAGTCTTTTGCATCTGTCATATTGTTTCCTCCTAATCAATTATAGATCCACGCACTTTATGCGGCTGAACCATCTTGTTATTCACTATATCCAAGAACTCTACCTCAACCACATCGCCAATTTTAATATTTTCAAAGCCCATACTCGACCATTGACACTCTGCCTCTACACGCTCACCATTTACTGTTGCATAACCACTTATCTTTACGCCCTTTGGATTTGGCTCAAGTGCCAACACAGTAACATCTGCTCGCTTATAATACTTTAACTTAAGCTGTGTTGCTACCCTCTGGTCTGGCAAATAAATCGCACTTGGATCCTTTATAACCAATCCTTCCCTATTCTCCATAATAACTTTATTCTTCCAATAATCTCTTGGACTATCTATATTCCCAACAATCTTGAAATTATCGCACTCTTTAAATTTCTCATTTAATAGAGCATACCTCTCACGGTAAGCCTTACCAGTAAGAGGCTGCCCATCTAAATGAAGTAAGTCAAAAGCCATAGCCACAACAGGAAACTTCAACCTATCTGGCGATGGAATAGCTCTCCTTTGATTGATGCCATTATAAAACATTGATTTGCCATTAACCAATACACAAGCTTCAAAATCTACTAATGCAGACTGTATACCTGGAAACTCTAAACCTGACAACTCTGGCCATCTTGGCTTTACATTGTTACCACTACGATTTACTATACCAACTACTTTACCACCCTTTATTGATAGTAAAGCACGCTCTCCATTGTGCTTTTCCTGAAAATACCAATTCTTATATTGGTCAAATACTTTGTCATCAAATTCTAATTCCTTTAATAGCATTACTCCTACCATATTAAACCTCCATTCCTGCAACTTCACTATCTGTCATCTTCTTTAAATCAAACAGATTAACATTTCCATAAGCAACATTTTTACCATTTTTTAAATATAAAACATGAGCTGTATATAAACTGACAGACATAACCTTTCCATAATCATATGAATGAATTTCTTCTTCCTCTTCCCAATCACCCTCTTTAAAAGGACGAATCCAAACATAATCACCAAACTTTAAATATTCTTCATTTAGTTGTGAATTTATGAAAGTCAATCAATGTCTACCTCCAATATCTGCATATAATCCATAATCTTCTGACTATGATTCATCAATGTCATAAGCATTTGCGGCTTTAACTTAGCCGCTTCAAGCCATGTCTTGATATACGCAGCACTATTGTATTTGACCTTATCTTGGAACCCTAATGCAGAACATATTAAACTGGTAGTCATCTCTGTAAGTATCTCCTCTTCGGCATATTTAATGCTACCTTTATCTGCTGATTGCTCCCTATCTAATCTTGTTTTGTGTCCTGTGCTACGAACTAACTGATGTATTAACTCAGCATATCTATCAGTGACTTCATTAAAGGAATTATCATTAGGCATACATATAATATCCCTATCTGATACATAACACGGATCATATATTCCTTTCTCAATCTTTGGCTGATTGCTATACTTAGCCACCCTACCATCCAATACAGCCTCATTCATTACATCTTGAATACTCTGCTCTGAATCCTCATCAATCTTAAGATTTGTCTGAGTTATGTTCCAAACATAATAATATTTCAAAAATGGAATACTTTTTGACTCAATCTTGCCAGTCGCCTTATCTTTTACATCCTTTTTAAACATTGTATAATATACAATAGGCGTTCCTTTCTGACCAGCCCTAACGCTTCCATCAAGATTGCTTATCTGATTCATTGTAAGAAATTTATTATTAGATGTCTTTAGTTTATGCATAGTCAATAAGCAAGAATACACATTGAAACCTCGATATATCTTCTTGCTTTCATTATTCTTTGGCATTTTAAACTTCCAAGTCTTAATCCACTCAAGACCATCCTTGTCTATAACCTCAATAAGGCTATTGGTCACCTTCTCAATTTGCTCTTTATTCATTCTGATGCCTCCTTTCGCAATTTACACATTCACCATCCCATTCAGAACAAGAACACATATGTCCACATTCCGAACAAGGCGGCTCTTCATCAAATTCATTCATTTTATCCACTCCAATTGCAGTCTGGATTATCGCAAACAAGCCTATCCATACCACCATTTGAATCATCATCATAAATAATTTTAAGAGTATAATCATCACAGACAGGGCATTGCTTATACCCTTTTAAACTTTTAAACATCAATCGAAACCATTAGTCAGTTCACCTCGACATCTTTACCACAGTTTGGACATTCGGTTGTGAATGGTAGTTTTCCAACGTCTTTTTCTTCTACTTCGAAATCAGTATTACAAGCTCCACAGGAGGCATCGTAAGTTTTTCCTTTTTCTTCTTTTGTTTCTCCATCTTTGACTAATCCTTTATTCACCATATTTTTCACATCCATTATATTAGGACCCATCTTACAATTCCTCAATCATTTTATTTTTAACCCACTCTTTATAGATTTCACTATATTTTTTATCTGATGGCAATACGCCCTGTAAATCCAACATACACTTAATATGAGAATATCTATAATTGATTGTGCTTCTGAAACAACTTGATGGAAGCTCAAATACTATCTCATCAATAGAGAAACTTGTTTCACATACAGAACATCGTTTTCTTCCACCATCAAATCTGACAAATATTCTTGACATTTTACCTTACAAACGGCTCCTCAATGCCGCCATATAAATGCTGTGTTAACACCAGAACAGAAGCTCTTGCCTTTTCTCTTGTTGCGCTTGATACAGTATGATTTCTCAACAATCTCATATTATATCTTAATGCATCATACTTTGCATTCAATCTTTCCTGCTCTTCTATAATCACATCTTCTACTATCTTAGTCATATCTTATCACCTATCAAATCCTTTATTCTTTTTGTCCCCAGCTTATCCATCTCCTGTAAAACATAATATCTGCTTCTCTCATCTTGTCTTAGGTTATCAAACCCAAACACTCTTGCAGCTATTACTATTTCACTATCTGTTGGCAACCCAGAAACTATGGACTCAATCTTTTTATCCATATCACTGGCTATCTTCTTAACTAAGCCATTCATAGAAATCACCTCAATGTCTTATTACAAAAGAATTTTAAGACATTACTGGAAAATCTTTGCTCTGAGAAATCAACAGCTTCCCTTACGCCAGTATTACATTCCAGCTCAATCTTCTCTATCATCTCCAATGCTTTGCTCATCTTGTTTATCACTCTCCCCATTACCTAATGGTATCCATTTACTTTGAGCTTCATCTGTCAAATTATTTTGAGAATAAATTAAAGAATATACAGATTTTTGATTTTTACCATTTATCTTTCCGTATAAGCTCATTGCTCACCAAAAAGTTCTTCAAATTCCTCATCGTCCATATCGCTAAAACCAATATGAAGAATACCCTCATTTTCTTTATAGAAATTACTGCCATCTGTCCCATTTATGTATGTTGGACCACAATGCTGCTCTTTCCAACCATCTTTGATTAACTGCTCTCTCAATCTATCAAATGCATTCATTTTATCACCTCATCATATTCAGTCTATGAATATAATTATGCTGACTATCTAACTCATCAAGACATCTTCCAAGTATCATGCAAAACTTTCTTGGCTCATCATCATCGCTTATATCCTCAAGTATCTCATAAGTCGATACCTTACTCTCATAGCGATACTTAGATACTAATACATTATCTTCTTCAAGATGTTGTATCACACACATATTCTTTCTTATCTCTGGTATCACATTACCAACCAACATATTTTTTAAAATACTAACTGATGGTCGCTGATGAATAATGTGCCGATACCTATTGCTATCTATTTTCATATTGGCACCCCATAGAAAAATAAATTGTTTAGATTGCTGGCTATCAGCAGCTTAATACACCTTTAGAAAACCAAAAAATTTAAAACAATTTAATCCCAAACAAGCTTGGTTGTTTCTGGGAATTTCTTTATTCTGTTATCAACAAACTTGATAACCTCAACCACGCCGTTTTCTGTATGGCGTGGCACTTTGTAAATAGCTTTCTTTTCACCATTAGCAAGAACTTTCTCCTCAACCTTTCGTGAAGCAGAACAATCCTTTCCAAGTTTAGAAACCCAGCTATAGGTAATTGTTCCTGTTCTTGCTGTTGGCAAAACGCCAAATTTAACAAACCTATTTTGAGCTATTGTTATAGCTCTCTGTTTGTTATTCTGTCTTTTAAGCTGTTGAATTTCAAACAAAGTGGCTATTGGATTTTCCAATAGTCTTGCTTCAATTGAAGCAATAGCTTTTGCCTGTAAGTCATTAAGCTTTAGAACAGCTGTCTTTGGCTTCTCTGTTGTTAATCCTTTCATTAGATTTTTATAATCCTTTGTATTTACCATAGTCTATCATCTCCATTTAGATTTATGCTCTATGGTTATCTTAAAGGCATAGTTATCACAACCGATAAACCAACAATCAAAACAATCTATAAGCCCTTTAAGGTTATTGACATTTATATAATTGTCGCCGAGCATAATATACACAGATATACAGAATTATATAAAGGTGTAGAGATTTATATATAGAGGAAAGTATATAATATACTAATATAGTATATGTTGATAATTGTATAAGTTTATACAGGGAAAGCAGTCAATATAGTAATATCAACAATTAGTATATTGGGAAGCTTGTGCCGACATTCCCACAGCGCCATAAAGCTAGGGTTTTGACAGGCATTTGTTGTCAAACTAAAACACATACACCAGCACATACACCGACAGAAGCAGGACCCTTGTATCTGTATCTGTATCTGTATCTGCTTCTGCTAGTCTTTCAGTTTATCCTTCCGCAACATGTCAACCATGCCCTGTAGATACTTTCTTTCCTTTCTTTTAAGATCTCCAACCTCTAACTCCCATTCTGTTGGCCTTCTTGGCCCGCAAACCATCTTCTCGAAAAAAATATCACGCTCTTTATACTTACCAGACTGCCTTATCGTCTTATAATCATAGTAACGACTAATATATCTAAACATATCATCAACATACTTGGTATAATTTATAATCATAAGCACTCTTGAATAAGGCATTATGTCATAAAAAAAATACGCATGATAACCATTCCTAGTCTTATAGATAAAGCAATCTGATAAATTCCAAAATCGCTGACTTTCAGCTACTGACTGCTCCACATCCTGCAGCGGGACCCGATCATAGTCTAAGAAAAGAATATGCAGGTCCCTCTTGATATCAACTTCGGATGACATGCCAATAGCAAAGTCCCGCAACTCTGCATCAGAGCGTGCAAAGTACTTATACAACAGCTTTACCCTAGCCCACAAATTCATATCTAATTACCTTTTGCTTTTACTTTATTGTTTAGCCATAAAAAGATTATAGCCAAAACTACAATTAATACTACTGCTCCAACTAATCCTGCTGTGCCCATGTTTACACCCCCTAAATTCCATATTGTTTTTTAATATTCCTTACATTGGTCTTATATATATTCTTTTCCGTCTGCAGCTTATACCTAGCAACATCCAGTCTAGAAAGACCCTTGAAAAGATTTGATCCATAATAAAAGTATGCATCTTCTATCCTGCCACCATCTCCTAATGGAGCAATAAACTTAGCATCAGGAATAAATACATCAGAAATCCTAAACTGAGGAAAATTACTAGAAA
>Ga0315273_10009383_pt1 | contig 12403 bp, 21 predicted proteins | sample YL17G02_0_MG_FD_205753 | JGI IMG/M metagenome (GOLD analysis project Ga0315273, IMG submission 205753) | Sediment microbial communities from Yellowstone Lake, YNP, Wyoming, USA - YL17G02_0 | ecosystem: Environmental > Aquatic > Freshwater > Lake > Sediment | place: USA: Wyoming | collected... | reverse complement strand
TTTCATCTCTCACCCCTCTGTAGTATCTGCCACATCGGAGCACCATTGACAGCAACAGACCTGATGTACCCATGCTTCTGCAACACCACCAGATAATTCCGTATCGTCTTACTATGGAACGATCCACTGTTATCAACCAGGAGATCAGTTATCTGCTTCAATGACAGATACCTATTTTGGTTCTTACGGAGCATCTCGCCAATGAGTATGATACCGCGGAACGTAACCATCCCATTAATCCTCCTTGTATGATGGCAACTTCACATCAGGATAATTACGCTTTATGTACCGTAGCAATGACGTTGATACATTGAAGACTGAGGATTGTTTCCATAATGCTATAGCCATGATGATGAATACTGATGTCATCCCAACCGTGGCAATAAGAGAAACTTTCAATATATTATCTTCAATGTAAAGATTCAGTACAACAAGAAGAATCACTTCTATCACGAGTATTATCACTGTGAGGATGTTACCAAACCGTATCGTCCTCTTCATCCTACGGTTAGCCTCAATTACTTTCTCTTCATCCATAACTATCGCTTCCATTCATACCTATTCATCTTCAATAAAGATATGGTAATTTAAATAACAACATCATATCTTCAAACTCCTCATCACTAAATGTCGAATTTTTAAATCGTTCATCCGTACTTCCTTCCTCCCAAAGTCTGTTACCAAGACATCTTAATCCAAAATAATTATTCAGTTCTTTTTTCATCCATTCTTTCTTCTGTTGTTCATCATCAGGAATCTCATCAAAATGAATCTGATGCAAATAATGTCCATCTGCAATAAGTTTCTTTTCTGCTTTTCGTAACGGCATATCTTTGATACATTTTTTCTTAAACTCTATTAACTGTTTTTCATCCATACAAACACTAGTATATTATATAGTATATAACTTTAACTGTCGATTGTTCACCAAAGCATTATGTATCACATAACAGTTTCCATTGAGTGGAGATGTGGTGAAGAAAAGACTATTGCCCTATTTAGTCCTACTGATATCCATCACCGCAGGAGACTTCTTCACGGGTAAACCAACCTTCAGCTCACCAAACTGTGTCATCAACAACACCGATGGGGCAATCATCAACATCTATGCACTCACAGTTGGTCAGCAACTCATGGTGACCGAGCCAGGAGTCCTCTTTAGCATCACCTTCACCGCAGTACAGAATGGATCAAGCACTATCGGTATCTATGATGCTGGTGTCACCAACGAAACAAGATACCTTCCGTTAACAATAACGAATGGGACTGTCACCGTGAACGGCATATGGTACCCAGGTAATGATATACCACCAGATGATACTCCACCTGATGATGATCCACCAGTAGACAACAACGCACCAGCACAAAACAAAAACGATCCCAATGCCCTCTCATGGATAACGCAGAACCTCATCATCGTACTCATCATAGGAGTCATCATCCTGTTCGTCATACGATCATTAGTGGGGTAGAAGAGTTAAAATAAATCATAACCGTTACTACTACTCATGCTCGATATCACATTCATTATAATGATCTTTATTTTCCTCATAATTTTTATTTCAAACCTGTATCTTAACAACCCCATATTTGGAATCATTGCAGGATTCTGGCTTATCGTCATCTCCTGTGCAGTACTCATTGATGGCATACGACTCCAAGCAGGGATGGACCTCGTGACCTCCGGTAACTACACGAATGTCACCTACAAGTACACTGATCTTGTACTGCCGTTCCCATCGCCAGCTAGTGTCATCTTTGGCGTATTTTTAATTGGATTAAGTATTTATATTATTTACAAAAACGCCGAGGATTTAGTCTAAGATATTCTCAATCTATTTTCTTTTTACTTCCCGTATCTTGAAACAATACATCCCCCTCACGGATGATAACCTCTCCATAAAAGTATAACGGTCCAGGTCCACGCAATTCGCTTCATCAACATTTTTCTTCTCAACAAAATTCATGTTATCCATAATTATTCCATTTAGCATCCCTTGTTAATAACATATCCTTGGTGTTCACCGAAAGTATTCAAAGCATCTTTTCTCGCATGATTATATTTATATACGATATAATGATTTCCTGTTCCTTGTTATGAGCGAGAGATTCTATTCCCCCATATTTTTTGGTGAGGAGTTATGACTAACGAGATGGAAGCAGTACTCCAGGAGAAGATTTCTTACCTAGAGAAAAAGCTTCATGAGAAGGAGACTGCGACCACCTCGTTTGATGATTACCTCCGTGAACTCAAGATATACTCGGACATCCCCAAGGATCAGTTTGGTCACCAGTACAAACTGCTCTACCATCCCTCATCTGAGATCAGTAAGAAAAGCAGGAGAGCAGACCTGTTCAACCCAGACATACTCCTCGGCAACATCAAGGACAGCCGTAGCCTGTATTTCCTTCAGCGTGACTTCGCTATCCTGCACAGGTTGTTCGACATGGGTCTACGGTCCGAGGGCGTCATGGACTTGTTCAACAACCTATATTATCCATGGGTCGGTCAGATACGTCTTACGAGTGCGTTGGGTGGAACCGAGCGTTGGCTACAGTCATTCCTTGAGCCGATGCAACAGGCTTTCGAGAGCTTTAGCTTCTGGCAGAAACGCCAGCAGAAGAAACAAGCGAAGAAAAGACGGTTACAGGATTACATTCCACAGGATTTAGGCGGTGGCGGTGGAGGAGGAAACATCTATGACTGAGTTTACTCCAAGCATGGTTAAAACACTGAAGGAACATGAAGATGTCATAAACGAGATTGATGTACTTATCAACAGACTCCAAACACTTGTTGATAAAGACTACTGGGGATACATCCGTGAATACGAGATGGGGTTGCTTGATGCAAGCCTCGGTCTCTTGAAAAAAGTAAAGGAATCATTATGACAGATTTTGATGAGTTACTAAAAAAAGTATACAAAAAAGAAGAACAAATAAAACAAGCTGAACCAATGAAACAAAGAGAGCCTGAGCCAGAGATTGAACAAGAACCTGTTCAACCATCCATATCTGAAATAGACAGAAAGATCGCTGAACTCAACCAGATGAAGAAACAGCAGGAAGAGCATACACGCATCACCATACAGACCAGACGACTCACTGAGAAGAAACCTGAGGAGGTCACCCCTGAGCAGGATCAGCGTGTCATCGACAACCTCTACAACAAGCCATCACTCAAAGACAGGATGCGGATGAGACGCAGGGACAAAAACATGATCCTCGGAAAAGAGACCGAGGGTACTAAGAGCAAACAATGGTATGTGTTCATCTTCGGCATCATCGGAATCTTCATCCTCATGAGCCTCCAGTACACGGTTCATGAACAATGGGTCGTTATCGTTACCTTACTGCTTGGTAGCATGATGTTCCTGCCAGTCGGGATGATAGTCGGCTGGGCGTTCCTCGACCCGTATGTTCGCTGTAAGATACTACGAAAAGCCAGTCGTAAGAATTATGGTGTGATTAACTTCGTCGGCAAAGGACAGAAAATCGTATCCAAGATAAAGAACTTCGACCAGGCTCTCGTCTGGAAGAAGAACGAAACCTGGGTGATTACGAAAGAGCACGTGTACCAGCTCAGCAAGGATGGAGACAGCATCGTTGAGAAAGCAAAGATAGACCCAGAAAGCATCGTCACACTTATCGATACCGTACCCTGCTTGTTCGTTGACCTAGACAGCATGCAACCACTCTCACTGGCTAGAGACAGGCGCGAGGGTATCAACCCACTGGAGCTAGGATCATCGTTGAAAGCATGGGTTGATAACCAGCTCGCCAAAGCAATGTTCCTGAAGAAAACCATGGACCTGTATTTGATAATCATCCTCATCGTCAGCATCGCCTCAGTCTTCATCGGGTACCTCAACATGACACACATGGAGGATATGAGTACACAGCTTAAAAGCATCCAGAGCCAACTCACTGATGCACTCAGCCGATTACCAGGAACCCCATAGAAAAGCATATATATCTCAATGTGTATATTTAATAATATGAACCATAAATTAATTGCGGTAGTTCATAAAGAAGAGAACATGTATGTTGCCGACTGCCCAGAGATAGGCACTGTTTCTCAAGGTAATACGGAAGAAGAAGCGGTAAAAAATCTCAAGGAAGCGACAGAGCTTTATCTTGAGGTACATCAGGTGAAGCATTCTATAAAATCATCCATTCTCTCTTTTGAGGTTTTTCCAAATGCAAAAACTTCCAAATCTGTCCGGTGCTGAAGTCATCAAGATTCTAAAAAACTTTGGTTTTCTTCCACTCAGACAAAAAGGAAGCCATGTTGTTTTAGAAAAAATATTGTTTTCCGAAGAGATTCACTGTGTAGTTCCGTTGCATACTGAACTTAAAAAAGGAACTCTTTCTGGAATCCTTCGGCAAGCGAAGATTGAAAAAGAAGATTTTTTGAAACATGTTTAAACACCCTAGAACATTTTTTATAATTCATACACGATTTCTTTATTTAGTGATAAGACCATGAACAAGAAAACAATATTTTTTATGTTAACGCTAGTGACAACAATGCTTTTTGCTTCGACTATCGCATCCGCACAAACAAATAATCTTGCCGTATGGGAAAATATCGCTGATGGAACGCTCACCTCAACCTGGGTGGAGAATGAGACCGTTGACTGGAAACCACAGAACGCCTCTGGCATCTGGGAGTATAACTGCACGGTGACGAAAGATGTGTCGTTCACTTTTAATGAGACTGGTCTCGCTGACCACTGGTTCAACACCTTCGATGTTACTTCTGATGACAGCGAGTGCGGTGTTGGTTCTGCGATGATAGTCAACCTAACCTCTTATTATGCCATCGTATATTACTACGACAGCACTGACCATGGGAACGGTTTACCATCTGCTCATCTGATGTGCATGGACACTGACCATTTCGAGTATTGGAACGGCACAGGTTTTGAGAGCAACTCAAGCAACGCAACTGACCTTGACAAAGACTGGGAGAAAGATTACACCTCCGGCTTCTTCCGTGTGAAAGTCATGTGGGATTTCCACAGCACCATCGGATGCAGTCTCCACTTCAAGATATGGAACGCCTATGGTGGTGATGAATACCCAGAGTGGATGGTTGACCTTGAGTTCCCGAACCACCCGTCGATAACGACCACTGTCTTCCACCCAGGTTTGTTCGTTGACAGCCGTTACGACAACGACCCGTCAGAGACAGACTTCAGACGCATCTTCTTCTGGGATGTGGAATACGACCTGTATACACCAATCCTCCCTACCGTCAATGAATACATCGCCTGCCCGACCATCAACTGCAACGACGTCTACGTGATGTATGACGAGTATGCTGACATGGACCCTGATGACATCTACAACCAGACGCAGACACTCAAAGAGTTCGTGAACCTCTGGGACCTCCAAGTAATATACAGCGAAGAGTTCTTCGATGGAGCAATGCTCCCATATAACCAGAACGACAGCGTGTATCTCTTCAGCCTGATGTTCACCGACACCAGGGATTTCTTCGAGGGCATGTTTCCTGGTCCGTTACCCGATGATTTCCCAGACAACCTGCTTTTCATGCGTGCGTTCCTCCCCATTGACGGCTCTTCAAACGACACTGATTTCATGCTCCTGCGTATCGACACAGACAACAACGATGCTTACGATAGTTACGATTATGCTATCTGGAGCAACGACAGCGACATGATAACGTATCAGGGATGGACGCCGTTCACCTCAGGGTTCTTCGCTGACATGTGGTCAAGCTCAACTGGTGCTCCTGATGAGTTCGGGAACATCTTCCGTGATAAACTGTATTACGAATGGGATTTCACACTCAACTGGGATAAGATATACAACGGATCATCTGGTGAGCGTATCGGAGATGACCTGTGCAGGATGAGCATCGGATGGTATGACCATGATACCGCATTGACATCAGAGATGGTCTTCATGCAGGATTACGACCCGACTGATGATGACGATCCGTACCCAGCAACCGATGGAATGGATTTCGATGATGACCCTGTGTTCCTTGATTTCAATGATAGTAGCAACTGGCTGTATTTCCAGGTTGATGAAAGCATAAGCGGTGAACCACTTGCTGACCCCGAAGACCCTGTATCAATCTACGATGACCTTGATCCCACCACGACAAACCTTCTTACCAACATCCTCCCACTCGTGATAGCGGTATTGCTCTTCGTAGTGGTACTCGGAATGATTTTCACAATGGGAATAACCAAAGAGAGCCTTATCACCATCCTGATAATCAGCATCCTTGCTGTCATCATCATACAAGTCATACTCGGACTATAAGGAGGCAAAAAGAAGATGAAGATAAAACTCGGTAAACTCAAGAAACCCAAGAAGCTGAAGAGCAAATATGGCTACATCAGGATGCTGGAGACAGCAGGTAAACACAAAATGAAATAAAGGAGACTAGATAATATGCCGAAAGGAATATGCCTAAGCTGTTACAAGATAGGAACAGTAAACAGGAAAGGACTCTGCCATGGCTGTGCAGAAGACATGGGGGAATATTAAATGCCAAGCTACAAGAAGAAATATCATCAGATCGGAAGAAGCAACCTCATCATAGATGCTATGCTGTCAGCAAAGAAACCAGGGAAACGACGGAGCAGAAGCGGTAAGACGTACTATGAGTATAGGCGTAATAGATCGGATATGCCTGGGAAAAGAATCTAAAGAAAGGAGATACTTATGCCAAGTCTACATGACCGATTCAGCAAAATAAACCCTAAAGAAATACGAGCAGAAAGGAACCTCAAACGACAAGCGGAGCAGTATGCCAAAGAACAAGAGGATGACTACAGCGACAGTGGATACGGTGAAAGCTATCTTGAAAAAAGACGAGCAAAAAAGATATCAAGAGGAGCACAAGAAGAATTACAACTCAAGCAACGTGAACGAGAACTCAGCCGTAAAATAAAGGAACGGGAACTCAGCAAACGAGAGCGTGAGTTCAAGTACCCATCGCAGACGTACGCAAAGAAACGAGCAACCGCTTTCGCAGGACACTTCCTCTCCAGGGCACAGGATGTTCCTGAGAAAGCCAAAGGGGAGATCAGCACACGTATCCAAAAGATGAAAAGCCAGGCTAAAGAACCACGAGCATCACGAGTACGATACAAACACGAACCAGGACAATCAACACGTTTACCAGTGTTCGCACCAGCAACAGGACTAGGAGCAGGAGTCGCTGAGGAGACCAGCAGACCAGCACAACCCATACTGCAACAGCAACAGCAACCAGAGTTCTTCAGCCAGAAGACAGCCATGGATTTCTTCGGAAGTAAACCACAGCAGGACATCCTCGGAACTAGCAACAAATACGACCTTGGACTCGGACAAAGCAACGGAAACAAAAAGAAGAAAGAGGTTCGGTATTACTAATGAGCAAAGCAAGAATTATCTACAAGGATGAAGCTGGTAATACCCTATGGGAACGACAACTGAAAGGACGCAAACAAGTATATGCGAAGAACAGATACGGTAGACTTGTTACTGAAAAAGACACAGCAGAAATGATGAACCGTGCAGGATACATGAAAATGAAAAACATCGAAGACATCAAACCAATCTCACCGAAAGGTAGACGGTTGATGAAATATTTTTATTGATAGTGAAACATTATGTGCGGACCAAAAATCCCTAAGTTACCATAGTATCCCTAAAGGAGATGTTATGACGAATGTATCAAGAAAAGAACTATAGGAAGAAGAAGACTCGTTCCTTGTTTCATTTGGTGAGAAAACAGGGACACGATCAAAAAATGTTAACTGATGCCAGTCTACCGATGCCGACGATGCGGTAAACAATACCGTTCTGAATTTGAAGAGGGAATCTGCTCGGCATGTTGCAAAAAAATATTTTTTCCATGAGGAGTTTTGATGGTATCAAAGATACGCCAGTATACGAATGACGCCATAGAACGTAAACAGAAACCAATCCTTGTCCAGCATCCAGTTACTCGTGTCTACAGGACGACACGACAACATACCATTGTCGTACCAGATGAGCAACAGGAGATACAGGAACCAGCACCACCCGTTAAACACAAGAAATCCGCTTTAGTCAACAGGGTTAAACAAACAACATCTCAGATGGTACAAAGGATAAAAACAAAACACTACTACTAAGAACCTCTTTTAAGCCCGTACACGCATTTGAGTTATGCCACGTACAATTTCCACGCCACAGACCAGTTAATGCTTTGGCGTCTACGGGATGTCCCTACGTTTCAGAAAACCAACGAGATCATGGAACTCATTCGCCAGACTCTTAAAATAAGTAGTGTTCGTCTTCATCGCCAGAAAATCCGATTCTGTTTCCATGTTATTGATGATCCCCAGTATCTCTTTCTTACTTGATTCATCAACACCACGGAGGTACTTCCTGAACAGATTCTTCTTCCCAATGATATACAGCATCCATATCATACCAAAAGCGACAGCAGTGAGAACAGCACCAGCAACGAAACTCATCTCTATTGTTCCCTCTGGCACAACCGTATACCTTATAGAATCAATCAATACAAACATATTTCCTATTCCTCCAATATCTTTATTTCACAGTTCTTGAAATCAACATAATCCTTTATTCCTTTCTCGAACTGAAACTTCCAAGCACGAGACGCCTTTTTAACCTTTTCCTCAAGATACGCCTCATCCAGTGGCTTCCTGCGGAAACCTGGCATAAGACCCTGTTTCAAAGCAACCTCCGCAGAAAAAAACATGTTATTCATATACACTTGGATTACAAACTCATCATTCTTCAATTCATCCTGAATCAACTTGAATGGATCAACACCATTGATCCTGAAGTTGAATATCTCCATGCTCAACGCTGTCTCCAAACCAGCAAGAACCGTATCAACAGTAACACCCATCGTCGATGGAGACTTACGAGCTACGTTCACGATAGCAGAAAGGTACTTCCGGTCACCAGATAATGCATTAAGCTTCTTCATTGCTTCCCCTTCACGCTGGACACGATATCCCACTAAATCCCCAAGGAGAAGATTCTTTTTCTGCAACACCAAACCCTTTGGTCTATACTCGATCTTCGTATCAATCACCTACACCACCGATGCACTTACGAGCTTCACGTAACCAAGCTTCGTGAACAACTCCCGTGCTTTCTCATACTCAGTACTGACAGACTCGTTGAAACCATCAATCTCAGCCTCATACTGCTTCTGAGCAATCTCCCGTTGCTTCTCATCAGGGATCAAACCGAAAACATTCATGTTAACAAGACGTATCGGCTTGATGTTCTCCTGATAATTATAAACATTACAGAACAGGTCCATGTCAATATACTGTAACCGTATTGATGCGGTATGGATATCATCCTGTTTCATGTGAACAACCGAGATATAAACAGGCGTTGTTTTCTCCAGCGTATTTAATCCATCTAGGAAATCATCTATTTTCTCATAGACTTTAAACATCTTTTTATTCCTCCTTTAGCTTCCATAAAATCTTCTGGAACCAATCATGGCTCCACATGTACAATACAGCAAGGACAATGATGCATACGAGTATCGTGATGAGGCTCTGCTCATATGATAACAATCCAGCCATCCTCTTCAGCCTCCCCGTGAGTACGGTGACCCAGCATGGTTCGATATCCCTTTCTTGCTATTCTTGTTGCTCTTACTAACATGCTGACGAGGACACCGCTTTAGCGAGTCTTTATACCCACTCCGATGCCGATGACCATCATGGTAGAATACCTCACACTCAGGACACTTCACCCAAGCATTACTCTGACGCATACGGTTATTCATCGTTTCATTACTCCACATATAAATTTAAATCTGTGTCAAACCAAGGAGATCATATCCCCTTATGATGAGTTTATACAAGTTACCAGCTTTCTCACGCTCACGTAGCTTTGGCATCATTATGTCATCAAGCCATGGCTCAAACGGCTTCATCAGTTTAAACAATGCATCCGTCTTCGCACCACCACCCTCCAGCTTCGGAAGAAGCTGAGCAGTGATAACCACCATCAATGTTATGCACTCAGTAAACAGCTCCTCATCATAATGGAGCTTTGCTTTCTCATCAAGGAAAAACCGCCACCCCTGGTTCAGCTCACGCAGATCAGCGATAAGATCGTTACGGTAATCAGGAGCCTCCTCAGCACGCTTAAACTCAGAGTCATAAGGAGCCATAATTATTTCCTCCAGGATTCGATAAGCCAGTCGATAACATCAGAGAAACTCAGTTTTTTCTTCAGCCGTTTCTCCATCTCATGCTGAACATCAAGCAACTCAGTGTACGTTGACTCCTTATTCAACGCTATCGTAGTATACTTACGGTCCTCACTCACAATTAAACAGGAACGCTTATATGGTATATAAAATATTTCTTGTTTCATGCCATACAGTGATGCAGGGAAACTAGATTACCTAGTTACCATCATCTTCATGATCGTGTTCCTCTGGAGCTTCTTCATCTACCCAAACATGCAGATATATATTGCACCCATCGTCCTTATCTACGAATGGTGCGTCATCACAGTTTTACCAGGGAGAACGAGGCTCAGGGAAGTAGATAAGAAAATACTATTATTCAAACTCAGGCTCGTTATCAGGAAAAAGAAAGAGGAAGGAATACAGGATTATCTCCAATGGAGGATGAACCGAAGAATCAATTCAGACAAGAGTAAACAAGTATCACAATAAAGTCGTGGTCTACCATGACCATTATACGATATCTCACGACCACATGTTTTACATACCGAAGGAACAACCATTCGATTTCAGAAAACCTATATACCACATAAATAGTTATTCTTTAATAGTTTAAACTACATACCATGCACCCATGGCAGTACAACTCACCTGTGGCTATGGTAAACCAAACTCAGGCTGTGGACACACATGGACCTACAATGGAGACAAAGCTATCACAAGCTGTCCGAATTGCGGAAATCGCGTACGGACAGGATACGCAAGAACACAAACAACAGGTGGAACCGCACCACAGAACATCAGCTCCAGATCAGCCGGAGAAGTCAGGTACTACTAGGCAACAGCTATGCTTGAGAACGTCTTAGCGTACGCATACTGGACACCACAGCATATACTAGGTTTAGTGCTCACGATAATTATTTCAGCGACCCTCTTCCACGCTTCACTTGAGGATATCCGTAGACGAGACATCAGTAGCATTCATGTTATCGTACTCTACATCCTCGCTTGTTTCTATATTGTTATCACAGGAAACCTAGGATTACAAACAACGTATTTGTTCCTGTTCGCCTTCCTGCTTTTTATGGGCGTCAGTGTCTTTTCAATGGGTAGCTTCGGCATCGGAGACAGCATGGTAATAGGTGCACTCGCACTCTACTTCCATGACTTCACCAGCTTCCAGACATTCCTCTACGCCATGGGAATCATAAGCATACCATGGGGATTATACTGGATCATCCGATACAGACAAGACAACAGCCTCAGTGGGCTTATCCATGGTTTCAAAAAAACAATTCCTATCACTGAAGCTAAACAAGGGATGGTTCTTTTTTCAGACCGATTTATGCATGGGTTATCTGAAAAAGATATCCAAAAATTAAGACAGGATGGGTGCGTTACTATAACTGTAAAAAACCCTTTTCCTTTCATTCCCTGTATTTTTTTCGCCTTTCTTTTGACACTGATCCTATAGCATCCCTCATTTGTTCATCATAACTTCTATGACAATCTCTACATAACCACTGATAATCATCAACATCTCTTTTGTATTCACCAGAGATATTTGAAAGATGTATTGGTTCAAAACATTTGCACATTTCACATACATCTGACTTTTTCTTTCTACGTTTTACCCAATCGTGCAATGAATTATATCCAACAACATCTCCATGCCAAAATGGATTATTTTCACCAGATACATCAGCGTGATTTTCACTCATCTTCTTCCTCGTTTCTTTAGAAAACTTTCTCCCCAGATTGTATCTTGCTGTATTCTTACGCATAAGTTTTCTTGTTTTCATCGAATGTTTTTTTCCAAACATCGGATTATTTTCACCACTCAATGCTTCGCTAAGTTTTCTTTTATGTCCAACAGAAAGTGGTGGTAATTTTTTTCCCTTACTCCAAGGTGTTCTTCCTTTCATTTTTCTTTTAGTTTCTTCAGTGTGATGTTTTCCAAGATGAGCCAAACGATTCATTAAGTTAGATTCAGCAGAATGATGTTTACCATACATCGGATTATTTTTTCCACTATTTGCTTCACTGTTTTTTCTTCTCGTTTCTTCAGAAGGATATTTTCCCATGTTTGCTTCACGTATTTTTTGTTTCGTTTCTTCTGAATGATGTTTTCCCCACATCGGATGTTTATCACCAGATATTACACCAATCTTTGATTTACTTATTTTTCTTTTTGTT
>Ga0315273_10009382_pt1 | contig 12403 bp, 8 predicted proteins | sample YL17G02_0_MG_FD_205753 | JGI IMG/M metagenome (GOLD analysis project Ga0315273, IMG submission 205753) | Sediment microbial communities from Yellowstone Lake, YNP, Wyoming, USA - YL17G02_0 | ecosystem: Environmental > Aquatic > Freshwater > Lake > Sediment | place: USA: Wyoming | collected... | reverse complement strand
GGCTAATCAGCAGTGTCACTCCAAAAGCGTGGATCACATCCGGCTGGCTTAAGGCTGCCACGACCGCCCCCAAGCCTTCTTTAAAAGCTCCTATTGCTAAAGCGACGATCGGCGCTAAAATTAAAAAACCAACATAGGTTACCACGATGGTGATCAACACGCGGCGGATCCAAACACCTTCCCGGCCAACCGGCTTGGCTGTAATTTGTCGCTCGACTGATTTCATGCTACACCCTGGTTCCTGCGCCGCTGAAGCAGGTCCACTACGATGATCAGGCCAAAGGCGATGGCGATCATCACAATCGAGACAGCGCTGGCGCCCACCCGGTTCTCCGATTCGACCTCACCCAGCACGTAGACTGCAGCCGTCTGGGATTTGAATGGGATATTTCCGGCCACAATCACGATGGCGCCAAACTCCCCGATCGCCCGTGCGAAACTCAATAAAGCCCCACTCACCAACGGTAAGACCAACGGCGGTAAAGTGACCCTGCGGAAGATTGGCCAGGGGCCAGCACCCAGGGTAGCCGCGGCGTCTTCTTGCGCCCGGTCCAGGCTTAACAGTACCGGCTGGACGGCGCGTACTACGAACGGGAAAGTGATGAATAACAATGCCAGGATAATCCCAGGCGGTGCGAAGATAATGGATAAACCTAAGGTACGCTGGGCCCAGGCTCCCAGTGCCTCCTGTGGTCCAAATAGGATAACCAGCATCACTCCGGTCACCAGGGTCGGGATCGCCAAAGGCAGGTCAATGATCGAATTCAACAGAGATTTGCCGGGGAAGTTGTAGCGTACCAGTACATACGCAGTCATAGTACCCATCACCGAATTGATCAGGGTCATCACTGCTGATGTCCATAAGGTCAGTTTCAAAGAAGACCAGGCAACCGGTAAAGTGACCTGGTGCCACAGCCCACCCAACCCCTGGCTCAAGCCATCCTTTAAAATCACTACCAGGGGGATAATTAGCAACACAAACAAATACGATAGGGCGATGCCGCGCATCCCCCAGCGACCCCAGGGGATGGTTCCACCGCCCTCTCGTTTTCCGCGTTCCCGGTCAAGGGAGACCAGGCTCAATTCGACGCCCCCTGCAACTGGGCAATCGTCTTGGTATATACGCCGTTTTCACCGAAAATATCTGGAGTAGCCTTCTTCCATCCGCCGAAATAATCGATCGTGAACAGGTCTTCGACCTTAGGGAAGCCGCTTTCTGTAGATTTGGCAACTTCCGGGTCCGGTGAGCGCAGACCATACTTGGCAAAAATCTGCTGAACCTGGGGAGTGAACAGGAAGTTTACAAAAGCCTCAGCCGCGGCGCGCGTGCCATGCTTGTCTGCATAGGCATCCACGACTGCTACAGGGTTCTCAATTAAGATCGTCGAGCGCGGGATGACCAGGTCATATTTCGCCCCGCCCTGTTTCCCAACCAGCACTTCATTCTCATAGGTAATCGCTACATCGCCAACACCCTTTTCAAAATTGGTAATGCTCTCGCGTGCTCCTTTGTCCATTACCGTCACGTTCTTTAACACCGAGAGCAGAAAAGCCTGTGCGGCAACCTCATCATCTTTCGGGACGCCTTCGATAAAGCCGCGCTTGGCCGCCCCATACAGGGCCAGGATGTTCCACATTGCACCACCGCTGGTTTTGACGTTAGGGGTAAGGATATTCACGCCCGGCTTAGCCAGGTCGGCCCAGTCTTTGATGCCCTTGGGATTACCGGGCCGCACGGCGAAAGCCACTACCGAATCGCTAACCATCCCGTTATGGGGCAGTTGGTGCCAATCGTTGGTAATTAGCTTCGCATCTTGAATCCGGGAGATATCCGCTTCGAGGGAAAGTGCAGCAATATCAGCCTCGAACCCTTCCAGGATGGCACGCGATTGCGCTCCAGACCCCAGGTAGGACTCCTCAAACGTAAGATCCTGCCCGGTCTGTTGCCTCCACTGCTGCTCGAAGATCGGGATCAGCTCTTTATAAGCCTCGCGTGGAGTAGTGTAAGCCCCCAGGGTCAATTTAATCGGTGGTTTATTTCCGCTCGGCGCATTGGCTGCAGCCGGTGTAGCACTCGGGCTTGGGGCCTGTGCCGGGGTGGCGCAACCTGCCAGAAGAGCTACTATGCATATTACGATTAATAGGTTTATGGTTTTTGCTTTCATTTCGTCATCTCCTCAATCATAATATTACGACCGCCACCGGCAGACTGGTACGACCTGGCAGCCATATAATGTGACCGAACGATCAGGACCGCCCGGTCGGTGACCTGGTCCAGGATCTGAGCAACCACACCGGAAAGCGAAATTTCTCCACTCTGGTCTGCCAAAGGAGCGCCCAGCACCAGCAAGTCGTAATCGCCGCTCTTCAGCTCGCCGGTAATTTCCTCCCGGACGGGACCCGAGCGGACGGTGGTGCGGGCTGGTACGCCCAAAAGCGCCATGGTCTGAACGCCGCCCGCCAAAAAACGTTGCGCCCGTTCCTGAACAATCGGATCCTCTTTATTGCCCGACATCACAGTCATCAAAGTAGCATCCGCCCCCAGGTGGCGCACCAGTCGCCCGGCAAACAAGACGTCATCTTTACCCGGCTCGCCCGTTGCCACACAGATTAAAGCGCGTGTCGGCGCCTGTTGCGGGGCTGGGACCAGTAAGAGGTGGTGCTCGCCCGACTGTAAAATCTGTTCGGCTAGCTCCATATCCTCCTGCGGCCCAAACCCCATCACCACCATGTCATAGGGTTGCTGCTCTACCACCATGGCGATTGCCCTGGCTGGCGAATCGGTTGTGGTGCGCACATCCAGATAAGCCAGGCCGCTTCCGAGCTGCTTGCGCGCCTCTTGCAGGTGCTGCTCTAAAGCCTCTCCCTTTTGCCCACAACCTAGCAAAGTGACTTGGGCGTGAGCAAACCGGGCAATTTGTCCGCCCAACGCCAGCGCAGCTTGTGCCCGAAGCGAGCCATCGGTGACTATTAAGAAACTGAGACCTGGGTGCGCCAGGGCGTGGATACGCCGTACGCCCACCCAGGCGCGTTCCCCAGGACGAAGAGGAAAACGAGTGGCCTGGTCTGGCGAACGCGTTGCGTCCACCAAGACCGAATCGCTGCCGAAAGCAACCGGTGGGGAAATCGGTCGCACCCCCGGGATCGGGGGGAGGCGCAGGCGCAAGCGCTCGAATGAGCCGCCAAACGCAGATTCTTCCACTTCAGCCATTCCCAAGCTGGGACAATCCAGGGCATCAGAAGATGGCGCCAATGCGACATCTTCTGGCCTGAATAGCACCTGTACGCGCCGTTCGTCACTCACCTGGCTCGCTTCCCGGCTAATTGGAAAATGAAGCGGTCCTACCTGTACACCTTCCGAGGTTGCAAGTCCGACCAACAAATTGGCCATGCCCAGAAAGGTGGCTACAAACTCCGTTTGGGGCGTCTGGTATAGATCTCCGGGTGTGCCAACTTCCAGGAGGCGTCCAAAGCTCATCACACCGATGTGGTCAGCCAGGTCAAAGGCTTCTTCCTGGTCGTGGGTGACCAGGATTGTCGTGATCCCCAACTTACGCTGGATAGCGCGCAGGGTACGGCGCAGCTCGATGCGGATTTTGGCATCCAGGGCGCCCAATGGCTCATCGAGCAATAGAACTTCCGGCTGGTGGGCCAGGGCGCGCGCCAGGGCTACCCGTTGCTGCTGTCCGCCGGATATCTGGCGCGGCATGCGGTTGCCCAGCCCGGCTAGCCCAACCAGCTCAAGCAACTCGTCGCGTCGTCTGCGTCTTTCGGCTGTTGGGACTTTACGGATGCTCATCCCAAACTCGATATTTTCGGCTACGGTCATATATTGAAACAGGGCGTAGTTCTGGAAGACAAAACCTACTCGTCGCTGCTGGGTGGGCAGATAGGTGACATCCCGCCCTTGGAGCAGCACGCGCCCCTGGTCAACCCCGGTCAGGCCGGCGATTAAGCTCAGAATGGTCGTTTTGCCGCTTCCACTGGAACCCAAAAGGACAAAAAACTCGCCGTCTCCCACCTCTAGCGAGACGTTGTTGACCACAGGATGGCCGTCATACCGCTTGGTTAAATGCTCAAGAACAATTGACATGTAATACCCTTGTAAAATGTTTGTGTGTTGGTATGCAGCGGCAACGCCGACGCTAACCAACACACCAGCTTATATCTCGGATAAGTTATAATAAGTTTATCAAGGGGGAGTGACAATCGCCGTGATAGACCTGTGACAAAGCTGTGACAAAAATATCATGTTGAGCGCCAAATTACAGCTTATCATGTTTCAGGCTCTACTTCTCTTTTGAAATTTAATTATCGTTTCAATGAAATCCCGTAACCCAATCCTGGCACCGTTTCTATATAGATGGGTTGGGCCGGGTCTGGCTCGATCTTGCTGCGTAGGCGGCGCACAACCTGGCGGAGCATATCTCGATCCCCACCCTGCATCCCCCATACGTGGTTGATGATGTCCTCGGCATTAAGGATCTGCCCGGCATTGAGCATTAGATAATCGAGCAGACGGGATTCTAACGAGGTAAGAAGCACCGGCTGAGCTTCCCCTACTCGCACTTCCCGCCGCCCGAGGTCCAGTGTAAGATCTCCTGTTTGCCGCGAGGCGGGAGTCGGCGGGTTGCCAGCCCGCCGCAGCACGGCCTGCACACGCGCTACAAGCTGGCGCGGACTGAAAGGCTTGAGAATATAGTCGTCTGCTCCGAGCTGGAGGCCGCGCACAATGTCGTCTTCATCGTCGCGGACGGTGAGTAAAATGATGGGGGTATCGGCTTGTTCCCTTATCAAGCGGCAAACGGCAAAGCCGTCCAACTTTGGCACCGCCTTTGGCAGGTTCACGTCCAACACCAGAATATCTGGAGTCGTCTCAGCCCAGCGGCGTAATGCGGTCTCGCCATCGTGAGCGAGGATCACTTCGAACCCTTCACGGCGCAGAGTGAATGCTACCAGGTCGGCCAGGACGCGATCATCATCTACTACCAGGGCTTTCAAAGATCACCCCTTTCGCTTGCTACTATAGGCAACGTAAACCAGAAGACCGCCCCACCGCCCGGACGGTTTGCAACTCCCACCTGGCCTCCTTGAGCTTCGACAATTGCTTTCACAACAGAAAGGCCCAGACCAATTCCGGACTGCGCTCGCTCATCTCCGGTGCCAAGGTAGACAAACCGCCTGAAAACATGGCCGACTTGTTCGGGTGGGATGCCCGGTCCCCGGTCTGCAACCGATATTTTCAAATCGCCGTCATCCTCAGCCGCAGTCACGCTGATTACAGCTTCTGCTGGTCCGTACTTAATGGCGTTAGATAGCAGGTTAACAAACACCTGGGCTGTTCGTCGTGGGTCAGCCTGTATCTGGGGGAGGTCTGGTGATACGTCTACCACCAGATGCTGGCCATATTTATCCAATAAAGGCTGCATCATGTGGATGGCCTCATCGATGATATCTCTCAGGCTGGTTGGCCTGGGATAAACCCGAAAATGGCCGGTTTCAATGCTGGCGCCCTCCAGCAAATTATCGATCAATGTTTGCAGGCTGCGGATGCCCAGATGTAGGGAGTTTAGCAATTGCTGCAGTTCTGCCAGGCTGAGGTCAGGGAGCTGGTCCAGAAGCAGCTCGATAGATGCCGCCAGGGCCGAAAGCGGGGTGCGGAACTCATGCGATATGTTGGCTAAAAAATCACCCAGCAGCCGGTGCACTGCCTCCTGGTCGCTGACATCTCTCAGCACCAAGACTACCCGGGCGATCCCGGCCTCCAACGGCGCAAGCTTAGCACCAGTCACGTCCAGTGTGACCTGCCGCCCACTGCGCAGCGCCAGGGCGATCTTTTGCTGGCGGCCAGGGGCTGGCATAAGCTGGCTGAAACGCTCGTTGGCTTCCACCGGCCGGAAAATATCGTCGCAATAACGGCCAATCACCTGCGACTGTTTCAATCCTGTTATCCGCTCCGCGCCCTGGCTGAAGAATGTAATTCGCCCATGCTGGTCCATAGTCACAATCCCTTCGACAATCGACTCCAACAGGTGGTCCATCCAGGCTTTCTCCTGTCCCAATTGAGTCAGGTTGTGCTGTAATGCGGCGCGGGCGTCCTCCAGTGTATATCCAACCAACGCAATTTCTGGCACGTTCGTCTTAACCGCCACAGGGCTGACCAGGTCGCCCTTCCTCAAAGCTGCCGCTGCATTCGCCAGGTCCGCCAGCGGGCGGCTAATCCGGCGGGAAAGCAATACCCCGGCGATAGATCCCAACGCCACGACGGCTAAAATGCTGGCTGCCATCCCCCAGGTTAGCTGGCGTTGGATACTTGCCAGATCAGACACTGGTAGGAGGACTAAATTCATAGCCCCTGAATCTCCCAAAAAGAAGCTATAGGCGTCATAGGGCTGGTCGTTCATAGAAAAGTGGCCGCGTTGCAATCCCTGGCTGGCCAATGGTGCAGGACTTTCTGGTTGAGGGGTGACTGCTGCCATAGTGGTAGCTTCTCCCGGGAGGCTGGAGGCGAGCAGCTGCCCATTTGCCATCAGCACCTGTTCTAGACCAGTCTGGTTGCGCATCTGAAGTGCGAAGCGATCATTCAAGAGATTTCCAACCACCACTTTACCCTGGCTGGCCGCGTCAGAACGGATCGGCTGAGATGCCACCATCCACAATCGGGGAAGCGGCGCGGACGGATCGAGGTAAAAACCTACCGTACTGCTCCTGCATACCTCACCCGTAATCGTTGTGTCAGTCTGGGCAAGCGGCTGCTGGTTTACGTCACAGACGACGACAAGATCAAGCCCCGTCCCGCTTTGTTGCAAATGCAAGAAATCCGCTAGATCCGGCTGGATGTTCTCACCCACTCTCTCACGCAATCCAGGCTGCTGAGCGACCAGCCTGGCCTGGTTGGTCAGATCGTTCAGCCGGGCTGCATAAAGAGCACGCGTAGCCTGGCTCCCTTGGTCTAATAACGACCAGGCCTGCCTATCCAGCTGGCTGCGGATGAACCAGATGGCCGGCAAGCCAACCGCCGCGGCCGCCAGGATGACCAGCGCCACAATACTCAATACCATTTGTACAGACAGGCGAAAGGGAACCAATCCAGAGCGTCTATTCACCGGATAACTCCGCTGAAATTATACTTTTGTTGCTACTCCTAAGGTTCAATCTTTTGACTGCAATTTTTTGGACGGCCGTGCCAAGAAAGCCAATGCCAGGCCGCCTCCCACCGACAGCGCTCCCACCAGAATGAAAATATCTCGCCAGAAACGCTCAGGGAACAGGCGGATCAAGGTGTCACTCCACTCGAACATCCATGTCCCCGATTGGAAGAATATGTTGTGGAAAAAGACAAAAAATACTCCAAAGCCAAAAATGACAAACACCAGCACAGTCGCCACCAGAATCACCGTCAGCCAACCGCCTCGCCCGAGCCCATGCTGGTAATGGTCCCACCAGTGACCCAGCCAGGCCCATATCCCCAAGGCAATTAAGAGCGCCAGGCTTGCCAGCCAGACGTTTAGAGTGGTCTTTACCACACTCTTTACGTCCACCATATGACGCAACTCCCGCTCGTTGTAAACTGGCTTGCCATCCGGGAAACGCAAATCACTCAGGAAGGAGATACCAGCCGGGTTGACCAAATAATTCAGTGCAATTTGAGACCAGTATAGTCGGTCTACCTTGGTAAAACCAAAACTGTCTTGTGGAAACCCAGGGGCATTGTATTCAAATCGTAAATATAAAGGTGTCAATAATAGCCGCACCGACGTTAAAACGAGCGCTACAGGCACCAGCAGCGTGATAATCCAGGAAAGCACCGGGAATAAACCGGAGGTAGATGTCTTTTTCGTTGTCATTGAATTTCCTTCATATTCCCAAAAAGCACAAAATTTAACACCATATTATTGGTAATCGATTCGATCGGAGCGCGGTCGTCTGTGAAAACCACCTGGCTATCCGGTAACGGCTGCAGGTTCACCACCACACGCCGGATAGCCTCCAATAATAAAGGGTGGACATCGGAACGCACCTTTAGATAAATATAATTATCATACAGATTTTGGATGTCTGTGGACTGGGCGGTGGCATAAATGATTGAATTAAAGGTGTCTGGCAAATCCATTACATACACAGTCGGAAAAACGGTCCGAATTGTGCCCACCAGGCCATCGATCAAGCGCCGATCGTTCGGGGCGCGGCCTACGTTGATGACCATCGCGCCATTCTCAGTCAGGTGATCATGGATAACCTGAAAGAATTCTTGGGTAGTCAGATGCCAGGGGATGTAAGGCGGGCGATACGCATCAACTCCAATGATTGTATACTTGTAAGGGCTGTGCTCCAACCCCCAACGGCCATCTTGCGGGATTGCGTTCAGATTGGGCTCATTCATATCGAAATATTTCCGGCCCACTTCGATGATCTTCGGGTCTATCTCGAAACCGTCGATCGGGACGGGTCCAAATACGGCTGTGGCTTGTCTCGCCAGGGTTCCACCAGCCAGGCCAACGATAGCAACCCTTTCCACACTTTGCGGGCTAAATGGCATCGGGTTGAAAAATGGCGCAGCCAGAAACTGTTCCCAGGGTCCTTGAAAGTCCAGTTCCGTCGGATGCCAGATTGAGTGAATACCCTGGCCCTCATTCAGGCGCAGCATATGGTAACCACCCACATCCAAAACCTGGATGTAATTGTACGCCGATTCGGTTTCGTAGATCTGCCCGGCCGTCGTTTTGATAGGCCTCCGGACCACCAGCAACACCACTATCAGCAACGCCGCTGGCATCCAGGCCAACGATACCGCTGTTCGCCATCCCGCCGAGAGCCATAAACCGCCCAGGGCGACTAGCAACAAGAAACCGCTGAACGCCAGAAATGTTAAGGTCGTACCGATCAGTGGGATCAACACCAACACCGGTAGAAATGTTCCGATGAACGATCCCATCGTCGAAATGGCATAGATGCGTCCGGAAACTTTCCCGGCCTGCAACGGGTCGGTAATTGCCAGGCGAATGGCAAAGGGAGAAATCATCCCTAACAACGTTACGGGCGCAGTGAACAGGATCAGGATTGCTGCGAACGATCCGAACAAAATTCCGACCTGGAGTTGATCAAAAGCATCGGCAGCCAGGCGCAGGATAGGCCGGGCAACCAGCGGCACAAGCCCGGCTGTGAATGCGCCCCAGGCCAGAATGGTGTACATGGTCTTATAATTGGGGAAGCGGTCAGCCAAACGCCCGCCGATAAAGTACCCTACCGCCAGGAAGATTAAAATCAGGCCGATAATGGCAGCCCATACCAGATTGCTGGTTCCAAACACACTGCCTAACAGGCGCGAAGCCGAAAGCTCAATCGCCAGGGTGGTCATGCCTGAGGCGAAGACGGCGAAATAGAGGTAGCGTCTCATGAAAACAATTATCCTGCACGCCGGAAAGTACGCCGGGCAAGATCCTGCCACCCGCTGGTCATCACCCAGGCCTTATAGATCTCGGAATACATCTTGATTTTTAGTCCAACCCCATGCCACCCTCCACGTGGGAGATACCCTGGCGGGTGCGAGACCCCTTTCAATGCTACCCGTTGGACACGCCACCCATTCTTGCCAGCGGCGACCGTGAGGGCAGTTTCAAACCCGTATCCTTGCGCCGCCTCTTTCGAAATCCGGTTTAGTAGCTCGCCTCTTAAACAGCGCTGTCCGGTTAACCACGGTGTAGCCCAGTGGGAAAGATCGGTTCGCCAATCACCTCTGTAGAACAGACCTATCGTCATGTCAGCTTTTCCAGTTAATACGGGCTCGATCAGTTCTCTTACGTGATATGGATTCAGGTGCATCAGGTCGGCATCCAGCATGAGCAAGAAAGGGGCTGGTGTAGCTTCCCAGGCGGCTAGAAGGGCCTGTCCTTTCCCCTGATTTACCGACAATCGCAAGATCCGTAGGCGGGGATCGCCGCACGACGCCTGAATCGCCTCGTCTCCGGTACCATCGGTAGACCCGTCATCGACTACAATAAGTTCGTCCAGCTCATCCACCTGGCACAAAACATCCACTACCCGGCCTATACGCCCGACCTCGTTATAAGCCGGGATGATCGCCGCCAGACGTGGAGCCATAATGGGCATACGTGTGCTCATTCCTCCCATAGGGAGGAGCTCTTTTCCGCCAGGATATTCATTTCGATAAGACATGCCTCTAATCTCCAGGGCCAATCTTATCACAGGCTAACCATCTCATAAATGCCCCTTTTTGATCAGGTAGCCTTGGTATAATTCATTGGAATAATGGGTAGGTGATAGAGGCCAGTATAAACCACGGCCTTTTTCCCCTGCCCCCTATCCCCTATCCTTTCATCGCTTCTGGAGTTGTTATGACGAATTCATTGTCTGGCGCTCAAATTCGCCAGGATTTTATTAACTTTTTCATCGAAAGAAGTCACACTTTTGTCCCTTCCTCTTCACTGGTCCCCGGTGGAGATCAGACGCTGCTATTCACTAACGCTGGTATGGTGCAATTTAAGGAGGTCTTCCTGGGGACCGATAAACGTCCTTATTCGCGTGCCGCCAATTCACAAAAGTGTATGCGCGTGGCCGGTAAGCACAATGACCTGGATGATGTCGGCCGCGATGACACTCACCACACCTTCTTTGAAATGCTGGGGAACTGGTCCTTCGGTGATTATTACAAGAAAGAAGCCATCACCTGGGCCTGGGAGTTGCTGACTGAAGTGTGGGGCTTGCCCAAGGACCGGCTGTACGCCACCTGCTTCGAGGATGAAAAAGGCCAGATCGAGCGCGACGATGAGGCTGCTGATCATTGGCGCCACCAACCGGGGATAGACCCCAATCATGTGCTCTTCTTCGGACGCAAAGATAATTTTTGGGAGATGGCAGATACCGGTCCCTGCGGGCCATGCAGTGAAATCCATCTTGACCGGGGTGTCGAGTACTGTGAAAAACAAGGCGTGTCTGGCCACGTTTGTAGAGTGAACCAGAGCGATTGCAGCCGCTTCCTGGAACTCTGGAACCTGGTATTCATTCAATACAACCGTACCGGTCCAACCAGCCTCGAACCATTGCCTGCCCGTCATGTGGATACCGGCATGGGCTTTGAGCGCATTGTGTCGGTGCTACAGGATGTCAATTCAAATTACAAGACGGATTTACTACGACCGCTGCTGGACGAGGTGCAAGCAATAACCGGTCAAAGTGACGAGGAAAGGGCCGCCAATCTGACCCCTTATCGTGTGATCGCCGACCACGCTCGCGCCTCTTCCTTCCTGATTGCCGACGGTGTGGTGCCTGGCAATACCGGCCGTAACTATGTTTGCCGCATGATCATCCGCCGGGCAGCCCGTTTCGGAGGCAAGCTCGGACTGCATGAGCCATTTCTGGCCAAAGTGGCTGAGCGTGTGATTCAGGGCTACGGCGATTTCTACCCTGAGCTAGTCCGTCACCGCACTGCTATCTTGAACAGCCTGACCCTCGAAGAAGAACGCTTCCAACGGACCCTGGAGAGCGGCACTGCCAAGCTTGAGGCTTTACTATCCAGGCTGCATGTGGTCGGTGAGCGCATCTTGCCCGGTGACCAGGCCTTCGACCTGTATGCCACTTTTGGCCTGCCCCTTGAAATCACCCGCGACATCGCACGCGAGCAATCTATGGATGTGGACGAGGTGGGTTTTCGGGAGGCAATGGAGCAGCACCGCCAGGTTTCCGGTGCCGGGGAGGTTTTTGGCTCGATGGGCGGCGAGGATGTCGATATTTTCCGCGCGTTGCGAACCCGTCTGGAGGTTGAGGGACAACTGAGCCTGGATGGTGTAGCCTACAATCCTTATGAATGGTTGGAAGTCGAGGGGCCCATCCTGGCGATGGTCAGCCAGGGCAAGCCTGTAGAAAATGTCAGTCTTGGAGATAAAGTCGAGGTTCTGTTGCCCGAGACGGGTTTCTATGTCGAGTCCGGCGGACAGGTCTCGGATACCGGCACGATCGTTTCCATTAGCGAGCCCAGTTGGGAAATCCGAGTGGATGAAATGCGCAAGCCAGCCGCTGGCATCATCGTACATATTGGGGATGTGGTGCGCGGGATGCCCAGGGTAGGCGACCTGGCCATTGCCCGTGTGGATGTCCAGCGCCGGCGGGACATCATGCGCAACCATACGGCTACCCATCTGCTGCACGCTGAGTTGCATGCAGTGTTGGGAGAACACGCCCGCCAGGCTGGCTCGCTGGTGGCGTTCGACCGGCTGCGTTTCGACTTCACCCACCCCGAGCCGATCACTCCTGAACAATTAGAACGCATCGAAGCTGGTGTAAACCGCGCCATCCTTGGAAACCATCCATTGAGTATTACGATTAAGCCATTGAAGCAGGCAATCGCCGAGGGCGCAATGGCCTTGTTCGGCGAAAAATACGGCGA
>Ga0315273_10009381_pt1 | contig 12404 bp, 9 predicted proteins | sample YL17G02_0_MG_FD_205753 | JGI IMG/M metagenome (GOLD analysis project Ga0315273, IMG submission 205753) | Sediment microbial communities from Yellowstone Lake, YNP, Wyoming, USA - YL17G02_0 | ecosystem: Environmental > Aquatic > Freshwater > Lake > Sediment | place: USA: Wyoming | collected... | reverse complement strand
CATCATCGGACCCCGTCACTAATGTTCGCCCAGAAAAGCAATCCTGTTGCGTCCATAGCTGCGGAGGGGTAAGTTATGTTCGCCATCTGTAAATGCCCGGCTGCGGAGATGCTTTCATCGTTCGGGGAGGACGGCCCAGGCACATGGCGAATGGCACATGTGTTGCTGTGATGGGCGCTTCGGGTTAGAATTCCACAACTGTCGAGACATCGAAGGATGGCTGATGTTCATAAGCTGTTGCAACCCAACGACCTCTTCTTTTCTGTTCTCAGTGGGACCCCACACGCAACGCCTGTCTTTTGAAATACGAAGATGCAAAACGCCTGAGATTAAGCTCTTGGCGGTGGAGATCGACAGACCCATCGCTTCAATCTGCCAGCGCAAGGGCAATTCCTGAGCTGCAGGTGGATGTCGCTCGGTGGACGTCGCGGCTACATTTTGAGCACAAATGTCAGAGGAGGCTAGCAATGTACTATTTCGGCACCCATGGAAAGGCAATCGGCCCCCTTATCGTTGCTCTCACGTGTCTGATCTGGGGATTCGTGTCTCCGGTGAACGCCGCAGAGTACTACATCGCTAAAAATGGCAACGACACCACTGGCGACGGCTCGTCGGGAAAGCCCTGGCAGAACATAGAGGCCTGTTTACGAAAATCGCAAATACGCGAGGGAGACACCTTCATCATAGGGCCGGGAACGTACTACGTCGGCGCGAACACGAGTGGGAAAGCCATACGAATCGTGCTTCCGAACATAACCATTCGCGGCTCGGCGGGAAGTGCGAACACGATTCTTGATGGAACTTCGGTGACCGAGGGGGACAAGGATCTCTTGACGAATTGGACTTATGACTGTCACGGGCTCACTCTGGATGGCTTGACGCTTGCGAATGCTCGTCGCAAGGGCATAAGTTTGAACGCGCGTCTCTTGCCTAGAAGTTACGGCGAGAACATAACGATAAGTAACTGCATCATTCGCGGTTCCCGCGATATGGGAATTTATTGCGGTTTTACCGACAACCTGTGGATACATGACTGCGAGACGTATGACAACGCTTACAACGAGGCCATCGTGGGGGATGCAGAGATCCATGAGATCTACATTAATAACTCTGATGACATGGTCATAGAGGATGTGTACTGCCACGACAGCCAGGGACAGGGCACGATTCATATAAACGGGGATTGCTACGACGGTGCTCAGGCTTGGTGCAATCGACCAAGATTAAGTAGAATCCGGGTCAAAAACTGCCGCGGCAACGCGGCGGACCTTATGAATTGTAACGACGGGATCCTGGAGAACTTCCTCGTTTGGGACACCCCGGCCACAACATACGGCTCGCAGAGTCTTGTTGACGTGACGTGGGACGACAGCGACTTTAGCGGCTACATTTCTAATCCCCAGCCCTCCCAACGCTGCATCATAAGAAACAACACCATTATCGCAAGCAACAGGAACAGAGGAATAGAGTTGTATCCCATGAATAGCTCTCGCGCGAAGAATTGCGTGGTATTCAACAATGTTGTGATATGTACGGATGCAAGTCTTGCGATCCACTACGGTTCGTCGGACAATCATACTGTGATCGGAAATTACGTCTCGACAAACTCGTCCTCTGTTTTGTCGGCCAATTTTTCCGATCCGTCATCCGGTGACTATCACTTGAAAGCGACAAGCGCATTCATCAACGCTGGCGTAGCTTCCGCAACGAACTCCGTGACGGGAACGAAATATGCCCCCGCCAATGATCTCGATGGGCTGCTGCGTCCGTATGGAAGCGGATATGACCAGGGCGCATACGAGTACGGGTCGTCTGGGGGAGGCGGCGAGACCTATGTGCTACAAGTCGGCGTGGAAGGTAACGGTCAGGTCACGCGAACTCCCAATCAGTCGACCTATACCTCCGGGCAACAGGTGCGGCTTGACGCCACGCCGGGCGCCGGTTGGATGTTCGCCGGGTGGTCGGGGGGGCTAACGGGTAGTACGAACCCTGACACGCTGGTGATCACAAACAACACAACAGTAACTGCAACCTTCGCGGCACAAGTGTCTCAGCGTCCGGCCGTGCCAACGGTGGTCAGCTTGGCCGAACCCGCCGCGGGTTGTTTACGAGTGATTTGGCAAGCAAACTCAGAGAGCAACATCGCTGGCTACAAAATCTATCGGGGCCTCGCATCCGTGGAGAAGGGACAGGCCGCCGCGTACACCGACTCCGTCGATGCGGGCAATGTGACCTCGAAAGACATCTGCAGTTTGTCCTCGGCGAGATACTACATTGCGGTGAAGGCCTACAATTCAAACGGGCAATACAGCGACTATTCGGCGGAGCGCAATCTCTTCATCGCGGGATCGCAACCGATCGACGCGTTCGGTGTCTCCCGCTGGACCCTGGACGAGACTTCGGGGACCCTCGCCGACGATTCCTTTGGATCTTCGGACGGCACACTCGTAAACGGGGCGAGTTTCCGGTCGACAGGCGGGCCGGTGAACGGCGCTGTGGAGTTCGACGGCGCGAGCGACTACATTGACGTCGGCACGATGGACATCCCGGACGGTCCGGGAATGGCGATCGCCTTCTGGTTCAGAGCCGATGACTTTGAACATGCAAGTGCCCGGTTCATCTCCAAGGCAACCGGGACAGCTGAGGCCGATCACTACTGGATGGTGGGCACGGTCAACTCCACGGGGCTCAGGTTCCGTCTGAGAGCGGGTGGAACGACAACGACGGTCGAGACATCCACGGGCCAGATACAAGCCGGCCGCTGGTATCACATCGCGGCGACGTACGACGGCGCCAAGATGCGGATCTACAAGGATGGTGTCAGCCTGAAGGAAGCGGACAAGACCGGCATCGTGGACACGAATTCGAGCGTCGACGCTGCGTTGGGGAATCAGCCCGCGGGCGCTGGAACCGACCTCGGGTTCGACGGTCTGCTCGACGATGTGCGCGTATATAACCGGGCATTGACCACGACTGAAATCAGCTCGCTGATGGCGCTTTCCACGAATTCGCCGCCGCTCGCGCGCTTCACGGCGACGCCGACATCCGGCTACGTAACTCTTCAGGTGCAGTTCGACGCCTCAACCTCTTCGGATCCCGAGGGGGGTCCACTGACGTACTCGTGGAATTTCGGGGATGGCACGACGGGAACGGGCTCCAACCCGCAACATCCGTACACCACGGCTGGAACCCACGAGGTGCTCTTGACGGTGCGCGACGACGGCGGCAAGACGGATGTGGAATATGGATCGATCCAGGTGAACGAGTCGACGGGCCCGCCGATGATACCGGCGTGGGAAACCCTTCTCGAAACGGCGCCGGGGTGTATCGAGCTCGCGTGGCAAGCAAACACGGAGCCGGACCTCGCGGGATACGTTGTCTACTACGGTTCGATGTCCGTGACGGATGGCGAAGCGGCGAGCTATTCGGATTCGATAGATGTGCACAACGTCACGACGAAAACGCAATGTGGTTTTGCCCACGGCACGTTCTACTTCGCTCTGCGAGCCTACAATTCTGCGAGGGAGTTCAGTGGATATTCCGTTGAAGAGCATGTGCACGTCGAGGGACCTGATCTCTCAGGGCCCGCGATCATTGTCGCGAGCCCGGAAAACGGAGCGGTCAATGTGGACCCCGTCGGCACAAACATTTTCGTGGTGATATCGGACGGTCGAACAGGCGTGGACAGCACATCTGTGGAGGTGTCGATCAACGGGCAGGCGCCCGCTCATATCACGTTCAACGGGAATCCCTCCAGTTACACGGCGGCCTGCGAGCCCGACGGCGACTTGCCGTCGAGCACTGTGATCAACGTCTCCGTCTCGGTGTCCGACCGTGCGTCGCCGCCGAATGTGACCACCACAACCTGGAGCTTCACGACGGGGACCATCCCGCCGTCGGCGCCGGGAGGATTGCGGGCGGAGAATGCCGGCACAGGGTGCGTGGATGTGACCTGGCAAGCTAATCAGGAGACCGATATCGCTGGGTACACCATTTACTTCGGTACGTCGTCAGTAACCTCCGGAGAAGCGTCTCAGTACGATGACTCAACAGCGGTTGGGTCTACAACGTCTCATACGGTGTGCGGTCTGATCGATGGGACTTACTACTTCGCGATGCGCGCGAAGAATAGTTCCGGCCAGTACAGCACGTTGTCCGGGGAGGTGATGGCCGATGTGACGATCGCCGGGCCCGACAAACCGAAGCCGCCGCAAAGGGTACAGGTGTCCGAGACGTCCCCCGGCTGTCTGACCATCACCTGGCGAGCGAACACGGAAAGCGATATCGCCGGATACGTGGTATACGACGGTTCGATGTCAGTCGTCGGTGGCGATGCGAGCGTCTATGAAGACTCTGTTGATGTGGCGAACCATGCGTCGAAAGAACTCTGCGGGTTTGTCGCCGGACTGCGGTACGTTGCCATCCGGGCGTACAACACGGAGGGGATCTTCAGCGACTATTCGACAGAGAAACGCGTGGAGGTTTTGGGGGACGATCTGGAACCCCCAACGATTCTCGTCGGCAGCCCAGTCGACGGGGCGGTGGATGTGCCGCAAGACACGGAGATTTTCTTCGCGCTTTCGGATGCGCGTTCAGGAATCGACTCGACTTCGCTCGAGCTTCGGATCAACGGGGCGGCGCCCTCGCAGATCACATTCAGCGGCGATCCCGCACGTTACGCCGTGGTGTGCAGACCCGCGGGTGAACTTCCCGAGCTGAGGGCGATCACAGTCGACGTGAGTATCTCGGACCTAGCGCCGGCGCCGAACACGAAGAGCGCGAGCTGGAGCTTCACGACGGGACAAAACCGCCCATCCAACCCCGAAGGATTCACAGTTTCAGGGACCGAGACGGGATGCGCGCACTTGAGCTGGAGCGCCAATTCCGAGACGGACCTCGCCGGCTACAGGATCTATTTTGGCCTGGAGTCGGTCGAAGGGGGTGCAGCTTCATCGTACGACGACTCGATATCCGTCGGGCGGTTGACAAGCGAGACGGTGTGCGGTTTGCTCAGTGGCACATACTACTTTGCTCTTCGGGCCAGGGACGAGGCGAACCACCTGAGCGGTTTGTCGGAGGAGATGTCCGCGGTGGTCGGGAACAGCCCGACGGAGGCTCCAACGGCACCGCAGAACGTCCAGCTGTCGGAAACCGACCCAGGCTGTGTGCTGGTCCAGTGGGGTGCCAATGCGGAATCGGATATCGCCGGCTATATCGTGTACCACCGCGCCTTCGGTGGACCAAGCGAATACCGGGACTCTGTTGACGTTGGGAAAAGCACTCGGAAAAGTGTCTGCGGCTTCGAGCAGGGCGCGTATGGTTTTGTCGTCCGGGCGTACGATACTGCCCGACATTACAGCGTGCCGTCGACGGAAAAATGGTTGGACGTCGTCGGACCCGACCACGAGGCACCGAAAGTCATCGTCGGGGGCCCGTTCCATGGCGCCGTAGAAGTCCGACCGAGTACTCTGGTGTTCTTTGTCGTATCGGACGAGCAGAGCGGCGTGGACGCGAGCTCGCTCAGGGTCTCGATCAGAGGATCGGCCCCATCGGGCATCACATTCAGGGGCGATGCCTCCGGATATGCGGTCGTTTGCGATCCGTCGGGGAGCCTGCCGATCAACAGCACCGTGAAAGTCACGGTGACCGTGCGGGACTTGGCTACGCCCCCGAACGAGACGACCGTGAGCTGGTCGTTCAGCACGGGGAGCACGGCTGACATATCGCCGCCTGTGTTTTTCAGCTACAATCCCGGCGACGGTGCCAAGGAAGTGGATCCGCGAGCGACAATCACCGTGGGCGTGCGGGACAAGAGCGGTATCGACCTCTCCACGATGTTGTTCTTTGTCGACGGCGTTCATGTCGCGGAGACGACGACTCGCGAGGAAGCAAACGGCGACGTCGTGATCGAATATTCCAATCCGGGCGGCTTTGCGCGTGGGAGCACGGTGAACATCGAGGTGAACGTCGATGATCTCGCGGCCAATCGCGCCACGCTGGACTTCTCCTTTGAAACGGCCGCCGCGGCGGTCGACACCGGTCCGGCCGTGGCCATCATGCCGGACGGGTACTGGGTGGGGGACCCCACCCGGGCGCTGGAGATACGGAACCTCCCGCCGGGATGGCGCGTGAAGATTTTCAGTACAGCCCATTCAAAGGTCAGGGAGTTCAGGAACGACGGGGACAACGCGGTCGATTGGGCATGGGACTTCGCCAATGACAGCGGCCGACGCGTCGTGAAGTCGATGTACTTGGTTCGCGTTCTGGACCATCGGGGTTCGGTCAAGAAGACAGGGAAGTTCGTGGTCCAGTAAGCGGCGCGAAGGCCACCGCTCGAAAAACAAGACGATCGTCTCGTTCGCCACCGGGGTCGGAAGGCGAGCGAGGCGATCGTCTCATAATTCGGCGCCGACTCCTGCGTTTGTGTCCTGCCTGGGCATACACGAGCCGTTTTTCTCCCATTGACTCTGCCGGAAGACTGTCCTTTCATCTAGCATTGGTCGCGAGCGGCGAGAGGTCCGGACGATGAACGCTGAAACCACGGTCATGAAGTACATCGATGCCTGGAAAGCAACGATATCGCTCGCCAGGTCGCCGCTCGTGTGGGTGCCGTTCGCGATTCTCGCTGTCTTGAAAGCGGTCCCGCTCGTATTGCTGTACCTTTTTTGGAAGCCTTCGTTCTCCGATTTCATGTTGCCTGTCATTCAGAGTGTCTTCGGCGAGAGAATGACGCATTACCCGATGCATGTCTTGAAACTCCCTGACATGTACAGGGCGGTTGACATGGGTGTGACACTCGTGTTCGGGTTCGTGTTGTTGGGTTGGGCGGTAATCATGATGATTGATCGCCTGGAACGGAATTCTGGTCGCTTCGAACGAAACGCCGCGCCGACACTGTTCTTCGTTCCGGCACTGCTCGTGCTGGGATTCATGTTCGTCCTCGGTGTCCAGGGGATTCCTGCATGGGTTTCACACGTCAATGAATCGATCACGAGCCAGAAACTCCAGATGCTCTTGACACTCGCCGGACTCGGAGCGAGCCTTCTCGTGAAGGGACTTCTCGTGTACTGCCCATCGTACCTTGTTCTGTCCCGGGGACAGATTGCCGGCGCACTGGGAAAGGGTTGGCGAAGTGCTCGGACCTGGGGATGGCTCACCGCGATGATCGTGCTTACGGGGTGGGGGATGACAGTTCCTCTGAACCATTTGCTTTCTCAGCCGGATCACCTCATACAAAAGTGGGGGCCAGGCGTGGTGTTCGGCCTTCTGATGGCGAACATTCTGCTTGGGTCACTTGAGTTCTTCTACCTGTTCGGGTCAGCGACATCGATCATCGTGGCGAAGTCCGAAAGAGCGTGAACGCGATGCCTTCTCGAGCTTGCATGGTTACCGCGTTGAGGACGAGCGCAATAATGGTCGTTGTCTTTGTCGTGGCAAGCTGCGGGTCGCAATCGGATATCGCCAAACGGTACGAGTTGGAGAAGTCCATTTGGAAAGCACGGCAGTTCAAAGCAGCGGTCGGCGCTGACCCCTTCAGCGCAAGCCGTGAGGATTTCCACGCCGCGCTGGCAGCATTCGAGGGCATCCTGGCAGATGGTCGTTTCGCTCCGCGAATCGGGGCCACACGACACTCTGCGATCGAGCGCGACATGGATGACTTGAGACTTCAGTGCAAAATCGCACTGGCGGAGCTCTATTGGGTCGAATACGAGGAATACGCTGGAGTGACCTATTTCATAAGCGATCTTGGTGCTCGCGACTTGCTTTTCGAGCTCGAACCCGACGCCAGGCTCGAGGTCGTGAGGTCGCTGTACAGAAACCTGGAGGACGATTCGCTGGAGAACCGATGCGCGGGAATGCTGCGAGAGGTTGCGGAAGACGACGCCCTGTGGATTTCCGCTCCGCACATGGGGGACACGTTGTTGGCAGCGCCGGGCTACGTCGCCCGGGTGGAGTTCGATAGGGGAAAAAGCGGGTCACACGAGCACAGTCGTTTTGCAGAAAACTTCTATTCACGGGTGATGCTCACTTGGCCGGGGAGTCCCGCTGCACAGAAGGCATGTACGCAGCTTGCAGATCTTCACGTGCGGGAGGGGCGATTCGCTGAGGCTCTGAACGATGTGGAGAGTGCGCTGAGGAGCTCCGATTTCACCAATGGCGAGGAGCAGCTTCTTCTGCTCAAGGGTCAGATCCTCGCGCAGGGACTCAAGCTGGAGGCTCGGGCAGAGTCCGTCTTGACCGAGGTGCTGCGTGGGTATCGGCAAACACCGAGCGCCCAGGGGGCTCTCTTGAATCTCGCATCGCTGAAGATGGGACGTGGCGAGGAATCCGAGGCGGTCGAGATGCTCCGCGGCCTAGAGCTACAGCCAGAGACAGCTCAGGAGACCGCGGCCACCGCAATGTTTCTGCGCGCACTTTGTTTCGAGCGCAGCGACGACTGGCCAGAGGCGCTCAATCTCCTCTGGAGAATTTGCCGGATGGAACCTTTCACCTACGCCGCCGCTGCTTCGCCGCTCTTGGTAGTTCGGCATTACGTAGAGAAGGGCGATTCGGTCGGCTTAGACGCGGCCCTGGAGAACGCTCGAGACTACTACGTTGACGCGATAGACAGAGAGAACGAGTCGATGGAACATCCGCATGTGGTGAAAGATTTTTTGATAGAGGCTTACCTTCTTGCCGGAAAACCCGCGGATGCAGCGCGGCTTCTCGATGAACAAGCCGAACGGTGGCGGCCCGGCAACGGGAGCGTGGCACTTTTCAAAAGTGCCATGATCTATATAAACTTGTTCGACGACAGAGAGAATGGCGTTCGTATGCTGCAAAAATGTCTTGACGCGTTCCCGCGATCCCCTTATGCATGGGCCATAGAGAGGGAACTCAAAAGGATCTCCACCAGTATCGACGGACCCCGCACGGGGTAGGATTCGCGAATACCGCCGTTGACCCGTCCCCACATGGGTCGCCCGTGGCGGTTCAAGGTGTTACATAGTTAGCCAGGCCAAACTGCCGGCAAAGGACTGAACGCGTTTTTGCCACCCATAGGGCAGAATTCGCGCAGGTTATCGGCATGCTGTGGTGCAGGCACGACGCGGTGGCGGTCGCTCCGTTAACTAACGGGGTGACAGCAAGTTGCGCCGTGGCTAATCTGCCAACCCGCTGGTGGGCTGGTCCTTGGCTTGCTTAACGTTTTCGGATACCCCACGAGTAATCGCAAAGCAATGGCATCTTCTGGAGGTACACTTCATGATGCGACGCAAGCAGAAGGGTGAACGCCAACGCCTTGCAGGGCTTCTTTTTCTGTTCATCACGTGTCAGTGTTTTCCGACAGCGCTTTTCGCCGGCGATGAAACAGCAGGTACGTTTGGAGCCTCGTATCTGCGAGTTCCCGTTGGCGCCGCGTTGATGGCCGTCCCGGATGTCGTGGCCTCGATGGATCCTGACGGCTCGCTTGCGTTTTCGAATCCCGCGGGAATCTCGCGGGTCTCGCAGAGTTGCGTGTTCTTTTCGAGGGCCAACTGGCTCGACGAGCTGAGCCTCAACGCGGCAGGGGCCGTTGTTCCCATCCCGAGACATGGCCTGGCTTTTTCGTTCGGCTCGCGGCTTCTTTACGCCGGGGAGCTCAACGGATTCGACGGTGACGATCAAGTGGTCTCCGAGGACAGCTACTACGGGCTGGCGCTGTCGACGGCTCTGAGCAAGAGATTTGACGGTTTGGGATTGTCCTTGGGAGTGGGTGTCACGTACATGCGCGAGCATCTGCCCGCCGAAACCGGTGATGGCCTGGCGGTGTCATTCGGGATGTCCTACGAGCGCAGCAGCCATCACATCGACGTTTTCGCCGAGGACGTTGGAGGGACGATGTCATTCGAAGGCCACAAATACGCGGTGGCGGGGCGATACGCGCTGGGATACGGATATGCGTTCAACCGTGGGTGGGGTCGCCTCGATGTCGGCACTCAGATCGTGTTCTCGCATTCGGCCCTGAGTGATGTGCAGCTCGGAGCTGCGTGTCATCTCAACCGTTTCTTCATCTTCCGCGGAGGTTTCGATCGCGCGATCGACGGGGCGCAGGACGACCAGTTGCCGATTGGCGCCGGACTCGGTTTCCGCTACGGGTCTCTCATGTTGGACTACGCGTTCACTCCCCAAGAGTATTTCACCAGCACGCATACCTTCTCGGTCGGTTTCTCATTTGGCGGGGGGAGCATGGGAGGCGCCACCCTGTCGGCCGCCGTCCCGCCTGTCCCATCGTCTACGAACCTCGCGGCGGAGCGCGCGGCCAGCAAAGAACCGGCCCCGGTGAAAAAGCCAAAGGAGCAGGCTGCGAAGTACGAGATCATCGCCGGCGTGCATTCACGCGCAGAGAGCGCACGCGCGGAGATTCGGGCCCTGCGCCTGGTCAAGGTAGCGGCGTCGCTGGAGACCGTTGGCGATCGATACAAGGTGCTCGTGGGGCGGTATCCGACGCTCGAAGCCGCAAACTCCGCGTTGGAACGCTTCGAAAAGTTGGGGCATCGTTTCCAACTCGAAGCTCTATAACGTATCAAACGGGGTTTTTCCCCCAAACTGGGGGAAAAACCCTCCAGCACATATTCATCTGTCCTACAACGAGTTATCTCGAAATCGTTTTTCTTTCGTGTGAAAAAACACCCACGACGCCGTTCCCGCGCGATATCCACACTCCACGTTGCGTAGGATTATTCCGACGTGCTCCGGAGTGCATTGTGACACAATGAGTTGCAGCTGGTGCTTTTTTGCATTCAGGTGTCCTTGTTTGGCCGAATGGTACCGCTTTTGCATGATAAGAATCCCAAACTCGCGTGCTTTTTGCCCGAATTTGCGGCCAATTGTCCCGGCTCGGCGGTCGGGAAAGTGGGGGATCGCTCTTGGATCACCGGATGTCCAAAGCTTCGTACGACAATGTTTATGGAGCTGTGCGGGGTGGTGCGCCTTTTCACGCCACGCCTGTACGTGTGGGCGAGGCGTCAGCTTCGTCGGATCTGTACGCCAGGGTACGCGGCGTCGAACCGTGGAAACGAAGCGTAGACGTCGCTTTGAGCCTCGTCGGACTCGTCTTGTCCGCGCCCTTGGTAGGTCTCGCGGCCTTGCTCGTCAAAACCACATCTCCAGGTTCCGTGTGGGTGTCGCAAGAACGGATTGGCTTGAACCGCCGGGTCGAAGATAGGCGGGACGGGAACAGATCCGCATTGATCAACGAAAGGCGTCTTCAGGCTGACCGCCGGGTATCGCTGCGGCACGGGAAGCCATTCAACCTTTACAAGTTCCGGAGTATGAGACAGGATGCCGAGAACGGGCACCCGTTGTTGGCTGTGGACAATGATCCACGAATCACACGCGTGGGCCGTATCCTCAGAAAGTCACGTGTCGACGAAATCCCTCAATTCGTTAACGTCCTGCGGGGCGAGATGAGTATCGTCGGCCCGCGCCCGGAGCGCGAGTACTTCTACGGAAAGATCGAACGTGAGGTCCCCGGATTCACTCTCAGGCTAAGGGCCAAGCCGGGGATCACCGGTCTGGCGCAGGTGAACCAGGGCTATGCCAACACCGCCAAGGGCATGCAGGTCAAGCTGCAGCACGACCTCGAATACATTCGAAATGTTCGTCCCTCCACAGACGTTAAGATCCTCGCCAGGACTATCTCCGTCGTGCTCACGGGAAAGGGTGCGTGCTGAGGGGCGCCCCAGCAAACCTCTTCTTTGAGCCGTCTGCGCAGCTGCAAGTTGAAGTCACAGAAACAGTACCGGGAAGCGGTGCCTGCCTGCTTTCAGGTATAGCACTTGCACCCTTCAGCGTCTATACTGCACGCAAAGTCTTCGCCACGAAACCCGACAGCTCATCGGAGGATCGTCTGATCAAGCGCTGCAAATGAGAGCATCGGCGAGGAGTTCATTGCCACTCGGATCTAAATTGAGTCAATCCTGTTGCGAGTTACGATGATGTTTATCGCATGGATAAAAGAATTCTGGGAATACCGGGAGCTGTTCTTCTTCCTGGTATGGCGGGATGTGAAGATCCGGTACAAACAGACGGTGCTCGGAGCGGCGTGGGCGATCATTCAGCCGTTCTTCATGATGGTCATCTTCACGTTGTTTTTTGGCCGAATGGCAAAAATGCCCAGTGACGGAGTTCCGTATCCGTTGTTTTCCTACAGCGCGCTGTTGCCGTGGACGTATTTCTCAACATCTGTGAGTCTTTCCGGCAACAGCCTCATCACCGGAGCGAATCTTGTACGAAAGGTGTATTTCCCGCGTGTAGCTCTTCCGGCGGCGTCAACGTTTGGCGGGCTCGTGGATTTCTCGATCGCGTTCTTCATCCTGCTGGGATTGATGTTCTATTACCACGTCGCCCCGGGGTGGGGCTTGCTGCTGTGGCCGGTTCTGATG
>Ga0315273_10009380_pt1 | contig 12405 bp, 5 predicted proteins | sample YL17G02_0_MG_FD_205753 | JGI IMG/M metagenome (GOLD analysis project Ga0315273, IMG submission 205753) | Sediment microbial communities from Yellowstone Lake, YNP, Wyoming, USA - YL17G02_0 | ecosystem: Environmental > Aquatic > Freshwater > Lake > Sediment | place: USA: Wyoming | collected... | reverse complement strand
AGATGTTTATCGAACCAGCACTAGTGGTTTCAAAGTCAGCTATCAACTTATTTGGTCCTATGGTAGGAGTTGTCATTCCCCCTGCGCCGACTAGTTTTGTTCCGAAAACATTTGCTGAAACACCATAAGGAGCAGTTGCTGATGACCAAGTATTGTACATGATGTTGACATTTGCTGTCGTTGCAGTCGTTGAAAGATTCACGTTCTGTCCATAGCTTGCGCTTGTCGTGTTGAATAAAATATCACAATTCAAAGTATAAACTTTACCATTATCAACGTTAAAACTCAAAGATGTTGCATTCCACACAGTCGTGCTTTTGCTGTAAACATTTGTCCTTTGGCTTACTTGAGCAGGCAATGTGTCAGTAGCGTTAAGTATTGGGACACTCCTCAAGTTAGTATCGTCATATAAGCTGCACAAGCTTCCTCTTTTGAAGGTTGATAATGAGTTGTTGGTGTCGCTTCTCATCATCAATAACACAGTTCCGCTGCTTGTTGTGGTAAAGTCTGCTATTAAAAGATTAGGTTTTATTATGGTCGCTCCACTTCCTGAAGTGTTGGTGTTTATCCTTAAGTCCATCTGGTTAGTGGAAAAACCAAGTTTACCAGTTGCACTGCTCCATGTGTCAAGCATGATGTTGACGTTCTGTGTTGTTGCTGTGCTTGTCAAATTATATATTTGTCCTGTTGCCGCTACTGCTCCAGTGTAAAGGATGTCACAGACCATAGTATATGTTTTTCCTGAAGTAACGTCAAAACTCATGTCTGTATCAGACCATGATCCGTTGCTTGTCACTTCAACGTCTGCTCGTTGACTTTTTATAACTGGGTTAGTGATGGCTTCTGTTCCTGAACCAATATCATCCCAGCTAGTAATAGTAACCCCACTAAGGTTGATGCTTGTGACATTAAGGTAATTGACATCAATATCAGAATTATTAGAAAAACTACCCCCTGAAACAGTGCTCAAACAGTTTCCTCCCTCAATACAGATGTCTCCATTGGTGACGTTGATGCTTCCGTTGACTTCCAATGCTTCACTAGGAACGTTTATCCCTATACCTACATTGCCATTCTTTAAGACAGTAACAGCATTTTCTTTACTGTCTGCATCAAGACCTATTCCTATCTCAAACAATGGGTCAGTAAGAATCCAAGACTCGTTATCTCCACCACCAATATTAAACGCCCCAATAACGAAAGAAACTGCGCTAGAAGCGTTTGTGTTTAATCCGAAAGCAGCGCTTGCTTTACCTACAGTATTTGTTTCAAGACCACTGGCAAAAGATTGCATTCCAGAAGCGTTATTGCGTGAATTAATCGCAAAACTTTTTGAACCAGAAGCAATGTTTCCATCTCCCATAGCGACAGAAGCGTATCCTGAAGCATTATTGTTGATACCCATTGCAACACTTTGAGCTCCGGAAGCAAGATTGCTGAGGCCTACTGCGAAAGCTGCTGGAGCAGAAGCATTATTGTTGATACCCATTGCAACACTTTGAGCTCCGGAAGCAAGATTGCTGAGGCCTACTGCGAAAGCTGCTGGAGCAGAAGCAATAGTGTTGATACCCATTGCAACACTACCTACATCTGAAGATAATGTATTGCTTCCCATAGCCACAGCATAAGGTCCTGAAACAATATTACTCTGTCCCATACCAACACCATTACTTCCAGAAACAACATTTCCTGAACCAATAGCAACCCCTGCAAATCCAGAGACATTATTTACCCATCCAAGAGCAACAGAAGAATCGTTCAATGCCAGATTATGATAACCAATAGATACTGCTCCTGTTCCATTAGCAACGTTTTCATTTCCTGAAGCAAAAGACTGTCCACCACTAGCATTATTTCCTAGTCCCATAGCAACGCTTTGTGGTCCTGTAACAATGTTGTTTGCACCTACAGTGAAGCTATTAGAACCATTTGCAATGTTGACACTTCCTAAAGAGACAGCAGAATTTCCGCTTGCAAGATTAAAATACCCTGTAGTAAATGTGAAATCTCCAGAAGCATTATTACCCCTGCCAAGAGCTACTGCTTGACTTCCAGAAGCATTGTTTCCAACACCCATGGCAACAGATGCTATTCCTTGAGCAACAGTGTTAATACCCATGGATACGCTTTGCACTCCAGTTGCAGCAGTATTCAATCCCATTGCAACAGCACCTACTTCAGTAGCATTATTACTACTACCCATTGCAACAGCACCAACACCAGAAGCGATGGTGTTTGTACCCATAGCAACTGCCTGACCATTAGAAGCTATAGTGTTTGCTCCCATAGCAACACTATTAGCTCCAGTAGCATTATTGGAAGAACCCATTGCAACAGCAGTATAACCAGAAGCATTATTATTAATCCCCACTGCAAAGCTATTAGTTCCTGTAGCTTTAATATTATTACCCATTGCAACAGCACCGGGTTCAGTGGCAATATTATCGATTCCAAAAACGACAGCACCATTACCAGAAGCAACATTATTATTACCAGCCACAAAAACATAAGTGGTATTAGCAACGTTATTACTTCCGAAAACAGCAGCGCTATCACCAGAAACATGATTATTATTTCCTATGGCAACACCATAATTAGAGTTAGCAGTAGAATTGTAACCCATAGCTACAGCACTTGCTCCTGTTGCATTAGTAAGCCAACCAAAGGAAAATGATACAAAACCTGACGCATTAGCGTTGTTTCCCATGGCAAAACTTTGTAAACCAGAAGAAAGACAATCAGTTCCTAAAGCAACAGCTTGATTTCCAGAAGCAATATTATTACTTCCGGCAGCAAAACTTCCCTGACCAATAGAATCAGTATAACTTCCAAACGCTGTAGAAAACTGTCCTGAAGCATTCACGTTATTACCTATAGCAACAGAAACATAACCTTCAGCGACAGAAGTAAGTCCCATAGCAATACTAGCATTACCAAAAGCGAGATTATTACTTCCTATAGCAGTACTTGCATCACCAGAAGCAACATCTCTATAACCGACTGCGAAAGCCGCTTCGCCGCTAGCATTAGTTCCAGAACCAATAGCGACACTATAATTTCCCGAAGCATTGGCAATGTCATCACCAAGAGTGAGCAAGCTGCCAGTATTCACTCTTGCATGAATTGCAGAGTAAGGGGTGCTAGTACCAATACCTACCTTCAAGTTAGGAGTAGCATTGTATATCGTTCCATCTCCAGAACTCCATGTAGTGCTGTTGACAAGAACAGTAATGACATTACTCCAGTTTATTACAAAACCACTGCTATTGACGTAAGCTAAAGCAGAAGCATTTGTTGTAAATATTTCTCTAGCGTAACTCTCATTCCATGAAGTATTGTCACCATAACCACTCCAATTAATTATCAGTCCGGAACTATTGACATAAGCTAAAGCACTTGCATTGGTAGGGAACAAACCCCTAGCATAACTCTCATTCCATGAAGAGTTATCACCGACAAAAGATTTTAGCTCAAATTTCTCATCAGTAGAATTATAATAAAGGATGTTACCATCAATGTTATTAGCGCAACTGACATTATTAATATCACATAGACTACTGTCGGCTTTGTTTACTGCAACCCAATCAACCTTGTCAGGAGTCGTAATCGTGTTGAACTTGTCATTTGTTATTCCTATAGCAATCATTTCATTAGTGATTCCTGTAGAATTGATATTTAAACTACCGTCATTCTGGACAACAAAAGTGCTATGATTATACTGCAAACGTAAACTTGTATCACTTATATTCAAAGCACTTCCAGAACCAAGTTTAACATGAATGTTGATGCCAGAAATATTGATACCATTTCCAGCTTGATAAATTATTGGTTCAGAAATAAGCACCCATTCAGCACCATTAAAGACGTAACCCTTCAACTCATTCAACACATACAAAGCATCACCTGTTTGAGGAAAAATAAAGTCCCATCCAGTACCATTCCACACAGTAATGTTAGCACCATACCCGGTCCAAGCACCAGAAGCTCCAGTAGTGTTGATGATATACCTATCCCCTGTAACATTAATTGCGGGAGGAACAGTAAGATTTTTACTCTTCACTGGTTGCTTCCAAGCCAAAGCATAAGTGATAAGCTGGTCAACATAAGCCTTGTTAGCAACCTCATAATTAGCACTAGGATAAGCAGAAGGAGTCACAGGAAAACTAGTGAACGTCTTAACATCATTGATGACCTGATTGCCATTAATGACAACATACTTAGCGTCAGCAACACCCTCATTCCACGAAGCATTATCAGAAGAAGTACATTGCGTACCATCAGCATAGCAAAGATTACCAGCAGTAATATTATTCACACCAACAATATTATTCACAAAAACAAAAGAATCCTCATATTTAGGTTCTAGTGATGAATTAAGAATATAAAAAGTTGCGTACCCAGCATAATTATCCATCGCGATCAAAAGAGTTGATTGAAGATTATAATCAGTCAATATTATCTGAGCGGCATTACTTTCAGTACCCTCATTTACAACAACAAAAGTTTTATCAACCGCAAAACCACCACCACCAGACACATTAATAAAAGGTAATGTACCCACTACAGGAAAACTACGATTAGTAATAACTACATTACCAATATTGCTCCCATAACCCATATCTTTCACACTCTGATTATTAAGATTAATAGATTCGTTCAATCCTTGACGAGGAACATACAAACCATCAGTGACGCTCTGATTAAAACTTGTATTATCATTTGTTATAATACCACTCCAGTTAATAATATATCCTGAAGCGTTAGCAACAAGCAAGATAGAAGAATTGCTCAAGTTATTAATGGAAGAGATGTAATGCCAGATACTCGTTTGGTTAGCGCTGAAGTTACCAATAGAACCATTGACATAAGCCAAAGCAGAAGCATTCGTAGCAAAAATATCCCTAGCATACGATTCATTCCAAGAAGTGTTATCACCATAACCAGACCAATTAATTATAAGGCCTGAAGCATTAGCAATGAGCAAGATAGAAGAATTGCTCAAGTTATTAATGGAAGAGATGTAATGCCAGATACTCGTTTGGTTAGCGCTGAAGTTACCAATAGAACCATTGACATAAGCCAAAGCAGAAGCATTCGTAGCAAAAATATCCCTAGCATACGATTCATTCCATGAAGTATTATCTCCAGCAGACAAATAACTAGACCAGTTAAGCAACAACCCACTACTGTTAAGTTGGTCGCTCCAATTAAGTATGAGGCCTGATGCGTTAACCCAATCACTGAAGTTGTTGTTCCTGATGATAGAAGCATTGTCCAAGTCAGTAATCAAGACATAATCACCCTTCTCTCCCAACCATACGGGGTCAACTTCAGCAGTCAAGAAACCGAAAGCATCAATCTGCAAAGAAGTATAGTAATCAGCAAACGTAGCCATAGCAATAGGGTCAGCTTCCACAGTCAGATAACCTTCAGGATTATCATATCTTGGGTAAAAGCTTCCATTGTTCACGACATTAAATATATCTTCATCACTTAGATTATTAACATAAGTGGTTATGTTGTTTGTGATATTGTTTATCACTATACTCCCATTATATATGATGGTGGTGGTATTAAGTGATATATTATAATAGTTATATCCAAGAATAGACTTGTTGAAATCAACCCTAGGAATACTAAAACTTTTCACAGTATCATTAAAATCAGCAGAAGGCATCCCAAACACAAAGGTCGAAAAAAGCATTATCCCAACAAAAAACCCTACCCAAAAGAACATTTTAGCCATAAAGAATAGGTCTTTTCTTTATAAATATAAAAAACTATTGAAAAAAAAATTAATTAAGCACAGTTCCTGAAGTAATATAATTAGGGTTACTTGCCAAAGCATAATTCATAGTCTGATTCTGAATCTGTAACATAGCATCAGCAACATACTTCAAGTTCACACTCATCTTCTCAAGCTTGTCAAAGTCCTTAAAGAAGTAGATGAACACAATCATGATAACCATAGCGACAATAGCCAAAGCAATATAAGGCAAATACTTCTCAAGCCACGCATTGTTAAACTTCTTCTGCCTCTCATAACTATTAACAGCCCAGTTCACATCCTCCTCAGAACATTCCATAACAGGCCTCTCATTACCAACGTCACCCTTAAAACCTATCTTTATAAACCTAAAGTTTTTCAGGCCATCCTTCTTCAAGAACACAACCTTATTCTTGCCATCATAGATAGCAGGCACATTATCAGGTGAAAGACCAACGTTATGCTTCTTCAAAAAGAAACGTTTGTTATTCGTTTTCTTATCAATAAATATACCAGCATTGTCATAAGTGATAGTCCTATTCCCATAACCATCCTTGTCAAAGATGACGCATAAGAACTGCTGATATTTCTTCTTAGCTCTGCTAACAAGAAAGAACATGACAGCGACAGCGCAAAGCATTATCACAACAGCAATCACTATGAACGCTGCAAGACCGCCACTAGTTACTGTCTGTATAATATTTTGGAAATCCATATTAAAACCAATCCCCCTATTACTTGTTTGCCCATCCCATAAGCTTCGTCAACCCCCCCTGATGCTGCTGCTTATTCTCATTCCTCATAGTAATCTCCTGCTGGCTACCCTTCCAGAACCTACGCTCACCCTCGCTCAAAGCACGCTTCATACAAATAACAGCCTTCTGAATTACAGTATCATAAATCATATCCCTAGTGCTTTCAGGAAACTTCATCTGATACCTAACCCTATTAATCATGAGAAGCTTCGCTAAAGTATCACCAAGATAATCCCTATGAGTATCAATGTCCTTCTGTTCAAGATTAGAAAGAGTAGTCACCTGAGATATGATCCCCCTAGCGCAACTCAATATCTCATTGATGCCTTGGTCGTTCACAAGCCTAGTCGCAACCTGCAACAACTCTCCTTTGCTGTTTTCCGCAAGACCTTTAAGCTTCAGTTCCAGCTCATACAAGTCATCACTAGGATTAGTAAGAAGAATTATAGAACTTCCCATCTGACTCAAAGGACTAGCATAAGGCGCGCCCTGAGAACCAACCATGCTCTGAGGAAGCTTGTTAGCAAAATCCGCGTAATACTCCTGATCCATTAAACTTCACTTCCATTACAAACTTAAACTTCAAAACTTGAAACTCCTAGCAATACTCCCACTAGCAAACTTCGTCGTGATAGGCCTAACACCCAAACCACTAGCAACCATAAACCTGGAAGGAGCCTTACCCCTAATACCAAAAATACCTGCCTTCACAGAAGGATTATACTTAGTCTTAAACCTTATCTTCTTAGTCTTCTTACCCTTACCCCACACATCAGGCATACCACCACCAATAGGAAACCTTACAGGAGAAGAAGGAGTAAAAGAATAATTAAAATTGTAAGAATACGTCGAAGAAGAAAAACTAGGAGAAGGACTAGGAATATATAAAGACTCACTTCTACTAGGAGAAGGAATACTTGGAGAAGGAATAATTGGACTAGGTGGAGAAGGACTAATACTAAAAGGACTCTTACTCTTACTAGGAGAAGGACTCATACTCTTAGAAAAAGAACTGCTAGGACTGAAACTTTGACTAACACTAGGAGACTTATAACTAGCATAAGAGGATATACTCGGAGACTTACTAAAAGGATTATTATAACTAGGCAAAAACGCTGAAGGACTCCTTATAGGTAAACTGCTTTGCTTCTTAATAAAACCAGAAGGAACAAAACTTTTAGTGCTGAAACCTTTTGCTAAAACATAACTAGAAACAGACGGAGCAGACTTACTTATGCCTCCAAAAAATAAACTAGGAGACTTACCAAACTCTACTTCCTTACCATAAGCAACCTTCAACAAACTCTTAGTCTGGCCAATAGTGCCAGTAAACTTATCAGTACCTTGAACTGTATTCAATCTTTCAGCAATACTCACAAAGTCAGCAACATCCTTAATCCTATGACTCTCAGGAGCAAAATAAGGTTGCCCTTTAGGATTAGCACGCAACGTAAGAATGCTACCTCCTTTATTCTGCAAACTCTCCCCAAGCTTAGCACCAAGAATCTGCTGTTTTCCAGTCAACAAATAAGGTTTAGGACTCTGAGGTTTGTAACCCCACACGTCACCAACAAGCATAAGGTCAGGAGTATCACTCCCATGAATATCAGCAAAATGAACAAACTCCCCAGTCTTAGGATTCTTAACCTCGATAAGACTAGTGCCTTTCTGTAGCCTAAAACTTCCCTTGTTCAAACTCTCAAACCTACTAAAATACTTTTCAGCATAAGGAGCGCCAGCATCCTTGAAGCTCAAATCAAAATCACCAAACTCTCCATTCTTCCTCATGACATTCGTTTTGAAACCACCTTCAGAAGTAATGGTGCTAGAACCATAAAGCTTTTCCAAACCCTTATTAGTAATTGCTCTACCAAAACCTTTTAGACTAAACTTAGTCTGATAATCAGCTTCTTCAAGTAAACTTAGCTTGAAGCTTAGCTGTGATTCTTTAGGAGCAAGATTAAAAGCTCTTCCCTTCTCAAAAGGAATTTCGCTAACCTCTTTTATCTTTACGTTTCGCAAACCACTCGTCAATTCTAAAGTTTTACCTCTAATTAAATCCTCAGTAAACAATCTTCCTTCTCTACTAGCGCTTACAAAACGATTAACAGTACTCGCTTGAACTTTATCCATAGGAGCGAAGCTACCCTCATAAACAGTATTCACTTGTTGAATACCTAACTTAGTATTATAAGAAGTATCAAGACCTGCTTTGATACCAAAGTTTCTAAAACTAAGCTCTTGATTAACTTCGCCGAGATAAACTTTTTTATTAGTCTGAGACAACAAAGTAAAACTCTTCTGATTACTAGAAAAAGGATTCTCCAAATAAACCTGCCTTATCTTATATTTCCCTTCCCCACCATAACTACTGTATTTTATAGGACTAAGCTTGCCCTCACTAGCGCCAAGCATAAAACTTCCAAGCTTAGCAGTTTCAGTACCTCCAACAATAAAAGCCCCAGTCCAAGGATTCAAACCAGAAGTCTTAAACTCACTATACCCTTTAAACCCTCCACCTATAGGAGCGGACAAACCAAGAGCAGTACCAGCAATCACAACACCCTTACCTACCTTTCCACCTGTTCCCCACAAATATCTAGCACCACTACTAATACCAGCAGTAACTCCAATTTTAGTCAAACCAAGACCAACAGCACCAGCCTCTAAAACTTGCGTGCCAGCAAAAGCACCAACCAAACCAACATTACTTTTACCAGCAAGCTTATTCTCCTTGAACTCTTTAGTAAAAATAGAAACATCAGAAGTCCCTAATGCCTTACTACTAAAACTAAGCTTATCACCTTGCTTAGAAACAGTAATGCCTTGCTTGCTAATATCAGAAACAAGCTTGCTATACTCAGAAGTATACTTCTCTTGAACACCAACACCCTGCTCTATAATAAACCTGTTTTTTCCAGTATTCAAATCACTAAACTCCCTTGTCGTAATCTTCTTTGATTCCAACTCAGTCTTTGTATTAAGCGTTCTCATCTTACCAGCAAAACCCTCAATCCTCAACGCATCAATACTTTTCTGAGAACCTAAAACATCACTACTCTTCCTAAGCTTCTGCGTTTCCTTAAAAGTCCTAGCAAAAGCAGTAATAGGATCTTTAGGAATACTGACGCTGTAACTCATAGCTTTCGTCTGATACTTTACAGGTTCTTGATACCTAAAGTAATCACTTCTGAACTCAGAAGGAGAAACACTTCCAGACTTCCCCGTATTTTTTCCAACCCAAAAACTAAAAGGAAAAGCAGAACTGACAACATCACTAGATTTAGCGAAGAATCCTGAAACAGCACCTTGCTTTTGTTCTTTGTAATTAGGAATGAAGTTCTGCATAGGAGCATTCCTGATCTCACCAAAAATATTAGACTTCGCAGAAAAAACATCTGTCGTCGCAGTCTCTTTAGCCTTCAAAGTTTTTGAAGTAAGTTCTCCAGCTAATAAATTGTTTCTTTGGATAACAGTTCCTGAATACTGATTTACTCTTTCTCCTTTTAGGTATGCGCTTGCAGTTCCAATACCTGAAAGATTACTTAAAGGACTACCTTTATACGCAAGACCAGTAGCTATTCCTGCTGCACCGATCTTCCCTTGAACATCAGTACTTGCTAGCGCAAGTTTTCCTGTGCTTCCCTGATAAACAACCTTACCATAATAAGGACTACTCTTATCCTGACTCACAAAATACTTTCCACCTTGAGGAGAGATAAGAGGAGTAACAGAACTTTTAGTCGGGGCAGTTACTCCTCCGCTCTCTTTATATTGGCCTACAGAAACGGAAACAACATTACCTGATGAATCTCGAACAGTAGTCGTTCCACCACCAACAACACCCCTAGTATTACTATAAGTTTGAGTACCTCCACTACCTAAATAAGTCGTCGAAGAAGTCCCACCACTCCCCCTATTACCAGCTTGCCTTGCAGAAACAGCACCACTACCATAACCAGGACTCCTCCCACCAGAACTTCTCGCAGTAGCCATAAAAAAATATCCAAACACTAATAATATAAAAATGTATCTAAAGAAAAAGAAATAACACTACACAACACTCTACAACACACCACATTACTTTACCATACAGGACAATACGAAATACAACTCCACATTACATGATCATACTGGATTCGACAACAGTAGTTTAAATAAAATAAACAACACAACACTTTACTTCACTTCACTTCACCAAACATAACACCACGCGACAATACCTCACAACACACTAATGATTGTTACTTTCTTTTTTTAATCTCAACAGATAACAAAGTAAGCACATCATTAAAATGGTTAATATACATCTGCGCCTCTTTAATCAACTGCTGAAGATAATCTGGTTTATTAATAGCAGTCAAAACAGGAACATAAACATTCTCCTTACTATCATTAACCACATTCACAAAACAACGCTGCTCTTTAGGAATATTATCACAATTAACAGTAACAACAATACTAGACAACATTTGACGACTTTGATGCAATCTCCACTTCTCAGCAGCTTTAGTATCATCCCAATCAAAATACTTATGCAAAGGACTCCTGATACTTTTAGCAGTATCAAGAAGCTGTTTAGCACTAATCTCACCAGCATTATCTTTCATTAAATTCTCAATGCAATTACCAATAATTTTAGCATCCTTATTGCTATAAATACTTCCTTTCTTAACTTTATATAAAGCCAATATGGTCACCTTCGTTTAACTTCAAAAGTCCCAAACTCACCACTACCCTTATCCCTACACTTAGGACGCCACATACCAACACCAACATAAAAACCAGCATGGTCAATAAGAGTACCAATATCACTAGCACTAATATTATTAGCATCAAAACTAATCTTCAACTCACACTCCCAATCATGAAACTGAGGACTAAACAAAGTCTGAGCGCCAACCTGATGCTTCAAAACATCCATCTTCTTATACTTAATAACAATAAGACCATCCTCAGCATTAACTATCCTAACAGCACCAGAAACAAGTTTATTACTAAACATCTTATTCCCAACAAAACTGGTAGCTTCTTTCATAGCAATCTTAAAACCAGTAGCAGGGAAACCAACCTTACCACTATTAGTCCTATGAATACTTCTCTCAACTTCTTGCTTAACATCCCTTAACTTCTTAGCAGTCTTTTTAATACCTTGTTGCTTTTCAAGAATCTCCTTAGCAACTTCATCAGGAAACTTCATCATCAACAAAGCAGTCTTTCCTTTTATAGGAAAAGTTATAGTTTGAATATTCAAACTAGGCAAAAAAATATCTTTCTTTTCAACTGGTTTACTAACTACTTCTTTCTTATCTTTCATATTCTCTACCCCGACAATTTTTTAAAAATATATACTATACTGAACGTCACAAAACGCCACTTAACTTTACTACACCGGACTAAACGTCACCTTAATGATTATTATTTTTTGTTGTCTAATCTTATTTTGCATCTTGGGCATGACTTAGGTTTTTCTATTCTTGCCTGCCACTCATAACCACATTTTAAACATTTTATTTTATTCATAAAGATAATAATAATAGTAGTAGTATATTAATCATTCGGTAAAATATAGAATAATTTAAATATAAACAAAGTCAAAAGGTATTCATCGTCATGGCATATCAAGAACCGAAGCGAGAGATAAGCGAGTTCAACAACGCTATAGGATACCTGAACCACATCAATTCTTTATTCATAGAAGCAAGCATCTGGAGCAAGAACCTCGACGCAAACAACTGGAGCAACACCCTCTGGAGCTTATTCAGGGTATTAAGCGCAGAGATGACGACAGACGAAGAAACCTACTTCCTCGCAGCACGAGAAGAAATAAAAACACAACTCTTCTACCTCTCACGAAATCGTAAAGCAATGATTATGAACACT
>Ga0315273_10009378_pt1 | contig 12405 bp, 10 predicted proteins | sample YL17G02_0_MG_FD_205753 | JGI IMG/M metagenome (GOLD analysis project Ga0315273, IMG submission 205753) | Sediment microbial communities from Yellowstone Lake, YNP, Wyoming, USA - YL17G02_0 | ecosystem: Environmental > Aquatic > Freshwater > Lake > Sediment | place: USA: Wyoming | collected... | reverse complement strand
CCAGCAGCGCCTTCACGATGTTCTTGCCGATGTCGTGCAGGTCCCCCTTGATCGTGCCGATCAGGATCCTGCCCTTGCTCACCGCCTCCGGACGGTCGCGCAGGAGAGGCGTGAGCGCCTTCATGGCTTCCTGCACGGCGCCGGCCGCCATGAGCAGCTCCGGCAGGAACATCTCGCCGGTGGAGAACTTGTCCCCCACGGCCTTGATGGCCGGGGTGAGCGCCCGGGCGATGATGTCCAGGGGGTCATGTTTGGCTTCCAGGGCGGCCTGGACGGTGCCCCCGATGCCCTTGGCGTCGCCCTTGTAGACCTGGTCGAACAGCTTTTTATCCAGGTCGTCCTTGATTTTGTTCAGGAAATCCTGCTCGTGAATCTTTTCGGCCTTCGCCTCCGCCTTCGGGGCGGCGGCCTTCTTCTCCCTCACCGCCCAGCTCTTCTCGTCGTACACGCCGTATTTATGGGTGGCGTTGAGCATGGCGATGAAGTTTTCGTGCGGGATGTAGTTGACGATGGAGTGGCTGGAGCCGCAGATGTAGCCGCCGCCGGGCTTGAGCACCTCCATGTGCTTCTTCACGTCCTGGTCCACCTGCTCCGGAGTGCCGTGCGCGAGCGGGAACTCGATGTCGATGTTGCCGGCCAGGCAGGCCAGGCCGCCCCACTTCTTCTTGAAGCTGCGGTAGTCCACGCCGTAGGGGTCCATGGGCTGGATGCAGTCCACGCCGGCCTCCAGCAGCATCGGCACCAGCTCGTCGATGTTGCCGTCCGAGTGGAACATGACCGGCTTGCCGGCCGCGAGGGCCGGCTCGTGGATGCGCTTCAGCTTGGGCAGCCACAGCTCCCGCATGAGCTTGGGCGGCAGGAACAGCCCGGTCCCGAAGGCCACGTCGTCGGCGGTCCAGATGAAGTCCACCCCACCAGCCACCGCAGCCTTACAGAAGCGGACCCAGTAGTCGGTGCTGACCTCCAGCATTTCCTCGATGAAGTCCCGGTCCTCGTAGACCAGCTTCATCGTGTCCTCCAGCCCGATCACGAACTCGTACAGCATCTGGAAGTAGGCGGCCATGAGCACGCAGAAGCCGATCTTCGTCCCGGACTTGTCGAGAGCCTGGCGGTACTCCCGCACGAAGACCATCTTGGCCTCGATGTCCGCATCCCCGGGGAGCACCACCTTCTCCTTCCAGTCCCGGCGGTTCTTGATCGTGCGGTCGGCGATCATGCCGCCGACGGAGCCGTCGGGGTTGCGCTTCTTGAAGGGAGTCCAGATGGATTCCACGATGATGGCATCCTGGCCGATGAGCTTGCACAGCTCGATGTAGTCCGCCGGCTTCATGGGGCGTGCGCCTTCCGACTCGGAAACGCCCTTGGCCGGGTCCCCGCCGTAGGACAGGGTGTTGCCGGCGAAGCGCCCCAGCAGCTTCTCCACGTGCTGGTCCTCGATCAGCACCTCGAAGTTCGGGACGCGGTCGACCTTTTTTCGCTTGAAGGCTGCGAACAGACGCTGGATGTCCGGTTCTCCGGTGTAGGGCTGCAGGCTCATGACTATCTCCCGTGATGCATTATTCACCACCCCATTGGTGCTGTCAAGTATTGGTTGTAATATTATTACATTTTTCAAGCATTAATGATTGACTAACGGTAATTTTTTACATAGACTGCCGGCATGTCTACCCGGGCCAGCATCCAGGGGGCCTACCGCGACCTCAAGCCCACCCAGCGGCGCATCGCGGACTACCTGCTGGCCCTGGACTTCGATGCCCTGAACGCCCCGATCGACGAGTACGCGCGCCGGATCGGCACCTCCGTGGCTTCCATCTCGCGCTTCTGCGCGCGCATCGGCTACGACAGCTTCCAGAAGCTGAAGATCGGCCTGTCCCGGGAAATGCAGTCGCCGGATGAGACGGTCCCGCCGATCTTCGCCGCCGACGACAACCCGGACCTGTCCATCCGGAAGGTCTTCGCCGAGGCGGTCGCCAACCTGCAGGGCACGGAAGCGTCGGTGAGTTTCCCCTCCCTCAAGACGGTGGCGGACCGGATCGCGCGCTCTGAACGCCTGTACTTTCTCGGCCTGGGAGGTTCCGGGGGTGTGGGCATCCTCGCAGAGGTAATGTTCTCCGGCCTCGGCTTCGACTCCAAGGCGCTCTCGGACCCTTACGCCATGCTGCTTTGCGCGGGTCATATACGCGATAACCACCTTCTTTTCGGTTTGTCCCATTCGGGCAACACCCGTGAAGTCCTGCAGGCGGTGCAGATCGCTCGCGCGCGCGGGGCCTACACCGTGGGCCTCACCAACTACCCGCGCTCCCCCCTGGCGGAACTGGTGAACACCGCGCTGGTCACCTCCTGCCAGGAGCACCGGGTGCACTTCGCCCAGTCCAGCTCCATGGTGGCCCAGCTCACCCTGATCCGCGCCCTCTACATCCTGGTGGCCTCGCGCAGCACCCCCGAGCTGATCCAGGAAGTCAACGCCATCGAGCAGGCCGTGCGCCGCAGCCTGCGTACCAAAGCAAGCCCAGGCTTCGGCCTGATAAAAAAATCAGCCAACGAAAAGACAAGGAGAAGCTGACATGGAAAGAGTTCATGACCCCATCATCTTCCAGCACGCGCTGGACGGGATCGATCTGAAGACCCACATCGTCGCCACCTACTACCTGAGCGACCGGCTGCCCGGGGTGGACTTCATCGACCACTTCAAGCTGATCGAGTCCATTGCCATCGAGGGCTCCACCGGCACGTGGCAGAAGGTAAAAGAAGACTCCGAGGAGGTGCGCGAGCACCTCTCCGGCAAGCTGGTCGGCTACTTCGAGCTGCCCTCCGGCGATGAGTTCCGCAAGAGCGCGGTGATCCAGCTGGCCTTCCCGATCAGCGCCTGGCACGACAACGTGCCGATGATGCTGCTGTCGATCGCGGGCAACTGCTTCGCCTACTCCCAGGACCTGCGCCTGTTGGACGTGTTCTTCCCCGAGGACATGGTGAAGAACTTCACCGGTCCGAAGTTCGGCGTGCCCGGCATCCGCGAGCTGGTCGGTGTAAAAGATCGGCCATTATCCCTGCACATCATCAAGCCCAAGATGGGCATGACCCCCAAGCAGACCGGCGACCAGGTCTACCAGACCGCCATCGGCGGGGCGGACATGTGCAAGGACGACGAAATGACCTCCGACACGTACAACAACAACTACCAGGACCGCTTGAAGTACGTGATGGAGGCCATCGACAAGGCCGCGCAGAAGACCGGTAAGCGCATGATTTACCTGTGCTCGATCACCGACGAGGTGTCGCGCATGCACGACAAGGCGCTGAAGGCCGTGGAGCTGGGCGCCAATGGCCTGCTGATCACCTACTCGGTCGGGCTGTCGGCCATCCGCCAGGTCACGAGCGACCCGAAGGTCAAGATCCCGGTCATGGTGCACAACTCGCACATGATCGCGGCCATGAAGACCATCTCCTGGCCGGTTTTCACCAAGCTGATCCGGCTGTGCGGCGCGGACCAGACCCTGACCCCCACCTACTGGTCCAGCATCCCGATGGTGAGCCTGGAAGAGGGCATCCGCTGCCAGCACGTGGGCCAAGCGCCCTTCTACCACATCAAGCCGATCTGGTGCATGCCCGCGGCAGGCACCTACCCCGGGCTGGCGCCGATCCTGCTTTCGGAGTACGGCAAGGACATGATCATCCCTTCGGGAGGCGGCATGCTGGGGCACCCGGACGGTTACACCGCCGGCGCCCAGGCCTGGCAGCAGGCCATCGCGGCGGCCATGGCCGGAGTGCCCATTGCGGACCACGCGCGCAAGCCTGAAAACAAGGCCCTGCGTGGCGCCCTTGAAAAGTGGGGTTACCTGGAGCGGCCCTCCACGCCGTGGCTGCGGGTGGCGCCGAAGTTCCATCCCAAGCCCTTCAAAATGGAAGGCTGAATGGCGCGCGGACGCGCCTGAGGAGCATTTAGTATGGCCGTTGAGATTCCCATGCCCCGCCTGAGCCAGACCACGGACGAGGTGCGCCTCATCCGCTGGCTGGTGGCGGTGGGGGACAGCGTGCGCAAGGGCCAGGCCCTGTGCGAGGTGGAGAACGACAAGACCACCATGGAGGTGGAGAGCTTCGCCGCTGGCACGGTCCTGCGCCTGGAGGGCGAGCCGGACGCGCTGATCGCCGCCGGCACGCTAATCGCCGTGCTGGGCGAAGCCACGGCTACTGCCGTGCGTGAAACCGGGGAGGGGGTGGAGGCGCCTACGGTGGGCGCTGCGTCCGCCGCACCGCGCGCGCCCGCAGCGGCATCGGCCGCCCCCGCACCCGTGGCGCCCGCGCCCGCGGCGGGTGTGCGCGCCACCCCGCTGGTGCGCAACCTGGCGCGCAAACACGGGGTGGAACTGGCGCGAGTGCGCGGTACGGGCGCGCGCGGGCTGATTACCCGCGAGGACCTGGACGCCCACCTGCGCGCGGGCCGAGGCAGGGATGCCGAGGTGCCGGCGGCCTCTGCGGTCCAGGCGCCGGCTGCTCCGGCGCCATCCGCACCCGGCGCTGCGGCCGAGGTTCCCCTGTCGGTGCACCAGCGGGCGGTGGCCCGCGCGGTCACCCTCTCCAAGACCCAGGTCCCGCACTACTACCTGAAGGTGCGGGTGGACGCCGACCGCCTGCTGGCCTGGCGGCAGGCCAACCGCCGCGCCGACGGGGAAAAGGTCTCCGTGGACGCCGTCCTGGTGTGGTCCTGTGCCCGGGCCCTGACCCGCCACCCACGGCTCAACGGCACCTTCGCCGGCGAGCGGCTGCTGCTCGTGCCCCACGCCGATGTCGGGGTGGCGGTGGCCGCCGGAGAGGAGCTGCACGTACCGGTGGTCCGGCAGGCCCAGGCCAAGGACATCCGGGAGATCGACCGGGAGCTGGCCCTGCTGGCCGCCAAAGCCAAGGCCGGCCGCCTGGAGAGCGCCGAGGTGTCCGGGGGCAGCTTTACGCTCACCAACCTGGGCATGTACCCGGTGGAGGAGTTCGCCGCCGTGCTGAATGCCCCGCAGTTGGCCATCCTGGCCGCCGGCAGGATCGGCAGGGAGCTGGCCGTGGCGGAAGACGGCAGCTTTCGGGCCCGTTCCGCTGTCACCCTCACGGGCAGCTTCGACCACCGGGGGGTCAACGGGGCGCAAGGGGCAGCCTTCCTGGCCGAGATCAAACGCATTCTGGAAGAGGAGCTATGAGCAAGACGAACAAGACAGCGCCGGCCAGTAGGCCGGGCTTCGCGCCGGCCAGTAGGCCGGGCTTCGCGCCGGCCAGTAGGCCGGGCTTCGCCGCCGAGGCGGCAACCACCCTCAAAGCCGTGGGCCGGGAGCAATGCCTGGCCATGTACCGCAGCATGTTGAGCATCCGGGAGTTCGAGGAGCAGATCCGCTTCCTGTTCCTGGAAGGCAAGATGCCGGGCACCGTGCACCAGTACATCGGGCAGGAGGCCTGCGCGGTGGGGGTGTGTTCGGCCCTCCAGAGCGACGACGTGATCGCCTCCACGCACCGGCCGCACGGGCATGCCATCGCCCGGGGCCTGCCCCTGGCTTCGCTGATGGCGGAGCTGTACGGCAAGTCCAGCGGCTGCTGCAAGGGCAAGGGCGGCTCGATGCACCTGGGGGACCTGGGGCGCGGGATGCTGCCGGCCATCGCCATCGTGGGGGGAAACCTCCCGATCGTGGCCGGCATGGCGCTGGCCTTCAAGATGCGGGGCGAGAAGCGAGTGGCGGTGAGCTTTTTCGGGGACGGGGCCACCAACGAGGGGGCCTTCCACGAGGCGCTCAACGCCGCGGCGATCTACAGCCTGCCGGCGCTGTTCGTGTGCGAGAACAACCTCTACGGGGCTTCCACCGCCTACAGCCGGGTGAGCAAGGTGGAGAATGTAGCCGACCGGGCCGCCGCCTACGGGATGCGCTCGGCGATCGCCGACGGCATGGATGTGTTCGCGGTGCATGCCGCCGCGCGGGAAGCCCTGGCGAAAGCCCGCGGGGGGGAAGGCCCCACCCTGCTGGAGCTTAAAACCTTCCGCCTCTGCGGCCACTCCCGCCGGGACCCCAACAACTACATGAGCAAGGAAGAGAAGGAGCACTGGGCCGCCCGCGACCCGATCCCGGCCTGCGAGCGCGCACTGACTTCTGCGGGCCTGATGTCCGACGCCGAGCAGACCCGCCTCAAGGCCGAGGTGGCCGCGGAGGTGCAGGAGGCGATCCGCGCGGGGCAGCAGGCCCCGGAACCGGCCCCCGAGGACCTGTACCAGGACCTGTACGTCAGCATGGAGGTGCCCCGATGAGGATGTCGATCGTGGAGGCCCTGCGGGAAGCGATCCGCGGGGAGATGGCCCGCGATGAGCGGGTGTTCTGCATCGGGGAGGACATCAGCATCCCGGGGGGCTACGGCGGGGCGTTCACCGTGACCCTGGGGCTGGAGAAGCAGTTCCCGAAGCGCATGATCGACACCCCGATCTCGGAGGCGGTGATCTTCGGCATGGCCTGCGGGGCGGCGGCTATGGGTCTGCGCCCGATCGCGGATGTGCAGTACGGGGACTTCCTGCTGTGCGCCGCCGACCAGATCATCGACAACATCGCCAAGCTGCGCTACATGTCCGGCGGGAAGCTCACCCTGCCCCTGGTGATGCGCGCCCCGGTTGGGGTCACCGGCCGCGGGTCCCAGCACGCCCAGAACCTGGAAACCTACTTCCTGTCCTGCCCGGGGATCAAGATCGTGGCCCCGGCCACCGCCTACGACGCCATGGGCCTGCTGCGGACGGCGGTGCGGGATGAGGACCCGGTGCTGATCTTCGAGCACAAGCTGCTGTACGGCTCCAAGGGCATGCGCTCGGAGGCCGGCAGCCTGGATGCCTCCTCCGAGATCCCGGAAGGCGACTTCACCGTACCCATCGGGCAAGGGGTCGTGCGCCGGGAGGGGCGCGACGTGACCCTGATCGGACATTTATTGATGATGCACCACTGCCTGCTGGCCGCCGAGGCGCTGGCTGCCGAAGGGATCTCCTGCGAGGTGATCGACCCGCGCAGCCTGTGGCCCCTGGACCTCCCGCTGATCCTGGCCTCGGTGCGCAAGACCGGGCGGGTGGTGATCGTGGAGGAGTCGCCCCGACAGGGCGGTGTGGGCGCGGAGATCGCCTCCCAGATCGCCGAGGCGACCCCCGACTGCCTGCTGGCTCCCCTCACCCGGGTGGCCGCGCCCAACACCCCGGCCCCCTTCGCACCTGTGCTGGAAAAGCAGTACGTGCCGCAGCCGGAGCGCATCGCCGAAGCCGCCCGCCGTCTGGTGCGGGAATACTAGCATGACATCGCGCGAAAGGGTCCAGAAGGCCGTTAGTTTCCAGGCTCCGGATCGCGTGCCCATCGACCTGGGCGGCATGAAGGCCTCGGGGATCGCGGCCGGGGCCTACGACCGGCTCAAAAAGCAGCTGGGCATCCGCAGCCCTACCAGGGTGCTGGACCCCCGCTTCATGATCGCCGCCGTCGAGCGGGAGGTCCTGCGCCGCTTCCACGCCGACGTTCTCCCGGTCGACCTCTCCGGCATCGTCGCGGCGGTGCGGCCCGATAGCGAGTGGATTCCGCGTGCGGCTTTCGACGGTACCCCGCTGCTGATGCCCCCCGGGACCGCCATCCGGGAAGACACGGACGGCAGCTGGATCCTGCTGGACGCCCAGGGCGGGGACTCCAGCTTCCGCATGCCCAAGGGCGGGTATTACTTCGACGACACCACGTTCAACCGGGGGGGCAGGATCGACCCTTCCAAGTTCAGGCCTCAGACCGACATCCCCGACGAGTCGCTGCGGCTGCTGGCCGACTACACCGGCTCCCTGCACCGCGACACCGACTACGCTTTGCTGGGGTGGGGGTTCGGCGTCTGCTTCCTGGGCCTGAGCCTGATCACCGACCGCTCCAGCAACGTGACCCAGGGAATGCCGGCTGAGTGGATGATGATGCTGTTGAGCGAAAAAGACACCTGCCACGAGATGATGGACCGCTCGGTGGAGGCCGCCATCAGCTGCCTCCAGCTGGCCAGCCAGGCGGTGGGGGACCGCTGCTTTGCCTGGGGTATCGCGTCGGACGACAGCGGGACCCAGCGGGGGGAGTTCATCAGCCCGGACCTGTGGGCGCAGATGATCAAGCCCCATTACGCGAAGCTGTGCGGCTGGATCCATCGCCACACGAAAATGAAGACCTTCTTCCACTGCTGCGGCTCCATCGCAGGCCTCATCCCGCACCTGATCGAGGCGGGGGTGGACATCCTGAACCCCGTCCAGACCTCGGCCGCAGGGATGGACCCCGCGGTGCTGAAGGCCCGCTTCGGCGGCCGGATCGTCTTCTGGGGCGGCGGCTGCGACACGCAGTCCATACTGCCTACCGCCGCGCCGGAGTCCGTGCGGGAGCACGTGAAGGAACGAATGGATATCTTCAAGCCCGGTGGCGGCTACGTGTTCAACCAGGTGCACAACATCCAGGCCAATGTGCCCCCCGAGAACATCGTGGCCATGCTGGAGGCGGCCTACCGGTTCGGCCGCTATTAAGCGGGGTTCAGCGCTGGACGACTCCGGGAAGGTGACGACTTGCGAGAAGATCTTCGACCTGAAGCAGCAGCTGCGCGGCAGGGTGGAGCCGCTCTGAGTCCGCTGCTCTCAGCACGCCGGTTGGACCGTGAACCCCAGGGCTTGGGCGCATAGGCGCATTTGCTTATCTACAGAGAACAGCCTGATTTCATCCTCGGTTTCCATATCCCTCCACTCCAAGGCGGAAGCGAGGTGAATCGCGTCAAGAGAACCTATTACTGTCGGAAATGGCCCCGCCGCCCTGTTCTTTACCGCAGCTGAAATCTCTATCAGATAGATATTTCGAATAACCCTCTCCAGTCGCTGAAGGAGGTTCGCCAGCTGGCCATCGTCGACCATATTCTGCAACCGATATCGATGTATGACTCTCCTGCACTCAATAAGTAGCAACTCGCTGGAACCTGTCTTCACAAACTTCGCGACTTCCTCGAAGTCGCGATCGTTGCGTAGGAGGTATCTCAGCAACACGGAGGAATCGAGATAACAGTTCACCTCTTATTGCGATCCTCCATAAGGTAGATCAACGGATCGACCTCCACCGTGAAAGAAGCATGCTCAAATTTCAGCTTCCCTTGAGGGGGGCGGATGAACGTTTCGTTCGCCTTGCTGTAAGGCACGACTTCCGCTACCGGGATATCGCGGTTCAAGAGAACGATGCGCTCCCCTTTGCGAACCCTCTTCAGCTCTGAGCTGATCCTGGCTTTAAAGGCGGAAATCGTCATGGTCTTCATAAGACCATAATAGGTCATTTCACAACAATGATCAAGCTCAACGCAGGTAGAACACCTCCTCCAGCGGCACGACCTCCGGGCCGAGCACCAAGGGGTCCTTCTTCACGAAGTATTTGTCCATGGCCTTCTGCCAGCGCGCGTTCACTTCGGTCTTGCCCAGCCACTCGAAGGCCTTGGCCGGGTCCTTGCTCTCCAGATAGGCGAACAGCGTGCCGTCGTCGCGGAAATAGATCGAGTAGTTGCGGATCCCGCTCTTGCGGATGGCTCGGGCCATGTCCGGCCAGATCTCGTCATGGGCCTTTTTATACTCGGCTTTCAGTTCCGGTTTGATCCGCATCAGAAAGGCGTAGCGCTTCTTCATGGTGAATACCCTCCTCACGGGCCGTCGATGATATCGTTCAGTCGCTGGCGGTAGTAGGAGAAGTTCTCCCAAGTGCAGTCCTGGGACACGAAGTGGTCCACGTGGGGGATGAAGCGGCCCTGCCGGAGCAGGCGCTCGACGACCGCCAGTTCCGCTTCGATGGCGGCCCGGGTCGAGCCCGCGAACAACGCCCTCTTGTCGAAGCCGCCCAGGATCTGAAACCCGGGGAAGGCCTCCCGGATGCGCAGCAGGTCGTTGCCGGCAGCCCGCTCGAACGGGTACATGCCGGTCACGCCGGTCTCCACGACCAGGGGAATGAGCTCCTCCACGTACCCGTCGCTGTCGGTCAGCACGATGTCCACGCCCTGCTCACGGGCGAAGCCCGCCATGGCCCGATAGCAGGGGGCGAGGAACTCCCGGAAGTGGTCGGGCGAAATCAGCGATCCCTGCTTGCCGGCCATGTCTTCCCAGATCAGGATGCAGTCCACCCGTACGTCCCGGATGATCCGGTCGTAATAGGCCAGCAGGAAACGCAGGAAGGTGTCGCAGATGTCGTGGATCAGGTCCGGGTCGTCGTAAAGAGTGATCAGGTAGGGGGTGAGACCCATGATCTGCCGCGGGAAGCCCAGGAAGCCTCCGTAGGTCCCGCCCAGCCGGATCGGGAAGTCCCGGTTCCGCAGGCGGGCCGCGATCCGGTCCCAGTCCTTGGGCAGGCGGTCCGGGATGGTGCTCTCCGCGTAGTGCTGCTTGTACTCCTCCCAGGTCTTTCGGTCCTTGACTGGGTTGTCCAGCTCCAGCGGCAGGGAGCGCATCCCCGGGTCGTTCTTGTTGGTGACCCCGAAGGAGTCCAGGTAAACGATGTACTCCGCGGTCTGCTCCAGTACCTTCCGCGGAAACCTGGGGCTGTAATCGACCGGGAACTTGGTCAGGTACTGGTCCAAACCGAACACGGGCTGCACGTTCAGGTCCCCGGCCTTCTCCATCCCGCTGGAGGAGATGTTTCGGTTGGCCATGACCGCCTCGCCGTCCGGGATGTCCGCAGGCACGGGCTCGCGTTCTTCCAGGCCCTCCCGGAACCAGCGGCGCAGCACCCCCGCCCAGTAACCGAACTCCACCTTAGGCACCGGGACTCCCGGGCTGCGGCGACCCGGCTCCAGGCGCATGACCGAGAGGAACTTTTCCCTTGAATTCATTGGCAGCCTACGATCATTCCGCCGGCCCTTATCTCAGCCGCCGCCCAGGGTGTTGATCCCTGTGCCCTTCCGCGCCGCCACGATTTTCGCCGCGTACCCGTCGTGGCGGTAGGCGGCCAGGGGGTCCGGTTCGAGGCCCATCTCCACACGCACCCGGGCCAGCAGCGGTTCCACGTCCCGCTCGAAGGCCGCCATCACGGTGCGGTTGGCCTGCACCACGTCCGTGTCGGCCTGGGCCCGCCGCAGCACCGGGCGGTCCACCAGGAGGGCCTTGGCGTACGCCTTCTGGGTGTTGAGCACCGATTGGATGATGCCCTCCAGGCTTGGCTCGATGTTGTGCGACTGATCCAGCATGTAGACGATATCGGTGGCCAGCCCGTCGTGGTCCGCGATCTCGTTGAAGATCAGGAACAGCTCGTAGGGATTGGTCGAGCCGGCCATCAGATCATCATCCGCGTACTTGCGGTTGTTCAGGTGGAAGCCGCCCAGCCGCCCCTCGTCCAGCAGGATCGCGATGATCTGCTCGATGTTCACCCCCTGGAAGTGGTGCCCCAGGTCCACCAGCACCTTGGCCTTGGGCCCGAGCTTCGTACAGGTGAGAAGTGACATGCCCCAGTCCTGCACGTCCGTGGAGTAGAACCCCGGCTCGAAGGGCTTGTACTCGAGCAGCAGGGTCATGTCCGGGTCCATGGCGTCGTATAGCGCCTTCAAGCCGTTATACAGGCGGTGCTTGCGCTCCCGCAGGCTGTCCTGCCCCGGGTAGTTGGTACCGTCGGCCAGCCACATGCCGATCACCCTGGAGCCCATCTCCCGGGCGATGCGCACGCAGTCCCGGAAGTGCGCGATGGTGCTCTTGCGCACCTCGGCTTGAGGGTTGCAGATGGAGCCGTAGCGGAACTGCTGCCCCATGAAGGTGTTGGGGTGTACGGTGCCGATCGCCAGGCCTCTGTCCGCCGCGTACTTCCGGACCGGCTCGTAGCGGCCGTCGTCGGTCACGTCCCACAGCACGTGGCTGGCCATTACCGGGCAGACCCCGACCACGCGCTGGATCTCGGCGCAGTCGTCGATCTTGTCCCAAATGGTGGCCGCCGCCCCGTCGCTGCGGAACGTGCCGTACCGGGTCCCGGAGTTGCCCACGGCCCAGGAGGGCAACTCGATCACCTGCTTCTTCAGCCGGTCTTTGACGCCCTCCAGCTCGATACCCCGCTCACGAAGGGCTTCGGCCAGCAGCGCGTACTGCTTTTCCCAGATCGTCATTCCGCGCTGCCTCAGGCCTTCCAAAGCAGGTCTGTGATCAGCTCCATATTGTCCGCGAACCGGTAGCCCTGCAGGTTGGCGTCGATCTCCTTGGAGTGCTTGGCCAGGGTGTCGGCCATCCGCTTGTATTTCCAGATGAGCTTCACCCCCATGGAAAGGGATTGGGCCCGGTCGTCGCGGGGCACGATGGTGTCGATGGAGCACCAGCCGGAAAAATCGGTCTTGTTCAGGTAGTAGAAGAACTCCAGGAGCTCCCAGAAGTTGATCGTGCCGAAGATCATGTCCGGGTCGGAGTCCTTG
>Ga0315273_10009376_pt1 | contig 12405 bp, 5 predicted proteins | sample YL17G02_0_MG_FD_205753 | JGI IMG/M metagenome (GOLD analysis project Ga0315273, IMG submission 205753) | Sediment microbial communities from Yellowstone Lake, YNP, Wyoming, USA - YL17G02_0 | ecosystem: Environmental > Aquatic > Freshwater > Lake > Sediment | place: USA: Wyoming | collected... | reverse complement strand
TGGGGGCGCGCGGCCGTCGCGGCGATTCCAATTGCTCTCTTTGGCCGCTCGGGGGGATGCTTTCCTGGCGTCGGCAGCGCTCTCCCGCCACCTGGATCGCCTCGTAGATCGCCTGGCAGGCATGTGATGGTGGCGCGGTGGCCAAGCACCCCCGCACCGACCAGTGCGAGAGGTCACATGATGTGGGGTGCTACCGCCGCACGTGTTTTTTGTCGTTCGGTGCGCCGCGTTGCGTGCAGGGGGGCGTTCCTCGCTGTGCTCGGGAGGCGGGTCCGGCCAGGGAGACGCCCGAGGCACTCCGCGCCGCCCCTGACAACAAGGGGCAACCCCCTATTGACCACCCTGAGCACTCGTGAGAGCCTGCGGCGGGGTCCCAACCGGCCCTTCATGGATGCCAAAAGACGGGCGCAGAGCGCTTGCAGCCTTGTGCCCTCCCCCTGCTCCCCATTTCCGGCTCGCCTTTTTCCCGGCCCACCTTTCGCCTGTCCGGCCGGCGGCCCGCGCGGCCAGAAGGTCCCAGACGCCACGCCAGGGCGGGTGCAGCCTATATGCCCGCACGAAGGGGGCGGTACGCACAGAGCGGATGACCCACGGGGCGGGGTGCGTCCCGCCCCGCGCCGGCCCGTTTTCTCTTCGCCGGCTGGCGGAAAAAAAAGAAGAAAAGAAAAGAAAAAAAACGCGCCCGTCCTCCCTTGCGTCTAAGGGTCTGGCCCCAGCGAGCAGAGTGGCCGCCCGGGCCGCCTGCCACCCCCACCACCTTACATAGGAGCCCGCCTCGGCTTCGCCCTGGCTGGTCGGGACCGTGTCGCCGCCACGCTTTTGAGGGCACCAAAGGGGACCCCCGTTTTCAAGCGATCGAGGAGCGCAACCTCGGCCGGCCGTATTTTTATCAACTCCTCCCCCCCCCCCCCCCACCCCACCCACCCACACACACCACCCCCCGACACCTCACAGACCCGCCCCCTGAGTTCGCCGTCTTCGTCGGCGACCTGGCCCCCGAGGTCGGCGACGCCGACCTGGCCGGCATCTTCCGGCCGCGGTACGCGTCCGTCCGGTCGGCCAAGGTGACAAAGATGATGAAGGGGTGGTGGGTGGGGTGGAGGTTTGGGACACCGCGCGCACGCGTGCACCCTGGCGCGCCTTGGTGCTTCGCCGCCGCCGCGCCCAAACCCCGCCACCGCATCCAGCCTCTGACCTCCGGCGCACCGGCCAGTCGTGTCCCTAAGTTGCAGTGAGGAGCGAGCGAGAGAGCGTAGTAGGACGCGTTTTTGGAGAACCTAAAAAAACTCACCCACACACTTGCTTCTCAAAAGGTCATCACTGATCCGGGCACCGGCCGGTCCCGGGGCTACGGCTTCGTCCGCTTCTCCTCGGAAGCCGAGCGGGATGAAGCCCTGGATGCCATGCCCGGGGCACCGCTGGCGGGGCGCCAAGTCCGCGTCTCCCTGGCCGCCACCAAGAAACCAAGCGCCAACGGCGGGCGGGGCGGGGGCGGGGGGGGCGGGGGCGGCGGCGGGGGGTGGGCGGCGCCCGATTTTGGCAATGGCGGCACGCACGCACGCACGCACGCACGCACGCACGCAATGGCGGGTCCGCGCCCAACCTGTACGCCCTCCAGTACGGCAGCCCGGCGGGCATGGGGGGGTGGCCAAGCCCGACGGGACCGCACATGCTGGCCAACGGGGGCGGCGGCGGCGGCGGCGGCGGCGGCGGCGGCCGGCCGGGCTCCCCACCCATCCTCATGGAGGGGGCACTGCTGCCCGGCCACCACCCGCCCGCCACCCCGTCCCCGACCACCGCCACCTCCGCCCCGGCCCCGCCGACGGCCACCACCACCCTCTTTGTCGGTGGCTTGCCGACCACTGTGAGCGAACCCGACCTGCGCGGCCTGCTAGAGCCGTACGGGCCAATTCTGGCCACCAAAATCCCGCCCGGGCGCGGCTTTGCATTTGTCGAGTTTGGGACGCGGGCGGGTGCGGCCGCGGCCTTGGCGGGCGCGCAGGGCGCGACCCTGCCGGGCGGCAGCTCCTCCACCGGCCCCATCCGCCTGTCTTGGGCGGGGCGCGGCGGGCGTGCTGGTGGTGGTGGTGGCGGAGGCAGCATGTCGCCCGCCGTGGCGGCGCACCACCACCACCACCACCAGGCGGCCGCAGCAGCTGCTGCCGCCGCCGCGGCCGCCACCGCCGTCGCGTATGGCTACCCCCAGCACCACCCGCACGCGCACGCGCACCCCTACGGCGCCCACCCGCACGCGCCGGGCTTGGTGCACCCGCACTATGCGTACGGCATGTACCTGGCGGCCGGGCCGCCCTTTGTGGTGGATGGCGGGGGTGTCCTCGGCGGGGGCGCCCTACCCCACCACCTCCACCACCAGAACGGCGGCGGCGGGCCCATGCAGGTGCACCACCCACACGCGGAAGCCATGGCAGCGGCCGCGGCGGCGGCGGCGGCGGCGGCATACGGCGGGGGTGGGGGCGGCGGCGCCTACCCGCCCTTCCCAGGCGGGCCCCTCGCTGCTGGAGGAAACGGCACTGGCGGTGCGTACCCAGCCGACCTGCCGCCGCCCTACCTCTCCTCCCCCGTCGCCGGGCGCCCGCCCTTCCAGACCATGCCCGATGCCTCCCCACCCGCGCCGGTGGCGCCGCAGCCCGCCTTTCCCGTGCCCGCCGCGCCCATCCCTATCCCGGGCGCGCCCGGGACGGGGGCGGCGGCGCCTGCTGCCCTCGCTCCCGCTCCCGGTGCCGCAGGCCCTCTCGAGCACCCACCCACCAATGGCCGGTCCACCGCCAGTCCACCCCTGCGAGCCAGTGCGGAAGCGTTCTCGGTGTCGCCTATCCCCGAGGCGGACGGGGCGGTGACCGCGTCGGCGGGGCAGGGTGGTGGTGGGAAGGCCTCACCCCCCACAAAGGCCGGCCCCACGCCGCCGCGCGGGAGCGCCGCTCCCGCTGCCGCGGGTGGTGAGGTTCCCTAGTGCTAGAGATATTTAGAGTGAGAGAGAGAGAGTGATGGTCTGCTGCCCCCACCCCCACCCCCCACCCCACCCCCCCACAACCCAGCGCTGCTGCCCCCAGTGCGCGCGCGGGCGCGCGCGGGCGCGCGCGACCGCTCCCTCCTTCATTAGAGAAGCTCTAGAAAAGCGCCAACCTCAGCAAACAACCAACCCCTGGGGCACACAACGCTGCGCCTGCGCCAAGCACGTGCGTGCTTGGCGCCGCGGTCCCGTCCCCCGCAGGAAAACGATTCGAAACCCGCCCAACAACAACAAGGAGAGAGAGAAAGAGAGAGAGAGAGAGACCTCCTGGGGAAACTTGAATGGAGAGCAACAACGCCCGCACCCCACGCGCTTCCAGTCCCACCCCACCACTCCAGGGCCCTGGCCCACGTGGAGGAATGAGAGAGAGAGAAGGGGGGCGATGGATGGGTGCACCGCGCGTAGAAGGATGAAGTGTGCAAAGAAACAACAAAACGCCGGAAGATGGAGACGCTTCAACCACCCCGAAACGCCACCCATCGCAACTCCAGCGCCACCGCGGCGGGTACGCCAGGAGGGCACCCGCTCAATCTGAACACGCCAGCCGTGTGACCCCCCGGCGCGCTCACGAGGCGGGCCAAAGGCAGCCCCACCCGCGCGGGCTCGGTCCGCCCGGGGCCCGGACGGGTGAAAGTCAGGGGCGCGCCCGCGTCGGCTGCCCACACCCAGTCCGAGGCTGCCACCATGAGGCAGGCCGCGCCCGCGATGGCCGAGGCTGGGAAGGCGAGGTCGACGGCGCGGGTGCCGCCCTCGCCCCACCCATTCCCACCACCCCACAGTCGGGCGGACCGGCCGGAGGCGGAGACCTCGACCAGGCGGGCCAGCGCCAGCGGCGGCCCACTGGGAGGAGCGGGCGGCGGCGCTCCCAGCCCCACCCGCAGCACGCCGCCGCCCAGCCAGTCGCCGCCCGGGTGATTGGGAGGTGGTGGGGCGTGCGTGGCCACCCCACCCACCTCCGGCCACCCCACCGTCAGGCGAACGATGAGGCGAGGGTGTGCGAGGGCAGGGCTGCCGCTCGCCGTCGTCGCGGCCCGGGTGCGTGGGGTGAGAGGGGGCCCTGCCTTGCAGAGCGGGATGGACATGGCGGCCTCCACCTCCTCGCCCGTCGCTTCTCTCTCACCCGACCCCAGGGCCAGGGGCGCACCGCCCGCCATACCATACAGGGCGACCCGGATGCGCAGGCCCTGGGCGTCCGGCGCCACTGAAAAGACGGCGGGCGGAGCGCTGGAAAAGTCGAGGGAGGCGGAGGTCGACCCCGCTGCCCGTCGGCTGGCGCGCCCAGCGACTGCAGCCGTCCCGCCGCCGCCCACGGCCCGCCCGCCCGGGACGCTCACCACCGCGACGACCGGGCCGATACATGTAGACGTGGGCAGATCCACCCCCGCCACCAGGTCCACGACCACCACTCCACGCCCGCGTGCCGCGGCCTGCCCGCCAGAGCCCGGCGGCCAGGATACCTCCGCCCCGCCCGGCGCGAGCAGCGGCCCGCACAGGGCCTCCCGCACCGCGCCCTCCACGAAGGCGTCCAGCACGGGCAGGAAGCCCGCGCTCAGGGGGTTGCCCACCCAGGTGGAGATGGACAGGTCGGGCGGGCGGGGCAGGGAGAGGCGGAGCGTGGCGGAGGGCGTGGGCGGGCCGGGCGAGAAGGAGAGGACGGAGCAGACCAGGTCGGCGCGCACGCCCTCGACCGCGGCGCCCACGGAGAGCGCAGGACGACGCGGCCGCCCGCCCCGGTTGACCAGCTCCAGGCCAATCTCCACGCTGCCGGCCCACGTGACAGACGCCTCGGCGGCCAACCCCGCCCCACTCTGCGTGGCCGGCGAGGCGATGACAAACCGGTCGAGGGCGGGCGGCGGGCCGGCCAGGCGGAGGCGGGTCCGGGAGAGCGCCCAGGCGTGGGGCGGGGGGAGGGGCGGCAGGGCGGCAGCCAGGGCGGACGTCGCGGAGGCTTGGACGCTTGCCGTGAGGGCCGGCCATACGCCTGCCAAGGCAGCGTTGAGAGCGTCCGTCCGTCCGTCGAGGGGGAGAGGTTGAGGTTGAGGGCGCCGGGTTGCGAGAAGGCGGCCCGGCCGGCTCAGGGCCCGGACTAGCGTCGCACCGGTGGTACAGGCGACCCAAGAGAGCAGCAGGAGTGGGCCCGTCACCAGCAGGATCGGGCCCAGGAGGAGGATGGACGGCACGGCGAGGAGGAGGGAGAGCATCCCTGGCGGGTTAATGATGAGTCTCTGACGACGACGCGACGGCGTTTTTTTTTTTTCTTTTTCCTCATTTATTAGTTCCAAGGCAACACGGCGCGCGCATTTCACGCGCGCAAGGTGCACTCATCGCAACATGCCTCTCCCCTCCTGATTCAGTCTCAAACCTTGAAGAGCGCGCGTGCGTGAGGGAAGAGGGCACCTTTTCTTTTTATGCGGGGACCCCCGCCTAGCCGGCGGGCGGCCGGGCATTCGGCCATCCGAGCTCGCCTGACGGTGCCCCTGATGGCGGCCGCCCTGATCATGGAGAAGGCTGACGAGCAGGTGAGACGCGCTGGGCGTGCATGAGTGTGAGGTCCGGGGCCGGGCGAACGCACAGGCCGCGTGTCGGGGAGAGAGAGGGCCGCCAGCCAAGCATGCGTGCGCGCTTGGTCACTGCCGCGCGCCGCCTGTCGCCCGCCCTGCCCGGCGCGCGTGCGGAATGTGGCATAAAATGACCGGGGGAATTACTCAGCTGAGTGCAAGAAAAACGGAGGCCTGGCACCACCGCGTTTCCGGCGAGGAAACACAAAGCGAGCGCGTCCTCCCCCCCACGCCAGCGGTTGCAACGCCCGCTCGCTCTTCAACCTGGACCCTCCCTTTCCTTTTCCCTCTTGCTTTCCCCTCGCAACCGCCGCCCGCCTCACTCACACACCCCCACCCACCCCAACAGGTCCTCCCTGCCGTCTACCTGGCCATGGGTGCCACCCTCGTCGCCACGCCTGCCCAGCTGGGGGCCATCACGCTGGCCCGCGCCCTGGCCCAGGCCGCCGCGTCCCCGCTGGCCGGCGCGCTAGGTGACTCGTGCGACCGGGTCCGCCTGGTCGCGGCCGGCTGCGGCCTGTGGGCCCTGTGCACGGCCGGCATCGCCTGCGCCGGGTCGCTGGGCGCCATGCTGCCCTTGGCCGCCTTCAACGGGGTCGGCCTCGCCCTCGCCATCCCGTGCGTGCAGTCCATCGTCGCCGACGCGGTCGCCGCCCCGCGCCGGGGGTCCGCCTTTGGCCTGGTCGGCACCGCCGCAGGCTTGGGCGGCATGGTGGCCGCCTGGGGCGCGACCTCCGCGGCCCGGGCCTCCCTGTTTGGCGGGGTGGCGGGTTGGCGGGTCGCCTTCGGCGCGGTGGCCGCCTTGTCGGCGGGGGTGGGGCTGGCTGTGCTGGCCTTTGCAGAGGACCCGCGTGTGACAGCGGCGGCGGCGGACGCGGCGGCGGCGGCGAACGCGGCTGCGGGCGGGGGGGGAGGGCCCCACCCCCAGCAGCGGGAGGTCGCCCTGATCACGCTGTCCACGCGGGCCGGGTCGGGCGGCCTGGCCGCCGCCTCCTCCTACCAGCCCCCGCCGTCCCCACGCCGCCAGGCGAGCGGCGGGGCGGCGGGCAGCGCTGGGCTGATGGCTGGGGGGAAGCATGCGGCCTCCCTCGCGTCCGCCGGCTCCGGCGGGCGATTCCCCTGGGCGGCGGCGGGCATGGCGACCGGCGGCCCCGGCCGGGACGAGGAGGCTGCGCTCTTGCCGGCCCTCGGGTCCTCATCACTCACCACCCCGCCGTCCTCGCCCCGCCTGACGAATGGCAAGGAGGGCGGCCACGCCCTGCGGCCGACCGCCTCGCTCGGGTCGGCCGCGGGATTCCTGGCCGCCGCCGAAGCCGCGGCGATGGGCGGCGGCGGCGGCGGCGGCGGCGGCGCCCCGACCCTCGCCGCCTCCATCCGGGCGGGCCTCGGCCGGGCGGGCGCCGCCGCGGGCGCCGTCCTGCGGGTGCGCTCCTTCCGGGTGCTGGTCGCCCAGGGCGTCGCCGGGTCCATGCCCTGGCAGGCCCTTCTCTACTCCACGCTCTACCTGCAGCTGCTCGGCTTCCCGGACTCGGAGGCGGGCGCCCTGTCCGCCGCCTTCGCGGCCGCCTGCGCGGCGGGCGGGCTGATCGGGGGCGCCGCGGGCGACGCGGCCGCGCGCGCGTGGCCCGACGGCGGCCGCATCGCCGTCTCCCAATTCTCCGTCGCGGCGGGGCTGCCCCTGACCTGGATCCTGCTGCGCGCCGTCCCGGGCAGCGCGGCGTGCGCTGTGGGCGGGGCCGGGGCCGGGGCCGGGGCCGGGGCCGGGGCCGCCGGGACCGGCGTTTTCGCGGGCAACGCGGGGCCGGCGGTCGCACCTGGGGCCGGGTGCGGGTCGGCGATGGCGGCCGCCATGGTGGCCACCGGCCTCTTCATCTCCTGGTGCGGGTCCAACAATTCCGCCATCTTTGCGGACGTGGTGCCCGCCCACCTGCGGTCGACGGTGTACGCCTTTGACCGGGCGTTTGAAGGGGCGGTCGCCGCGACGGCGACGCCCCTGGTGGGCTGGCTGGCGGCGGCGGCTTTTGGGTTCCGAGGCAGCCTGGCCGACGTGGGCGGGGCCGGGGCCGGGTCGGCCGCGGCGGACGCCGCCCGGGCCCGCGCCCTGGGCTCCTCCCTGCTCGTCCTGACGTGCGGGCCCTGGGTCGCCTGCTTCGCGGCCTACCTGCTGCTGTACCGTGCCTACCCGCCCGACAAGCGGCGGGCCGCCCGCGCGGCGGCGGCGGGCGGCCGCCTGGTGGTCGCCGCGCTGCCGGTCGCCGTCGAGCACGGCGGCGCCTTTTTGGTCACCCCGCCGGCCTCGCCCCGACCGCCGGCCTTGGCACCCATCCTCACCCTCAACCCCTCGCCCCGACCGGCAGTGGCGGCGGCGGCAGAAGAAGCACACGGGCATGGAAACGAGGGGGGGAGCGACCCGCCCACGCCACGCCTGGTCACGCTGGAGGACGCCTACGCGCTCATCATGCGTAAAAAGGAGGAGGCGGCCAGCGGGGAGGCGAGCGGGGACGCGAGGGCCCGGACGCCGCCGCTGCCGCCCGTGAGCCTGGGCTCGGGCGGCGTGTCTGGCGGCCACGCACTCAACCACCACGCCTCCCGCCCGCTGTCCCGGTCGGGCGCGTCCCTGCCCCGCACCCCCGTCCGGCGGGGCGGGTCTGGGAGTGGCGCGTGGGGTAGTGGGCCCGCCCCGCCTTTCCTGCCCCCACTCAGCCCGGGCCCGCCGGCGTCGGCGTCGCTGGGCCGGGCCCCCTCGGCGCCTGATGAAAGTGGTGCGGGGTGGGGCGCCCTCTCCTCGCCCCGGGGCGGGCGCCGGCGGTCGTTGGACCTGTTGAAGAAGTTTTGAAATGAAATTGGGGGTGGGGGGGTGGGGAGGCGGGGGAGGTCTAGTAGGTGAACTAAATCTTCTCTGTAGATGATGAGCGAGACGCAAAACAGGCGCACGGCGGACGGGGAAGATGGATGGGTCGCCGCCAGGGAGGGTGGTTGTGCGGCAGCGGCAGTGGCGCAGTCCCTCGTTCGCTCGCTCGCTCCCCTTGCTCGCTCCGTGACTCTCTCGCTTCTCTCTTCCTCTCCCCTCGCGCACACATGCCACGCCCCACATTCTAAATGGGCCCCTGAGCCTGGGACGCACGTGCACCGAGGGGCTGCGCCGAAGCACCGCCCCCCACTCATCGCTTTCAATGGAGAACGAAAACGCATGCGGCGCGCCCGCCCCGCCCCTTGACGACGATGCTGACCTGGACGACGCGTGGTGAGTGTGAGGTGGGGAGACGGGCGTGACCTGGGAGCAGTGCACGTGTGTGATGCGGCAAGGTTGGCGGGACGCGGCAATTTGTTTTCGGCTTTCCAGGTCGGAGCCCGTCGTGCCCGTCGCGAGCGCTGCGCGCGCTCTTCCTCTCTCACAACTGCTCTCTCTTTCGCAACTCCCCCAGGGCCGCCCTCGAATCCGCCGCCCTCGTCGCCACCCGCCGCCCGCCGACCGGTGTGCCAGCGGCGGTGCCGCAGCAACAGCAGGCAACGGCGCAGTCACAGCCACAACAACAAGAACAACCCCCGGGGCCTCCGGCCTTTGCCCTCCCCCCGCGCCCGCCCACGCCCACCACCCGGCCCGCGCTGGAGGACGCGGCCGCCCGCTTTGAGGCCCTAACCCCACGCCTCCCGCCCCCGCCCTCCCGCCACGCGGCCTGCCCGGGTGTGTACAGGCGGACCGGCAGCGGCAGCGAGGGTGGCGCCGCCGCCCCGCCCGCCTGTGGCGCGCCCCTCGCCCCGTGCGTCTCCCGGGTCGGCCCGCCCGGCCCCGACGGGCGGCCGGGGCGGCTCATCCAGGCGTGGCGGTGCAGCAAGGGGGGGGCCGGGGCGTGCGGGTTCCGGGAGACGCCCCTGCCCCGCTCGCCCGCGCCCCGCCTGGCGCTGGTGCTGGACACAGGCGAGGACCCGGCGACCAGCACCAGTGGCGGCGGCGCCTTTTTCGCGCAGGCAGCGCCCGGCGCGCGCGAGGCCGTGGACTGGTGTGGAGGGGTGGGCGCGTTGCTGAGGCTCGCGGGCGCGCCGCCGGGCGGCGCGCCTGACCCCGCCACCGGCCGCGTCCGCTTCCCCCTGCACCTCTACCCCCGGGTCCTGGCGGCCTGCCTGGCCGTGCGCGTCGCCCGGGAGCCCCTGCTCGGCCGGGCGGGCGCCGTCCCCGCAGGCGTCCTGGCGGCCTGGCGGGCGCCGGCCGCGGGCGGGGCCCCTCCCGCCGCCACCCTGGCGGGCCCGCCCCCGCCCGTGGAGGCGCTAGTGCGGGCCGGGGTCCCCGCCCCCCTGGCCGCCGCCCTGCTGCCCTTCCAGCGCGCGGGCGTCGCATACGCCCTGGCCCGCGGCGGGCGCGCCCTGATCGGGGATGAGGTGGGGGTCGGCAAGACGGTGCAGGCCCTGGCCATCGCTGCCGCGTACCGGGCGGAATGGCCCCTACTCATCATTTGCCCGGCCTCCCTGCGCCTGGTCTGGGCGGACGCGTTTGAAGTGTGGTGCGGGGCCGGGGCGGCCCGACCGCGCAGCCTGGTGGTGATCGAGGGGCGGACGGACGCGCCGCCCCCGCCAGGCACGCCGGCGGGCGACGCTGTGTCCGTCGTCATCACCAGCTATGACATGCTGGCCCGCCTGGCGTGTGGGGTGTGCACGCGGGACCGGGAGAGAGAGCGGGGCGGCGGAGGAGGGGGGCGGCGGGGCGCGCAGGGCCGCCCACCCCCTCCCCCCGCCGCCGCCGAAAAAAAAAAAAACAACTGCCCAGGCCCGGCCCTCTGCCTGGCCGCCCGGGGGTGGGCGGTCGTGGTCGTGGACGAGGCGCATACCCTGCGGTCCAGCGGTCTGCGCCCGCCCGACGCCCGCCACACGGAGGCGGCGGCGGCGGTGCTGGCGCGGGCGAGGCGGGCGGTCCTCCTCAGCGGCACTCCCGCCCTGGGCCGCCCGTTTGACCTCTTCCGCCAGGTTTCGTCCCTCGCCCCGTCCCTCCTGCCGTCCGACCGGGCCGCGTTTGCCAGGAGATACTGCGGTGCGCGCCTGGTGGCCGGGGGTGGCGGCACCCTGCGCACGGACGTGTCCGGCCTGACGCACGCGGCCGAGCTGGCGTCCGCGCTGGCGCGGGCGTGCCTGGTGCGGCGCCTGAAGGCGGACGTGTGTGGGGAGCTGCCCCCCAAACGGCGGGCGGTCGTGCTGCTGCCCCGCCCCCGCCCGGCCGATTGGGCGGGAGCGGGGCGGAAGCAGGCTGGTGCGGGGAGTGGCGGGAGTGGCGGGGCCCCCGCGCCCGCCTCGACCAGCACGGCCACGGCCACGGCCGCGCTTGCGGCCCTCGCAGCCGCGGGGGCCTCCGACTCTGACGACGACGGCGAGGGCGACGCCGCGGCTGCGACCACCGCCTCCGCCATGTCCACCGCTCACCGGACGGCCCTGGCCAAGCTGCCGGCGGTGGTGGAGTGGTTGGGCTACGCACTGGGGCTGAAGGCGGGGCAAGGCGCGACGGACGGCAGCGGCGGGCGCGCGGCTGGAGAGGACGCCGGCGGCGCCGCCCACCCGCCTCCACGCTCCTCCACCTCGAAGGCCCTCATCTTTGCGCACCACCGGAACGTCATGGACCGCCTGGCGTCGGCCTTGGCCGCCGGCGGCTGCCGGTACGTGCGCGTAGACGGGTCCACCGACCACGCCGACCGGCGGGCGGCCGTCCAACAGTTTGCGGACGGTGGGGTGGGGGCGGCTGTGGGTGGCGCCGACGGCGGCGGCCCGGGCGGCCCCGTGCGGGTGGCCCTCCTCTCCATCACGGCCGCCGGCACGGGCCTCGACTTTTCAGCGGCGGACACGGTCATCTTTGCGGAGCTCCCCGGCGAGCCCGCCCTGGTGGCGCAGTGCGAGGGGCGCGCGCACCGGCGACGGCCGAGCAGTGTTGGACCTGGTGGCGGGGCGGCAGCGAAGAAGGAAAAAAAAAAAAACGTGACTGTCTACTTCCTGATCGCCCGGGGCACGTCGGATGAGGGGCGGTGGCAGGCCCTGGACGGCGCCCTAAGCCGGGTGGCGGCGGCCGTCCAGGATGGCGGGGGCGGCCCGGGCCGCCCGGGTGGCGGCGGCGGCGGCGGCGGGGGGGGCCGCGGCGACCGGGCGGCCGGCCGGCCGGCGGGGCACGCCGGGCTGGCCGTGGACACCGTCCGCGCCGTCGCCCGGGCGCCGCCCGCCAGCCCGGCCGCCGCCGCCGCCGCCTGGGCTGCCGCCGCCCGGCTGACCCAGACCCAGGCCCAGACGCAGGCCCGGCTGGCGGCGGCGGGAGCGGCGGCCGCGGCGGAGGACTCGGACTTTGAGGGCGTGGAGGGCGGGTCGGGCCGGGCGTCGCCCGCCCTGCAACAACCCCCTGCCGCTGGCCCTGCTGCTGCGCCGCCGCCGCCGCCGCCGCCGCCGCCGCCGCCGCCACCGCCACCGCCCGCGACCGGCACCCACACCCCTGCCGACGCCGCCGCCGCGGGCCGCCTGCCCACGTCCCTCTGGTTTGAGCTGTCCCCGCACACCGGCCGCCTCCACCTGCACGGCCGGGAGGATGGCAGCGCGCCGGTCGGCCTGTCCGTCCCGCTGGCGGGGCTGGTTGAGGGGGGGGGGGGGGGCGCCGCCCCGGCGGGGGCGGGCGGGGCGGGCCGGGGGGGCGGCCCCGGCCCCCCCCACCCCCCCGGGGGGGGGGGGGGGGCCCCCCCCCAGAACAACGCCCATGTTGCGCCGCGGGCTGCCCACGCCCGCCCCCTCGCAGACGCCTGGGGTTGCCTGAGCGCCCAGCGGCGGTTATCCTTAGAACTCGGCCTCTTGCCTTGA
>Ga0315273_10009371_pt1 | contig 12407 bp, 9 predicted proteins | sample YL17G02_0_MG_FD_205753 | JGI IMG/M metagenome (GOLD analysis project Ga0315273, IMG submission 205753) | Sediment microbial communities from Yellowstone Lake, YNP, Wyoming, USA - YL17G02_0 | ecosystem: Environmental > Aquatic > Freshwater > Lake > Sediment | place: USA: Wyoming | collected... | reverse complement strand
CGCCGTTGTCGTCCACGATCAGTGCGCGCACGCCGCGCAGGTCGGCGGGCGGAGGACTTTCCCCCTGCGCCCCCTCGGCCTGTTTGCCCAGGCGCGCGGTGAACCAGAACTCCGAGCCTTTGCCCTCCTGGCTCTCCACGCCGATCTCACCGCCCATCAGCTCGGCCAGTTGTCTGGAGATGGCCAGGCCCAGGCCGCTGCCGCCGTATTGCCGCGTGGTGGAGGCGTCCACCTGGGTGAACTTGTTGAACAGCAGGCCGATCTTGTCTGCCGGGATGCCGATGCCCGTGTCGCGCACCGAAAAGCGCAGAAGGACATCGTTTTCATTCGCTTCCACCAGCCAGACGCGGACGGCCACCTCGCCGGCGGGGGTGAACTTGACGGCGTTGCCCGCCAGGTTGGTGAGAACCTGGCGCAGGCGGCCCGGGTCGCCCCGCAGCAGCGTGGGCACGGCGGGATCGGCGGCGCACAGCAGCTCCAACCCCTTGTCATGGGCGCGCACGGCCAGCGTGCCAGCGAAGTCGTCCAGCAGACTCGACAGATCGAAGTCCAGCGTCTCCAGGTCGAGTTTCTTCGCCTCGATCTTGGAGAAGTCCAGGATGTTGTTGATCAGGCCGAGCAGCGATTCGCCGCTGGCGCGCACGATTTCGGCGTAGCGCCGCTGCTCATCGTTAAGTTTGGTATCCAGCAGCAGCCCGGTCATGCCAATGACCCCGTTCATGGGCGTGCGGATCTCGTGGCTCATGTTGGCCAGGAACTCGCTCTTGGCGGCGCTGGCCACCTCGGCATGGACGGCCATCTCGTTGGCCCGGACGGTAGCCTTCCCTAGGTCCGCGTTCACCCGTGCCATTTCGTCCTCCGCCCGCTGGCGCTCGGTGATGTCTTGCAAAAAAATCACAAACCGCCCGCCTCCGTCTGGCCGGTACTGTACGCTGACTTCAACGTCAAAAATGCTCCCATCCTTGCGGCGGTGCCGGGACTTGAAACGGTCGTAGCCCTGCGCCATGGTCTTCTGAATGTGGGCGGCGGTGTCCTCGTCCGCTTCGGCGGCCTCCAGGTCGGGAATGCGCATGGCCAGCAGTTCCTGAGAGCTATAGCCGCTCATCCGGCAATAGGTCTCATTGACTTCCAGCAGGCGCCCCTGCGTGTCAGCCAGCATGAAGCCGTTCATGGCCGTCTGGAGGATGGCGCGGACACGTTCCTCGGTCTCCCGCAGCGCCTCCTCCGTCCGCTTGCGCATCAGCGCCGTTCCGATGTACGATGCGATTTCTTCCAGGATTTCAACCGCTTCGAGGGTAAGACGTCCCTTGCGCCGGTCGTTGAGCTGGATCAGACCAACAATCCTATCCATGTTTTGAATGGGCACCAGGGCCACGGACTGGAAGCCATCATGGAGGCAGCGGTCCCGCGGATGAAGTCTTGTATCTTGAAAAGGTGCGCCTGCTTCGTCGTTCGTCCAACAACTTCCACCTTTCGTAAAATAGGGATTTGCCGGGTCGGTCTTGCCGGAAATGACCAGACCGCAGGTACATTCCAGGCTGACCTTGCCATCTTTGTCCCGGCACACCCCGCCACCCGCGGCGCGCTCGATCAGCGTGTTTTCCGTCAGCAGAAAATCCCTGGTAAAGCCTTCCTGGGCGAAATACGGGAAGTCCTCCCCGTCTTGCAGGCGAATGCCCACGGCATCGAACCCGGTCCGCGTCTTCAATGCGGAGAGGGCGCGCTGGATGGAATCCTGCAAATCTCCGGGCTCGTTTAGTTTCTGCAGGATTTCCCGTCCCATTTCTTTATATGCTTCCACCCGCTTGCGCTCGGTGATGTCACGGGCAACCGATGCCATTCCCACGACCCGCCCAGTCGCGTCGCGGATAGCGGAGAGGGTAAGGAAGACGATGATTCTGGAGCCGTCCTTGCGCAGCCGGGTTGTTTCGAAGTGCGTGAACTGCTCGCCACGCATGAGCCGTTCCCCAATAAGCCGCGCTTCGTCTTCGTGCTCAGGAGGGATCAGGGAGGAGGTCGCCGCGCCGATCATTTCCTCGGCGGAGTACCCGTAAAGACATTGCGCCCCCCTGTTCCACACGGTTATTCTACGATTGATGTCTATACCCACAATGGCGTCGTTCGCGGACTCGACGAGCATTGCCAGCTGCTGATTGTTCGCTTCCAGCTGTTTTCGTGCGGTAATATCATGGGAAATTCCAAAGGTCCCTAGGATGTTGCCCGACGGATCGCGCAGCGGCATCTTCGTCGTGATGACCCAGGTATCGGGGCGGTCCGGATACGTCTCTTGCTCCTCCATGTCCATCAGCGGCGTTCCGGTCCTGATGGTTTTCTGCTCGTCCTCGAACGCCTTGAGGGCGTGGTCTGCGCCATAGAAGTCGGCGTCTGTTTTCCCCACCGCCTCAGAGGGGTCCCGCAATCCGAGAATGCGGGCGTGGGACCAGCTCGTGCGAATAAACCTGCTCGCCAGGTCCTTGAAGTAGATGTGGTCCGGCAGGTTCTCCATCAGCACGCTGAAGAGGGATCGCTCCCAGGCAAGGTCCTGTTCGATTCGCCTGCGCTCGGTGATGTCGCTGGCGATGCCGACAAAAGACGTGCATGTCCCATCAGCATTAATTATCGGCGCTGCATTTGAGTTGTGCCACTTCCACTCTCCCTCCACGTTCCGAACGCGATATTCGATGCCCGGTAAATTTCCCGGTGTCTCAAGGATAGATGCCATGAACTTTTCACAGTGGGGAACATCGTCGGGGTGCACAAACTCTTTGAATGACTGGCCGACAACCGCATCGATATCGTAGCCCAGGAGCCGTTTCCAGGTTGGCGAAACATATCTAAAGACACCCTGCAAATCGAGCGTGTAGATAATGTCATGACTGTGCTCGACGAGCAGGCGGAAGTTCTCCTGGCTATCCCGCAGCGCCGCCTGCTGGGCCCGGATGCCCGCGTCGGTGCGGCGGAGCAGGACATAGACGAAGCCCAGCAGGAGCGCCAGCACCACCCCGCCGGCCGTTCCGGCCAGGACCGTCAGGCGCGTGAAGGTTGCCTTTTCGGCGGTGATGTCGAGCATCACCAGCAGGTCGCCGACCTCTTTGCCAGAAACGTCCCTAATGGTCGTCGCGGATACCCACCAGTCCTTCCCGTTGAAAGCGATATTCCGGTGGTCCATTTCGTCGTGGATTTGAGGGCCCGTCGCCTGGCCGGCCCAGGACACGAAGGCGTCGGGAAGACGACCCTGGGAGGCGTAGCTCACCACGCTTTGGGGCAGGCGGTCCCAGTCGGCCTCCCGTCCGAGCAGGCGCATTCCCTCTTCCCAGGTCTGCCGGTTCAGGGATTTCTTGTAGACGGTCACAGCCAGCTCAAGCTCGGCGCGATCGCGCCGAGCTTTCAGCACGTCCTCGATCTCCTTGCCCAATTCCACGTAGCCCACAAGCACGGCGCCTTCGAAGACCGGCTGCACCACCCAGAGGGTGAAGGCGCCCAGCGGCCCCAACTCGATGCCGGAGGCGGTCTCGCCGGTCCGTTCGGCCTCCAGGGCGGTATAGCGGTCGATCCGCTCGCCGCGTTTCTCAGGATTGTGTACGTTCAGCAGGCAGACGCGGTTTGTATCGAAAAAGGAGAAATGTGTGAGGTTGCTCATATGGCGCAGTGTTTCGAACACGGGCCGCCAGGAGGCGGGCAGGAGGCCGTTGGCGTTGCTCGCGCGCAGGGCCCTTTGTACACGTGCACCGGCGTCGGCGGCGATGAACTGCGCGGCTGCAGCCATGCCGGCTGTCTGGTTACCCAGGTCCACTCGCAATTCGCGGCTCACCGTGGCGATCTGGGTCGTGAACTTCTCGGACAGCCGCTGCCACTGCTGTTGCCACAGGAGCGCCCACGCGCCGGCCATCAGCAGGACCACCATGACCGCCAGGGGGGGCAGCAGACGCCGCAGGACCGGCTTGGGCGAGGCGTCAACGTGACGGGCGGAGACGAAAACGGCGGCCACGCCGATGAGCAGCACGAGCATCAGTCCCAGGGGCAGGGCCGCCCGGGCGGCCACATCCCATTTCCAGGCGCGGGTGTCAATGTCCATGCCCAGCACGGCGAGCACGGCGCCTGTTTGCGGGTCGGTCAGCGGGACCAGCGTCGTGACCCACACGCCCCGGCGGTCGGGGACCGGGCCTTCGACGGCCGCGGCCTTGGTGTCGAACACGCGGCGATAACCTTCCGGGACCTTCTCATAGACCTGCCCGGGCGGAGAATAGCCCTTGGAGCCGGCCGGCTCGCTGTCCAGAAAGAAAAACACCACACCGCCCGCCTTGCGGCCCATGAGATAGAGAAAGCGGCATTTCGGGTTTGCCGAACGACCGGCGGTGAGCTGTTCCTTGAGCCGCCGGTAGTCGGGGCGGTCCAGGTCCGCCTCCGTGCCCGAGAGCGCCTGGACGCGCTGGACATTCACCGCCCCCGCCACCAGCTGCGCCTGCTGAAGCAGGTCGGCGCGCATCTGGCGGTCGGCACGCGCCACCGTCCACCAGGCAAACAGTACTCCGGCGATCAGCACCGCCGCGACCGCGCCGGCCATCCACAGGCCGCGTCCCTTGCCCAGGCTCATCATTGCTTACACAGCGTTGAGGCTTTGCAGCAGCGCTTTGAGCGTGGAAAGGCGGTAGGGCTTCTGGACAAACCCCGCAATCGCGCGTTTACCCGATCGATTCGACATATCCTCCTCGCTGTAGCCGCTGGAGAGGATGACGCGGACGTCGGACCTGATTGCCAGGATTTTGTCGCACGCCTCGATCCCTCCCATGACCGGCATGGTGAGATCCAGGAGCACGCAGAAAATCTCGGATGCGTGCTCCTGGAACACCGCAACCGCCTCCGCCCCGTCCCGCGCCAGGAGAACGGAGTAGCCCATCCTGCCCAGCAGTACGGCGGTGAGGCTCAGCACGGTCTCCTCATCTTTTCGCTGTCGGACGGTTCCGCGCCCTCGCTCTCTTTCGCGGGCCTTTCTGCGCAGGGGGGAAAGAGCAGCACAAAGGTCGAGCCGGTGCCTTCCTCCGATTCGACGATGATGGCGCCCTTGTGCCCGCGCACGATACCCAGCACGGCCGCAAGTCCCAGCCCACGACCCGTATTCTTGGTGGAGAAGAATGGTTCGAAAATTTTCTCCAGCGTCTCCGCGCCCATGCCGCACCCCGTGTCCTTCACCTTCAGGTACACGTAGGAGCCGGCACGCAGCTCATGAGGAACCCGACTCTTGCCGAGGTAGTCCGCCGCGAAGGAGCCCACCCCGGTTTCGAGCATGACCTTGCCCACCGCATCCTGCCCGATCGCCTCCCAGGCATTGATGAGGAGATTCATGGTGATCTGCTGCATCTGGGAGGCATCGGCTTCAATCGCGGGCAGATCCGGCGCCATCCTTTTTTCAAGGATGACCCTCTTGGGGATGGTTACCTTCAGCAGGTGCGTCAGCTCATCGACGATGCGGGTAAGGTCGACGTGCCGCACGATGAAGCTTCTCTTCCCGGAAAAGGCGAGCATCTGATGCGTCAGCTCCGCGGCTCTTCGTGCGGCCTTTTCCACCTCGGCGATGCTCGGGCGCGCAGGGGAGTCGGGAGGCATGGCCTGCAGAGCCATGTCGGCGTTGCCGAGAATGGCCATGAGGAGGTTGTTGAAATCGTGGGCGATACCGCCGGCCAGGACACCGAGGCTCTCCAGCTTCTGGGCGCTCTGGACCTGCAGCTCGAGCTTGTTGCGTTCCGCTGCTGCCTGGCGCATCTCCGTGACATCGAGGGACAGACCTCCGACCGCCTCCACCCTGCCCTCGGCGTCATGAAGGGGAAACTTCACGGTATCGAAGCGCCGTGGAGCCTCGGGGGAGCCGCCGCGCTCCTCGATGGTCAGCGGCGCGTCAGACGAAATGACTCGGAGGTTGTCACGGGCAAACCGCTCAGCGGCTTCCGCGGGGAACAACTGCCCGAGCGGGGCATCGAGCGCCTCCACGCGGCTTATCTCCGTATCCTTCTCCCACTGGCGGTTGACCAGGCGCATCCGCCCTTCCCGGGAGGTGACGTAGATCGACACCGGCGCACGCTCGAGCAGGTTGGACATCAGCTCGCGCGCGGAGCGCAGCGCCTCCTCGGTCTGTTTCCGCTCAGTAATGTCAACGTTGATCTCGGAAACGAGCCATTCGCCGCCGGCGTTCTGGAAAGGGATCGAGGTGGTCAGGTAATGGCGATGATCGGCTTCAAAGTACGACTCGGCTACGACACGGGTACGCGTCTGCACGGCGCGCCGCATGTTGCACCCCGCGCAGGGGGTCTGGCGCCCCTGGAGGTCACGGTTGTATTCCTCGAAACGCGCGGGCCCGCCGCCCTGTGCGATCCTTGCGTACCTGTCGATCCACACCTGCTCGATTCCGGGGAGCACCTGCCGGGCGGTCCTGCCGATCAGGTCCGGAGCGGCAAGCCCGGTGAGGCGTTCGAAGGCCGGGTTCACGGCGAGGAATCGGTAGTCCGAGGCCTCGCCCTTTTCATCCAGAAGCATCTCGTGCAGCGCGAAGCCTTCCAGCATATTGTGGAAAATGCCGTGGGGGCTCTGGTCCTGCTGGTCTACTGCCGCGGTCCCGGCTGCGGTTGAAGCTTTCATTCCAGAACTCTTCGAATCCTCAATCCTGCGCACCGGCGCCGATTGCCGCGAGCTTCTGCTGCCTGCCGGCATTTCCGTTGCCATCTCCAATCTCGAACTGAGACATCAACCGCTGTAACTCCTGCGCCATGGGTGGAAAGCTGCTCCGTGGCCGAGGAGATGCTCTATGACCGCCTGGGCGCCCAATGGCGGTCTTCACGCTTTCCTCCATAGGTTATATATAGCAAGAATCATGCCGGACACCGGGGTGATATAATTCATCCTATCAAGAAGAATCGCAAAAAGTACAGTGAAATTCGGCCTTTTTTGCTCTACGGAGGACAACTCGGGGTGGACGGTATCCGGGCTGGTGTTCCATAATGGATCGCCCCTGGAACATCAGCGCGGGCTCAGGCCCGATCTTCGGCGATTTCACCAGGCGCTTGGCGGAATTCGGCAGGAACGCAGGCTGCACGCGCACCATGAAGGTGCGGGCGAGGAGTTCGATATACGCGCGTGCGGTCGTATGGCTGACCCCGAGCGAGGCGCCGAGCTGCGAGAGGAATCGGCCATTGCGCCGGTTATCAGCGATGACGCTCCCGCAGGGCCTGGAAGATGTCCGGCATCCGCTGGATCTCATCCAGGCACACGAGGTAAGTATATGGAGAAACATCGTTCTTCCACTATCACTTCTAACAACAGCATGCAGCTGCCGGTGCTTCGCGCCGCAGCTGATGCCGGAACCGTTAGGCCGCCAAGCATAGTTATTGGGTGAGCGTGCGCGCTGATGGAGGCTCTCTATGTTCCGGTTTCCTCTGGACACCTGTCCCGTGTCAGCATTCGTGTGCTTGACAAGTATCGTTCATAGATATAGAATTACGATATCGATTCCAAGAACAAGGGAAGATATGGCGAAGGATCTGGATCACGAGTTCTTCCTGGGCTTCATCCGACTTCACATCCTGCATCACGCGAGCAAGGAGGAAGTCTATGGCATGGAGTTCCGCGAAGAGCTCGCCCGGCACGGCTACGAGATCTCTTTCGGCACGCTCTACCCCATGTTCCACCGGTTGGAGAAGGCGGGCTTCATCGTCTCGCGCACGGCGCCGGCAGGCGGTAAGGTGAGGCGCTACTACCGGGCCACCAAGATGGGGCTTGCCGCGCTCGCCGAGGCCAAGGCAAGAGCCCGCGAGCTCGTGGATGAGCTTTTCGAATGAGAGGGGAACCGGATGAAGTGGATCACCCGCGCGCACGTGCACGCCGACAGGGTCGCCTGTCCTTGGCTGATCAGCCGCTTCATCGACTCGGAGGCTAAGTTCCTCTTCGTTGCCGAAAACCCGGTCCGCGAAACCGCGGACCGGGTAAGCGCGATTCCTTTCGACATCCCAGGGTTCGAGCTCGGGCACCACGATGGACACTCCAGCTTCGTTTCGTTCTGCAGATTGCAGGCCTCACGGCAGACCTGAGAAGGAGATACTCGAGATGCGATCGACGCTCATCAAGAACCTCAAGGCTTTCCTGGGCTTGAACGCGAGCATGCTCGCCATGATCGTGCTCGTGATCTTCATCGGCCTCGGAGAAAAAATGGCTGAGCGCTTCCTGCCGCTGTACCTCATCGCCCTGGGCGGAACCGTATACGCCGTGGGCTCGCTGAACGCGTTGCAGAACCTGCTCGGCGCGCTGTATTCCTTCCCCGGCGGTTGGGCCAGCGACCGGCTGGGATACAAGCGCGCGCTCATCCTTTTCACCGCCGTGGCCATGGCCGGCTACCTCCTGGTGATCATCCTCCCCATGTGGTGGGCGGTGTTCATCGGCGCGGTGCTCTTCATCGCGTGGACCGCGATTTCCCTGCCCGCGGTCATGAGCATGGTTGCCACAGTGGTGCCAGCGGACAAGCGCACCATGGGCGTCACGGTCCACTCCTTTGTGCGGCGCATCCCCATGGCCCTGGGCCCGGTGATCGGGGGCGCCCTGATCGGAACCCTCGGAACGGTGCTGGGCGTGCGCGCGGGCTTCGCCGCGGCCTTCATCCTCGGAGCGGCTGCCATCGTGTGCGTCCAGTTCCTGATGAAGGACGAGGCTCGGAAGAAGGTTGAATCCCGGAGACTCCTGGCAAGCCTCCGCTTGATCAGCCCTCCGCTTCGGAACCTGCTTTTTTCGGACATCCTCATCCGTTTCGCGGAGCAGATCCCCTACGCGTTCGTCGTGATCTGGGTTGTCGACGTGAATCGGTTCACCGCCCTGCAGTTCGGATGGCTTACCACTATCGAGATGGTAACCGCGATGCTCGTCTACATCCCGGTTGCCTACCTTGCAGATCGCTTAACGAAGAAGCCATTCGTGCTTCTCACCTTCTGCTTTTTCACGGCGTTCCCCGTTGTGCTTCTCTATTCCCGGACCTTGCCGATGCTCATGCTCGCTTTTGCCATTCGGGGCTTGAAGGAGTTCGGCGAGCCCACCAGGAAAGCGCTGATCATGGACCTCGCCCTGAAGGATGCCAAGGCCCTCACCTTCGGCGCGTACTACCTTGTGCGCGACGTCATCGTTTCCATCGCAGCGCTCTCGAGCGCGTATCTTTGGAGCATCTCGCCGAAAACCAATTTCCTGGTTGCAGCTGGATGCGGAGCGCTCGGCACGCTGCTCTTCGGCTTCTTTGGGAAGGATGCCACCGCGACGGCCGCGCGAAAGAGTTGATGGATCCGCGTAGGTGTTGCTCACCAGTTAATACTGCATGGACCCCTGATGCCTCACCACCCGTCCAGTCGGCATAATCGGAGGTTTTCGAGGAAGGTGAGCAACGCGGCTGGTGGCTGGCAAGAAACACGCTGGGAAAAACGGGGTCGTCCGGTTGTACTCTTCACGGTCCCGTGGCACCTGGTCCCGCAAGCCCCACCTCGTCCACCTGGCTCCAGAGGGTTGGAAGAAGGACCACGGTGATAGGTTTGGTCAGGCCATCTCCCGCGTTTGTACCATCAACGGGTGTGCCCCTGTGGGACCACGAATAGTGGAATGGAGGCAACGCACAACCACCAAGGTATCCTCTCCTCTCCGCTCTCCGAAGGCAACGAGGAGGAGGAGGAGAGAATGATCGAGAGAGTACATGCTGGAGGAATGCGAAAGGGTAAAAGCACACCGGGGCTTCCGCGGAGCGCGAGTTGGCGCATGGCGTCCCGACGTGATATAATAAATAACCGGTAAGGTATACACTACAGGACCAAGCGAATAGCTATCCAGGAAGCCCTTCAGACCTTCGCCGAAGACGTCAGGGCAAAGATGACTCAACTGGTGGAGGCGCCCCCGGGCGTACAGCCGGATCTGGAGGCCTGGGAACCGGAGGAAGGTGAGGATGACTGACCGTATCGGCGACTTCCTGGTTAAGATCGGGGTGATGAGGCTCCAGCAGGTGGAGGACATCCTCCGCGTCCAGAAGGCCGGCGACGCGCGCAGATTCGGAGAGATCGCCATCGAGCTGCACTACATCAACGACGACGCGATCAAGAGGTACGTGGACTACCTGGAGAAACAATAGAGGGGCGCGGCGGCGAATGGACAAAGCTGAAGCTCGACATGGTCCGGAAGTATCTCCAGTTTTATGTCACGGCCCTGAGTAAGCAACACTTTCGCCGGAACCGGGTACCTAGACAGGCTGGATGACGAGGACCAGCGACTCCTGGATCTCCCGCAGTTGCTGGCAATGAAGGGGCGTGCGGAGCGCGCCCCGCGGAAATGGATGCCCGTATCTGAGGCAGCCAGCACGTCCACCAGTATTCTCTTCATGCGAACCTGTCCAAAGTATGCATCAGGACGGGGAAAAAGGCCAGAGCGCGTGTCGCTCGGCTTCACGGAAAAGGGACCTCAGTCGGCCTTGCGGTAGCGGGCATTATGGCGATAGAGCTCCTGGAGGATGCCGGAGAGCGCGTCGCCCGCCATCCTCTCCTTTTCGACGAAGTATCTCCCGATGGGCTTGTGCCGCACACGCTGAAGACGGAGAATCCGGGCAACCTCTGCCTCCGTAAGGAGCCGCAGCCGCTGGGCGGTTTCGCCGGTCTGCTCATGGCGCAGCTTCGAGGCGAGGATCTTCATCAAATCCTGTCCCGTAATCGAGCGCAGCTCCCTGGCAAGCTCCCCGAACCGAGGCCGGGCCGCGCGCTGCCAGACGAGCGCGCTGATCAGGCTCTGCCATGAGACACGCCCGGTAAAATAGAGAAACTCCGCAAGGCGAAGCCGGCGACGCGGGATAGGACCATGATAAAAAAGAAGATCGCCCCTGGACCTCGCACCGCTCGCCGATGTGCCGTGCGCGCTGGCCCCTGAAGAGGAGCGTTTCGCCTGGCCTGCCGACGGGCGACGCGCAGCTGACGCCGTCGACGCCGGTGCCGGGCGGCTGCTGCGGCTGAGGAGATACGCCATGAGAAGCTCGTATGCGCTGGAGGCCGCGATGAAGCGTCGTCCGTCGGCGGATCCGGGTCGCGCGCCGGAGCGCCAGGCCACGTCGGGGTGCGTGGCCAGCGCGAGCACCCGATAGGCGCGGCGGAGGACCGCGACGTCAAGCTTCTGCAGAAACGCGTATCCGCCCATGCGGGCCTGCGGACCAAGGAGAACGGCGCAGGCGTCCATCAATTTACGGTCCATTCTCTCTCATTATCGGTGCGGCACACGCACGCTACAGTCCCCGCCGCGTTTTGACAAACGCGTTTGGTACCAGGATGAAGGCAATCAGCCCTACCACCCCAAGATGATTCGGACCTCTCCGCCCTGGAATCCTCCATGCAGGCCCCTCAGCGCGAACGCAGTTTCCTCAAGGCTTTGACCGAGGACTGGACGGCCTTCTTCGTCGCCCTCGATGAGCAGAACCGTATCCTGGAGCTGAACCCGGCGATGCTGGAAGCCACCGGGTATGCCGCCGCGCAGCTAGCGGGTGGGGATGACCTGCAGCTGCTCTGCCACCCCGAGGACCGCAAGCGGCTGGAGGCGGCCTTCGAGCAGATGAAGGCCCAGGCCCGGACGGTCACGATCGAACACAGGATTCTCGCCCGGAGCGGCGGGGAGCTCATCGTGGAGTGGCAGGGCCGGGCAGTGCGCGAAGGCGGGGGTAAGCTGGAGTTCCTGTTCGTCACGGGCAGGGACGTCACCCTGGACCGCTAGGACATGAAGGCGCCGGAGGAGTCGGAGTCACTTCCCGCTTGATCGTGGAGAATGCGCACGCCGCCATGACCATCGTGGACGACCAGGGGCGATTCGTCTAAGTGAACCCGCAGTATTGCCGGCTGGTCGACCGCCCCGCCTCCGAGCTCATCGGGCTCCAGGCTGAGGATGCATTGCTGGAGGTTTTCGATCCCGATGCCGTCGAGCTGCTGCGGGGACACAGGCTGCGGCTTATGGCCGGCGAGATCCCGCAGGCCTGCTACAAGATCCGCGTCCGCTACCGCGGCTCGGAAACCCGCTGGTTCAAAATCAGCGCCGGGGTGATCCAGGGTTCCGGAGGCGAGAGGCGGGTCGTTGCCCAGCTCTTGGACATCAGCGGCGAGGTGCGGGCCAGGCGGGAGATCGAGGAGAGCGAGGAGAAGTACCGCGCACTGGTCGAGTCCGCGCCCGTGGGAACGCAGGTATATCCAGAGGAAGCCCAGGGAAAGAAGCGCCCCAACCAGCGCCAGGGCGCCGGCGGCGGGCAGGTCCAGGCTGACCTTGGCCAGACGGTACACCTCCACCTCCAGCGTGGAGAAGCGCGGGCCCCCCCCCCCAGCACCAGCACCACGGCGAAGCTCAGGAAGCAGAAGATGAAGATCAGCGCACCGGCG
>Ga0315273_10009370_pt1 | contig 12408 bp, 13 predicted proteins | sample YL17G02_0_MG_FD_205753 | JGI IMG/M metagenome (GOLD analysis project Ga0315273, IMG submission 205753) | Sediment microbial communities from Yellowstone Lake, YNP, Wyoming, USA - YL17G02_0 | ecosystem: Environmental > Aquatic > Freshwater > Lake > Sediment | place: USA: Wyoming | collected... | reverse complement strand
AAAGCTCTGGCAGCTGCCCTTGTACGAGGAATATAAGGAATATTTGAAGAGCGAAGTTGCGGACATAAAGAACTGTACTGAGACAGGCGGTAAGGCCAGTTCTTCGGTGGGAGGCATATTCCTTCAGAAATTCGCGGGGAAAGTTCCGTGGGCTCATATTGACATTGGCGGCACCGCGTACCTGGATAAAACGCTGGGATATTTATCATCTGGTGCCACGGGCTTTGGGGTCCGTCTTCTTGTCAACTTCTTCCAGAATGTATAAGCCGCGGAAACACGCGAATAAACTTCGCGGTTTCCTTGCCTTTTGTGGAGCCGCGACGTTTAGTCGCAGGCTCTTAATTATATTATTTCTAAATCTAACTCTGGTAGGAGCGTCATTTTCAGCCCTCGAGAGCAGGGGCACGTCAGAAGCTATCGCCCCCGAAAATAATCCTCTTATGGTCGAGATGTACAGGATAAAGATACCTAATATCAAGGGCGGCACTATTGAGGTAAGCGAGGATAAAGGGAGCTCCTGGAAAAAGATAGGTAATGTACTTTTCCCCGCGCAGGCGGTCAGCGATCAGGGTTATACCGCTTCCATGTGGGTCTCTGACGGCGATATCGCGGCGGTGGCGGTGAATGCCATACACATAAAGACCGATTTCAACAATAACGATGATAGAGGCGTCATTTTCAGCATAGTCCCGAAAGAAATAAGCCGGGGCAGCCCGACTTCAGAGATGGATTACGGTACATCTATACACACGAATATTAAGGCCGGCAAGGATATTTTTGGCGGAGGTTATTCTCCCTTTGTGGGCAACAGGGTTTCCGTGATCGACACAAAGGAATCCGTTTCCTTGATCAAAACAGGCTATGTGCCAAAAGCCGGGGACACGCTTCTGATAATTGTTGAGCGCCCGTCCAAATACCCCAAAGAGATCATATTTGAGAACAGGTTCGGTGGGTTGATCATGATAAAGTATATCGACGGAGATGAGCGTTACATCGGCCAGGTCCTTCGTCCCATAGAGGGTGTCGGCCGGTTCCTCGGGACAGAATACGCGGATGTCGGGAGGCTGCGGGCAAATCATGCCGGTGTTATCTGTATAGCGACTTCTCCATTGGGGCTGATAGGCGGTTTCCAGATAATCCCCGCCGGGCACGGTATGAGCAAGGAAATGAAAACTGCCCGCACGTTGACCCAGTGGATGGTCATCGGCCCGGTCAACGCCCTTGACCCGTCATTTGAGGGTGTCGCGCCTTTCTTCAAGTATTTTCTTCAGCCAAAGTACAATGAAGATGATATTGACCAGCCTGACTGGAAGAAAAGGCTTTTGGAGCGGTTTTTAGTGGAGGTCAAATACAAAGACAAGGACGGCTGGCAGATGATGCCGGTATACTCCATGAGACTGGACAAGCCCCTTCCGAAATGGGCGAACACGGCGATGGAAGTGATCACTCATATCAGGATATTGTTCCCGATCTATCTGGAAAAGTAGCTAGAGAATATCCCCCACCCTAGTTTTATTCTTTACTAAAGCTTCAGATTTGCTGCCCTCTCCCATGGGGAGAGGGATCAAGGGTGAGGGCGTACTCTAACTTCCGAATTACATCATCTAAGTTATTGACGACGTCATCATTCTTTATTCGGATAACTTTATAACCCTTGGAGTTCAAGATTTCCTCTCTTACTCGATCGTATTCTTTATGTTTATTATGTATCCAGCCATCGACCTCTATTACTAATTTATGCGCATGGCAATAAAAATCTGCGATAAACCCTTCAATAACATGTTGCCTGCGGAACTTGAATTTCTGGAAGCGGCGGTCACGAACAAGCGCCCAAATAACTTGCTCACATTTTGTTTGATTTTTCCTTAAGTATCTAGCAAATCGCTTTTTAATAGCTTTCATACTTTTCAAGGTTAGCAATTTTCTTGCCAATGATTCTGTGCTCAAATTTTAGAGAATACTGTAGCATTTCTCGACATCTGGCGTCATTTTCGACAGCAAAAACTTAAAAATATCCCCCCTTAAAAGTGAAATTATTTCGGAAAGATGACGATAAATAACTGGATCCAATATTTATCAGGAGGTGTTTTGTATGTCATCATGTAGAATAATTAAAACTGGACCTTTTTATCATGGCGGGCATAAATTAACTTTAAGTAACAAATTTTTCATTGAGCAGTCTAACGGCCACACGAAGCTTCATGTTAATTGCGACTTACCTGTAAAGAAAAGCAAACCAGTTATTAGCGCAGATCAAAAACCGGGATTAAAGGCGCATTTTGAAGGCATCAATTTAACAATAACACCGGGCAAGGTATCATCAGGCGCCAAAAAAACCAAGACAACTGAGGAGCCATCAATTAATGTCATTATTGATTCATTGGATATTTTAGGAATTGACGGAACAGAAGATATCATGGCAGTGAAACGAGTTGCTCCTCTTTCGAAGATTTTAAAGAAAGAAGAAATAAAAAATACATTTTATGAGATTGTGGATGGGGAGGAAATGACCGTTGAAGATATATATATCCTTTTTTGTGAGTTGCACAAGAATAAAGGTTAATATTTATCCATCCGGTCCCGACAAATATGATCATTTCATGATATAATCCTCCTTTGTGAAGGAAAAATTCTATGTTACGACCCCGCTTTACTATGTAAATGATGTCCCTCATATCGGCCATGCTTATACAACTATCGCGGCAGATGTCTTAGCCCGCTATAAAAGACTAAAAGGTTTCGATGTTTTCTTCCTGACCGGGACCGACGAGCATGGGCAAAAGATCGCTGAAGCGGCGAAGGCGAAAGGCAAAGAACCTCAGCCGTTTTGCGATGAAATTGTAACAAGGTTCAAATCAGCATGGGCAACGCTCAATATATCATATGATGATTTCATCAGGACCACGGAAGACCGGCATATTAAAGTCGTGCAAGGCGTATTCTCAAAGCTATTAAAGTCAGGCGATATCTATAAGGGTGAATACGAAGGCTGGTACTGCACACCGTGCGAAACTTTCTGGACCGACCTGCAGCTCAAAGAAGCCAAACTTATAACGCCAAAAGCAAAAACAGCAGGGGAAGAGCATCATCCGCATGGCAACTTCTGCCCCGACTGCGGAAGGCCGGTGCAAAAGATAAAAGAAGAAACATATTTCTTCAAGCTTTCCAAATATGAGAAGAAGCTATTAAAGCATATCGAGACCACGGGCGGATTTGTCAGCCCGGATCCAAGGAAGAACGAAGCTCTCAGCTTCATCCGGTCGGGGTTGAAAGATCTTAGCGTCACGCGAACAGCTTTCAGCTGGGGTGTCCCGGTCCTCGAAGATCCAAAGCACGTGGTTTATGTCTGGTTCGATGCGCTTATCAATTACATTACGGCGCCGGGATATGGATCCGATAAGACAAAATTTGAACGTTTCTGGCCTGCTGATATCCATCTTATGGGGAAAGAGATTGTCAGGTTCCATGCGGTAATATGGCCGTGCATGCTAATGGCGCTCGGCGTCGACCTGCCCAAAAAAGTATTCGGGCACGGGTGGTGGACCGTGGAGGGCAAGAAAATGTCAAAATCCAAAGGGAATGTTGTTGACCCGATCACGCTTTCAGGGGAGTTCGGAGTGGACGCGGTGCGGTATTTCCTGCTAAGGGAGGTCCCGTTCGGGGAAGACGGTGATTTTTCAAAGACTTCGTTAACTAACCGGTTCAATTCGGACCTGGCAAATGACCTTGGCAACCTGCTTAACCGTTCGCTCACGATGGTTGAAAAATATTTTGGAGGCAGGCTGGAGGCCCCGAACAAGCCGGATTTTGATGATATTAGCTCGGAGCTTGTCAAACTGGCAAAAGAAACACCTGAAGTATGTTCAAAGCACATGGAAAGGCTCGAATTCTCTGAAGCCTTGGCGGCGGTATGGAAACTGGTCAATTTATCGAATAATTACATCGAAAAAGAAGCCCCCTGGAAGCTTTCAAAGGAGAATAAGACTGAAGAACTTAAAGCAGTTATGTATAACCTGGCTCAGGTTCTCGCTGTATCCGCGATACTCCTATATCCATTCATGCCCGCTACTTCCGAAAATATGTGGAAACAGCTTGGTTTTTCCGGATCCTTGATCGATCCAGCACAAAACCCCTCATTTGGCATGAAACTTGCTGATAAGATAAACAAGGGAAGCCCGTTATTCCCCAGGATATGCTAACAGACACTCACGCGCATCTCACGATGCCCGAATACCAGGACCTTCAGGAGGTTCTTGAGAGGGCAAAAGGTGCCGGCATCGAATTCATAATTGATGTCGGTTTCGACATCACATCGTCGGAAAAATCGACAGTATTATCCGATAATACCGATAATATATATACAGCTGTCGGCATACATCCTCATGAAGCAAAATCATTTGATGAGAATATGTTCAGGAAATTCAAAGACCTTCTTAAGCATCCTAAAGTTGTGGCGGTGGGCGAGATCGGTCTAGATTACCATTATAATCTCTCAACAAAAGAGGAACAAAGGCGGGTGTTTTCCAAGCTTTTATGGGAAGCCAGGGAAGCGAATAAGCCTGTGATCATTCACGGGAGGGAGTCGTACGGGGATCTGAATGATATTATCCACACGGAAGGGCATGACAAGTTGCCTGGCGTATTCCATAGTTTTTCCGGGGACATGAATGAACTCAAATGGATACTTGACCATGGCTTTTATATATCAATATCAGGAATGATCACGTTCAAAAAAGCGCAGAACATCATTGATATCGCGAAAGCCGCTCCACTTGACCGTATACTCATCGAGACGGATTGTCCCTACCTGACACCGGATCCTTTCCGGGGGAAGCGCAACGAGCCCTCTTACGTCAAATATGTCGCTTCTTCACTGGCAAAGGTCAAAGGTGTGAGCGTGGAAGAAATAGGGGAGGCCACGACCAGAAATGCAAAAACTCTTTTTAAGATCCAGTGACCCGCGGGCTTTTTTAAAAGAATTATCACTTATAGTTTCCGCCGGCATACCGCTGTCAAAAGCACTTGATATCACAAAAAAACACCCTGATTTTATAAGTATTTCCGATCAGGTAAATACAGGCCGTTCGTTCGCCGAAGCACTTGACCGCAAGCATTTTCCATCAGCCGTCATCAATATCATAACTGTAGGCGAGAAAAGCGGCAATATTAGCGGGGCGCTGGCAAGAGCATGCCAGTATATGGCTAAAAAAGACACGATGCGCAGTAAGCTGATAAGCGCCCTCATCTATCCGGCTTTTATCTTATTTCTATGTATAGCATCGCTATTCATACTTGTTTCACTTCTTTTGCCCACGTTTTCCGGGATATTCAACGGGCTCGGGGTAAAACTTCCCTTTTTAAGCAGTGTCATACTTGCATCGTCGGGATTTATGCCGGCTATCGCGGTGATATTTTCGTTGATAATATATTATCTTATCAGATATATCGCGAGCGACAGAGGATTTAATTTCCCGGTCGCGGGCCGGTTCAGGCAGAAGCTTGTCGCCGCCTCTTTCTTGCGCTCCATGTCGGGATCTCTTTCAGCGGGTTTGAATATCATTGATTCTATGCAATTATCAAAAAGCGTTCTCGGCAGCAAGTTATTTGAAGACCGTCTGTCCGCAGCGTTGAACATGGTAATTGAAGGGAGCACTCTAAGCTTTTCACTTGGATCGACAGACCTTTTCAGCGACACGGATATTTCGCTTATATCGGCGGGCGAGCAGGCGTCATCCCTTGACAGGGTCTTTGACCAGCTTGCCCAGTATTACGAGGAGGAAATAGAAAATAACGTCAAGATATTCTCAAGTCTAGTGGAGCCAATATCCACATTGGCAACGGGAGTAGTAGTAGGGGTCATCGTGTTCGCGATGTTTATGCCAATCATTAAGTTAATATCGGTATTGGGGAGTTAAGCTGCAAGATACAGGATACCAGATATCGGATGCAGGATATTTGATAAAGGATGGAAAATGAGTTATCAGAGTTATAAAGATTTAGATATATATCAAATCGCTCAGAAACTGGCAATTGAAATACATCATTTGAGCATGGAATTGCCAAAATATGAATTATACGAGCAAGGAAGCCAGATCAGAAGATCATCAAAATCGATCGTGGCCAATATCGTAGAAGGATTTGGACGAAGGAGATATAAGAAAGAATTTATTCAATTTTTAACGTATGTTTTAGCGTCATGCGATGAAACTAAGGAACATATTGAGCTCCTATATAAAACAGGTTCCTTTAAAGATGAAATATTATATAATTATTTCATTCAGAAATATTCCGAATTAGGCAGAAAAGTTAGTAATTTTATCAAAGCGGTCGTTAAGGCCCATAATAAATATGACCTTTCTACCGGTATCCGGAATCATGAATCAGGTATCTAAAAAGGAGGAATTCAAATGAGCAAAGCGTTCACTTTAATAGAATTATTAGTAGTTATAGCTATCATAAGTATTATCGCTGCATTCATGATGCCGAACTTTCTGGGTGTGCAGGACAGGGCTAAGGAAGCCGGCGTAAAGGCCGTGATGCACTCAATGCAACTCGCGGTGGAAGCGTATAATATGGAAAACGAGTCATATCCAATGGGAACGAACATACCCCTAAAGCAGCTCATCGATAATTACCTAACTACGGGTGGCTATGTATCAGTTGTTCCCAAGAACCCTTTCACCGGGAAGGAATATACAGAAGGCGATAAAGCCGGGAAGATAATGTATATTTATGACGATTCGAACGGGGCATATAAAATAATTGGATATAAAAGGAACGGGTTTTCGAGGCTGCTGGAATTGAGCAATATGTAATTGATAACCTAATTTGCTGTCCCCAATATACTTATTTACTGATTTCCTTATGGTATAATGTTATAGATCCAATGAAAATCCTTATTAAATCTTTTCTAATTGCTTCCATTATAGTTAGCTTTGCTTTTGCCCTTGATCACGATCCGAACGGCCGCCTTATTTTGTCGCTTGGCGGCGAAGTCTCGGTAATGAATCCGATACTTTCCACAGATACGACCTCATCAGCTATCGAGGGCGTGATATATACCGGCCTAGTAAAGCTCGATAAACACCTCAATTTTGTGCCTGATCTTGCCAAATCCTGGAAGGTCTCCAAGAACGGACTTGTGTGGACCTTCAAGCTCAGAAAAGACGTGAAGTGGCATGATGGAAAGTCTTTCACAGCAAATGATGTCAAGTTCACCTTTGATACTTTGATGAACCCGAAGGTCAATTCCGTACGGCGCGGCGATTACTTTATCGATGGAAAACCTATCAAGTTCAAGGCCATCGATAAATACACTATCCAGGCGATACTTCCGAAGCCATTTTCTCCTTTCCTGGTCAGCGCCGGGATGGGGATACTGCCTAAACATCTTCTGGCCGGCAAAGAACTTGATATGGCTTATTTCAATAATCATCCGATCGGGACAGGCCCTTTCAAATTCGTCGAGTATAAGACCGGGGATCACGTGCTGGTCAGCAGAAATCCTGAATATTACGGTGGAGTTCCATTGCTAAAGGAGATACTATTCAAGATAATCCCGGATGAAAATACAGCTTTGATAGCGCTAAAAACGGGGGAAATTGACTCAACGGGAATACCGGCAAAGGATTTCCACCCCATAAAAAGTGTCAATTTGTTCAAATATGATGCTCTTCTCTATACTTATTTAGGATTTAACCTAAGATCACCAAAATTCACGGATGTCAGGGTAAGGCAGGCATTATCGTATGCTGTTAATCGCAAGCAACTGATCGGCCTGGTTTTTAGAGGATATGCTTCTCCTGCGTATTCGCCAAGCGCGCCGGTATCGTGGGCGTATTCAGGAGATGTCAGTAAATACGAATATGATCCAGAAAAAGCGAAACAACTTCTTAAAGAAGCAGGCGTAAGGGACCTGGAATTTACGCTGTTCGTTAACCAGGGCAACAAGGAGAGGGAAAAGGGAGCAGCAATAATCCAGCAGCAGTTCAAAAAGATAGGCGTAAAAATGAATATACGGGTGCTTGAGTGGAGCTCGCTGCTAAAGGTCATCAACGCGCGAAAAGACCCCAAAGATTATGATGCGGTCCTCATCGGCTGGTCAACAGGAGTGGACCCGGATTCGTATTCAATATGGCACTCAAGCCAGTATCCTGGAGGGCTCAATTTTATAGCTTACAACAATCCAAAAGTTGACAAATTACTTGATCGAGGCCGTCGCGAGCAAACAAAAACAGGCAGAAAAAAGATATATGCGCAAATGTACAAGGAGATCACAGGCGACGCACCGTATATTTTCCTGTGGTACCCGAACGTCCTTACTGGAGTGCGCGACAGAGTAGGTGGATTATCCGAGCCGGGTCCGGCGGGCTTGATGGTGGACATAGAAAAGGTATACATTAAGAAGTAATTACGGAGCCTGCGACTGAACGTCGCGGCTCCTGAACTAAGTTTAGGGAACCGCGAAGTTTATTCGCAGGTTCCCGAGGCAATATATGACTAAATATATTATTAAACGATTGATACAGTTAATACCATTACTGATAGGTATAACTTTAATAACCTTTTTCGTGATGCATTTGGCTCCAGGAGATCCGACGGCTTTATTTACCGATCCGAACATCAAGCCGGAAGAGCTTACCAGGATCCGCGCGAACTGGGGATTGGACAAGCCGGTCATTGTTCAATATTTCGTTTGGCTTAAGAATGCCGCGAAGCTCGACTTTGGTTATTCGTACATATCAGGCAAGCCCGTGATCCAGGAAATATCGGAGAGACTGCCAAACACTCTGATACTCATGAGCATATCGTTCGCCCTGATATTGCTGATCTCGATCCCTGTCGGCGTAATGTCCGCGGTCAGAAAGGGCTCGGCGTTCGATAATATCTTCACGGTTATTTCCTTTGTATTCATGTCGATCCCGACTTTCTGGCTAGCATTGGTATTCATGCTTATATTCTCGCTCAAGCTTGGCTGGCTCCCGTCTTTCGGCAATCTTGTTCTACCTGTTACGGTAATGGTCATCTCGGGACTTGCCGGTATCACACGTTATCAAAGAGCCAGTATGATAGAAGTGCTTGGACAGGAATATATTAAGGTCGCCAGAGCTAAAGGATTGCCTGAGCGGATGGTAATCTATAAGCATGCCCTGAGAAATGCCTTGATCCCGATAGTTACAATGCTTGGCCTTTCTCTTCCGGATCTTTTCGGCGGGGCGTTCATCATCGAGACGATATTCGCGTGGCCGGGGATGGGGAGACTGGGAGTTGCTGCAGTGTTTTCAAGGAATTACCCGATGATAATGGGAATAACAGTGCTGACATCCCTTATGATAGTCATCGGGAATCTCCTGGCTGATATAGGTTACGCGATCGTTGACCCGAGGATAAGATATGCTAAGAAAGAATAAATTATTCATATTTGGCCTGATAATACTGATATCGTTCAGCTTACTGGCTGTTTTTGCTCATATGATAGCCCCGTATGACCCCTCTGAGATAATGGAAAACGAGATACAGGGACCATCTGTAAGCCATTGGTTTGGCACGGATGATCTTGGACGCGATATTTTAAGCAGGATAATTTACGGAGGCAGGGTGTCGTTATCGGTAGCGGTGGTTGCAGTGGCTGTAGCTCTAACGCTTGGCATCCTCATCGGCTCAATTGCCGGATATTTCGGGGGATTGTTCGATGAGATAATAATGCGATTCACCGACATAATGCTTTCTTTCCCCACGATCTTCCTTATATTGGCCATCCAGTCAGTACTTTCGCCGAACATATATAACGTTATGATCGTGATCGGCGCGACCTCATGGATGGGGATAGCAAGGCTTGTGAGGGGAGAGTTCTTGTCGTTAAAAGAGAGGGAGTTCGTTGAAGCGGCAAGGGCTATCGGATGCAGCGACCTACGCATCATATTCAGGCATATCCTGCCCAATTCATGGCCGCCTGTGATTGTTGCGGGCACACTTGGGATGGCGGGAGCGATACTTACTGAATCGGCATTGAGCTTTTTAGGGCTTGGAGTGCAGCCGCCGATGCCAAGCTGGGGCAACATGCTCATGGATTCACAGGCATATTTGATCGATGCCCCGTGGATGGCGGTAATCCCCGGATTATTCATTGTATTGGCAGTATTATCGCTATATTTTGTGGGGGAGGGACTGCGTCAATCCTTGAACCCTAAGGAGAAACAATGAGCAAGCTCCTCGAATTGAAAAAATTATCCGTACATTATCAGAACAATAAGGATATCGTTAAAGCCGTGACGAACGTTGATATGGTCATTAATGAAGGCGAGGTCGTGGGGCTCCTGGGTGAATCCGGATGCGGCAAATCAACTCTTGCGTTGTCCATTCTCAGACTGATCGATCCCCCTGGGAAGATATACGGCGAGATCCTGTGGGGGGGGAATAATCTGCTCAATATCCCAGAACAGAACATGCAGCGCATCAGGGGGGCGGAAATTTCAATGATATTCCAGGACCCTTTCTCAACGCTAAATCCGGTCTTTAAAGTTGGGGAGCAGATAGCAGAAGTATTCAGGGTGCATAAAGGATCGTCCAGGCGGGAAGCTTGGAAAAAAGCAGTGGAAATAATGGATAAAGTGCATATAAAGGACCCTGCTGATAGAGCAAAGGATTACCCCCACCAGTTCAGCGGTGGCATGAAGCAGCGCGTCGCGGTGGCAATGTCATATTCTCTGTCCCCCAGGCTTTTGATCGCGGATGAACCAACGACAGCGCTGGACGTGACAATGCAAAAAGCGATACTTGAGGTCTTAAAGGAATTAAAAACAACAATGCTCTTTATCTCCCATAATATCGCTATCATTTCCAGTGTATGCGACCGTGTCTATGTAATGCAGGCAGGCCGGATAATTGAAGAGGGGACCCCCGCGGAGATAAGCAATGATCCAAAGAACCCTTACACGGCAAAACTGGTCAATTCATATAAGGAGATTAGTATTTGAGGCTGATCGATATAAACTTTGTTTCAAAATATTTCGGGTCCCTAAGGGTACTGGATGATGTCAGTTTCCACGTGGACGAGGGGGAATCGTTCGGGCTTGTTGGAGAGTCAGGCTCGGGTAAAACGACCCTTGGCAGGATAATCATGAAATTGATCAAGCCAACAGAGGGCGAGATCATATATTCCAAGGGCTTTTCCAGGAAAGATTTTCAGATCGTGTTCCAGAACCCGTATACATCGCTTAATCCCCGCATGAATGTCCGGCAGATCCTTGAAGAACCTCTCAGTATCCATAAGATGAAAAAAGATATCGGAAAGTTGCTGGAAAGCGTTGAACTGGAACCGTCCTACGCGGGAAAGTACCCGCACGAGCTTTCCGGAGGCGAACGTCAGCGTATTGGTATCGCGAGGGCCATCAGTATCGAGCCAAAGTTTCTCCTCCTGGATGAACCGGTCTCTTCACTTGACATGAGCATACAGGCGGATATCCTCAAGCTCATTAAAAAGATCAGAGCATCAATGGGATTAACGGTGCTGTTGATAGCTCATGACCTGTCGGTAATAAAATACATGTGTGAAAGGGTCGCTGTTATGAGGGGCGGGCGCGTGGTCGAGATCGGTAAAATTGATGAGGTGTACAAGAACCCGGAAAATCCTTATACAAAACTTCTTCTGGAGTCCATACCAAGGCTGCCGGCAATTACCTGACAAGATCGATCGGGAATGAAGGGGATATATCCTGTTTTTGTCTCTCCATTGACATTGCTTTCTCGCTCATATCCCCCACCAGCTTCGCGTTAACTATATGCGGAGTGATAAGTACTATGACTTCTTTTTTCTCTGATGTGAGGTTCGTCCTTTTAAAGAAAGAGCCTATAACAGGGATATCCATCAGGACCGGCACACCGATCACCTCTTTCTTCGAGGTATCGCGTATCAGGCCGCCAATGATTATTGTCTGTCCGTCCTTGACGATCAGTTTTGTAGTGGTCTCTGTGGAGTTCTTCTGAGGCAGATCCCCAATTATAGCTCCTTCGCTTATTTCTGGGTGTATCTCCATTATTATAAGGCCATCGCTCTTGATGCTTGGGGTGATCACCAGTTTTGTCCCCACATCAAGGAATTCAATGCTTTCAACCATGCCCGTTGTTGTGATCGTTTTTACTTTATATCCCAGCCTTGAACCGGTGATTATCTCGGCTGTTTGATCGTTCATTGCCATGACCTTTGGGCTTGATAAGATGTTAAATCCTGTTCTTGTGGACAGCGCTTCAACAAGGGTCGTAAGGTTCTGGCTTGTGACGGAGTAATAAAGCCCTTTTGCTCCTGTCATTGAAGCTGGGTTCGCAAGTCCTTTGGTTTGTGCCACCTCATTTGCATTGCTCGGATTGTTCCACTGTGCATTAACCCCCAAGTTCGCCCCCTCATTAACC
>Ga0315273_10009369_pt1 | contig 12408 bp, 7 predicted proteins | sample YL17G02_0_MG_FD_205753 | JGI IMG/M metagenome (GOLD analysis project Ga0315273, IMG submission 205753) | Sediment microbial communities from Yellowstone Lake, YNP, Wyoming, USA - YL17G02_0 | ecosystem: Environmental > Aquatic > Freshwater > Lake > Sediment | place: USA: Wyoming | collected... | reverse complement strand
AAGGAGTTCAAGTCCCTGCACTACGAGGCCTTGCTATGACCATACAACTGCCCGATGCCGCGTCGGTTGCGAAGGACATCATCGAGCAGGCGCGTAACGACTCCCGTCAGTTCATCGCCGGCCCAGTGGACCGCGTGATGGCCGACACGCCCTGGGCCGATCGAGAGACGCTGTTCAGCGGGCTGATCGACTTCCACCACGAGCGGCTCGACCGGATTCCGCCTGTCGCGAAGTATCCGGAAGCGCAGCCCTGGGTGGAACACCGGCTGGCGCTGGAGCGCGAGCTGGTCACTGCGGGCTTGAGCGAATGGGACCGCGCTGTGCTCGGCGGCATCAACGATTACCTCGCCTTTCGCGGCTATAGACTGGCGGCGCAGAACCGCCGCGCGCCGTCCGGCTCCCAGGCTTTCGGCCCCCGGCTTGCGGAGAAGTGCCGCATCGCCTTCGTCCCGGAAACCGATGAATGCCCGATCTTTATCAAGAACCTTGATGACCCGGCGACGTTCTGGCGGAAGGACCGTACCCCACCGAGTGCATCCTGCTTCGGGCTGCCCGTGGAAATATCTGCAGTGGGCAGCGGCATGCACCTGGACGTGGAACCGGAGGAGATATTCCCTCTGCCGGTCTGGGACATGTGCGACTGCCTCTGTGATGATCTGGCGTCAGCAGTGGAATTCCTGACCAGGTATTGCTGTTTTCACAGTGGGCGGAACTCAATCATCCGTGACAGCCGGCAGTGTTCGGTGGCGATCGAGAAGTGCTCCCGCGGCTACATCGACGTGTTCCACCCCAACGTCCACGGGCGCAGCCACGTTAGCGGGATGGTCTGCCGGGACCCCGACTCGCCGCAGGGACGGCATCAGCGGGCCATGCGCGAGGAATACATCAGCATCACCGGGGGCCGCTGGGATGCCACGGAGAGTGTCGATGTCGCGTTCTGGGAGGCGTGCGATCTTGCCGAGCGGATCCTCGCCGGCTTTCTTGACAGTCCCAACCCGATCACCGTGGAGTCGCTGCAGACATTGTTCACCACACCCTTCCCGCGGGGATTGCGCAAGGACGGCGCGAAGTTCCACCCGAACCAGCCCTATGTCGAATACACGCTGGCCACGTACCTGGCACTGCTCGACAAGCGGCGACTCATCCGCTTCCAATGCGACGATCCGCCGGGCCTGAGTTGGCCGGAGGAACCGGAAGTGTACCAGGTGTAATCGTCATTTTTCAGGGAGAAACCGACACGTGAAGATCTGCGAGAATGGGACTGCGAAGTGTTCGGTGCACGTCCCCACAGAGCCGACACCGGCCGAACTGCATGCCGCCAGAGAGCTGGCAAAGTACCTCAAGAGGATCAGCAGCGCGCGCTTTAGCATCGTGCGAGGAATTCCCGATGCGGGCCCCGCTGTAGTCGTTGGAGAGATCGGCCGCACGCCGTTGGCCGGAACACGGCAGATGGCCAACGAATCGATCCTGAGGACGGTGGACCGGGAGCGTCTCTTCCTCGTGGGCGCGGACCCGCGCGGGACGCTTATCGGCGTCTATGCGTTCCTCAGGGACGAGCTTGGGTGCGTTTTCCCCCAGCTCAGGCCGTCTGATGAGTACATCCCCAGGAGACTCACCATCGAAGTCTCCGAAGAAGAGCACTATCACGAGCCCTTTCTGCCAGAGCGCTACTTCCTAGGCGTCGGCGCTCGCGATGCCGTCGATTGGGCTGCGAAAACGGGTATGAGCTACGGCCCACCGCCGTTCGAGAACGATAGGGAACTCGATTGGCAGGGCGAAAAACCGCTCATGACCGAGGATCAGGCGCAAATGTGGGTTCGCGAGTCAGTGACGCTCCGCGGCGAGCCGGGCATTTCGATCGGCGGCCATGCCAGCGAGATGATCATGCCGCCCTCGAAGTATTTCGACGCGCATCCCGAGTACTACGCCTACAACCCCACCCAGACCTCCAATGCCATACGCACGGTCAAGGACGGCCGAGATACCTTCGGGATATGCTGGACACATCCCGAAGTCACCCGCATCTTCGTAGAGTACTTCATTGACTTCTTCGCCAGGTATCCGCACATGACGAAGTTCACGCTATTCCCCAACGACGGCCAGCCGCCCTGCTTCTGCGATGAGTGCCGAAAGATCGAGGAGCCGTGGAAAGGCACGATGACCAACGAGAGCCTGCAATACACCAAGAACTACCTGCTTTTCACGGCCAAGATAGCCCGTGCCGTGGCGGAGAAGTTCCCGCACGTCCGTATGGAGGTGGGATGCTACTCCAGTCATACGGAGTTACCGGAGGATCTCGACGAAGACCTACCCGAGAACCTCGACGTTATCTTCTGCATTTTCGAGCGCAAATGGGACCGGGCGCTCGATGACCCGCCCTCGGACGAGGAGCTCCGGCGGACTCTTCCAGAGGCCCTTGTCTCATCGTATGAGAACGACGCGCGCAAATACACGAGCTACCATGAGCTGTTCGCGAGATGGCGGAGGTTAGTGAAGGGGCGGTTCCGCTACTACGATTATCTCACCAGCACGTTAGCTTCCTGTGGCATGCTCTTCCCCGTCAGCAGGGCCGCGTGTCGGACAATCCGTTACCTGAGAGCGCAGGGCTTTTGCGGATACGGCTCACAGTGGGTCAATTCACCGCTCATATGGGCATCTTACGGATTCTCGCTCTATGTGACGGGGAGGAGCATGTGGGATGGAGACGCATCGTGGGAGGATCTGGCACGGGAGTACTGCCGCGGGTTCTTCGAGGACGCCGCGGAGCCCATGTTCGGGTATTTCCAGACGCTGGAGGACTCGGCGCATCACGTCAGGTTCGGGATGGGAATCCCGGAGATACTTCAGGTGTTCGACCGGCAGACCTGTGAGAGCTGCAGGCAGTTGCTTCGTGAGGCGCTCCTGGCCAAGGTCCCCGCGAAAGTGAAAAGACGCATTCGGGACCAGCAGACCCTGCTTGAGTTCGGCCACCTGTTCTGGCAGACCCGACAGGTTGAGATGAGAGTCGAGAATGCACTGAGAGAAGATCGGCTTGACGACACGTTCGCGCTACTTGCCGAACACCTGAAGATCGACGACCGGATCCAGAAACTGTTTGATCGGCCGCCTTTGCGGTGGGGCAAGGAGTGGCGCGGCACCGTCTTCCGCCACATCATGGGCGCTCTCTCCGACAGACGGGGCGTCCTGCACGTCGTGAAACAAATGAAAGACGCAGTCAATGCGAAGCATAGGTTTCTCTGGTACGACGCCAGCGAGAGATTCTGACTGCGATTCACAAGCCCTGGCCGCAACAACGGATGGCTCTATGCTTAGGAGGTGATCCCCGATGAGATTTGTGCACTGTGTGTTCTTGATCGCTGTCCTTCTGGCGCCGACTGCCTTGGTGGCAGCCGGAGCTTTTACCCTGGTCAGAGATGGAAAGCCGGCGTGCAGTATCGTCATCGCCGAAAAGCCGACCGAGAACGCGAGAGTCGGCGCGCAGGAGCTTCAGAGGTACGTCGAGAGGATCAGCGGCGCCCGGCTGGAGATACGTTCCGACGCCGACAAGACCGACGGAGCAAAGGTAGTGATTGGCCGCTGCCGGCTGACGGATGCAATGACGGATCTGAGAATCCCGAGCGGCCTGACTCCGGCCTTTCGCGAGGAAGGCTACGTTGTTCATTGCACGGGTGACACGCTTGTGCTGGCGGGCAACGATGCCGACGTCCCAGAAGGCAAGCTGCTGGCCAGGCCGTGGGCTCCCTCGATGATGGAGCATTCCGTGTATCTGGGCACTCGCTATGCCGTGTATGATCTCCTGTATCGCCTGGGCGTGCGCTGGTTCATGCCGGGTGAATACGGGGAGGTCGTTCCGAAATCGGCGACTCTGCATGTTTCCGGGATGTCCGTGACGGAGCGTCCGGACTTCCCGGTGCGCTCATTCTGGATGTGCGGGGCCGTTGAGGAAATGACCGACCTGTTTCTAACCTGGATGATTCGCAACCGGATGAATCCACGCAGCATATGCTGGTTTGGCATTCCAGGAGACGGCATGCTCAGGCAGTACATGCCGAGCGACCAGGTAACAGAGCATCCGGAATGGTTCGCCTTGCAGCCTAACGGAACACGCAACAAGTATATGCCGTGCATGACAGACGAGTTGCGCCGCAATGACCCGAAGTACGCAGGCCAGCCTCGTCTCCTCGATGAGATCATGAAGAAGATCGGAAAGGAAGCAGAGAGCGGACAGATGGGCTCGGCCTTCTCGCCTGACGACGGGATGCCCACCTGCGAGTGCGAGCTATGCCGGGCGAAATCCTCTCGCTTCACTGATGGATACTGTGCGTCGCCCCCTGGTGGTTACAGCATTGAGAACCCAAGCGCCCCGGGCGACCCGGTTCCCGAGTATCTGACATCGCAGGAGTACTTCTTCTTCGTAAACGGCGTGCTCGATGCGGTGGGCAAGAAGTATCCGGGACATCTGATAGCCGCCAATGGATATGCGAATCGCTACGCTCCGCCCGAGGTTGGGCCCGAGTTCAACCGCTACAACAACCTCGCGGTCATGTATGCGGACATCCTGGGCTGTACGATCCACCGGTACAACGATCCGAAGTGCTGGCAGATGCGTCAGCAGTACAACTTCCTCAAGCGGTGGTGCAAGCTCAGCGACAAGGTCTGGGTCTACGGCTACAACTACACAATGCTCGTAACCAAGGACACCCTTACACCGATGGTGAAGCGCCTGCAGGCGAGCATTCCGATGGTGAAAGAGGCGGGAGCAATCGGATTCCACGATCAGGAATGGATCGACATATCGCAACTGGGGATTCCCACATACGTGACTCGCTTTGCCCTCGAATGGAATGCGAAGGCGAATGCTGATGCGGTCCTTGTCGACTTCTACAGCAAATGGTTCGGACCCGCCGCCGAGCCGATGCGCGATTACTACGAGACACTGGAGACCGCGTTCGATTCCGCTCCATATCACGCCCACGAGGATCCCATTCTTGCAGTGATCTATACGCCGGAACTTATCACCAAACTGGCCGGCGATGTCACTCGCGCGGAAGCGGCCGCCGTCTCCGACACGGACAAGCTCCACGTGCGGGCCGAGCGGCTCGCGTTCGATCATCTGCGCATGTATGCGGATTCCATTCGGGCCAAGCAGGAGTGCCGCTATGCCGACGCGGCCAGGCTGATGAAGCAGATGATGGCGGTCAAGGCGCAGATGCGCAAAGTTTGCCGGTTCTACGGCTGGCCGTGCCCCTCTTACGGAATGGAGTGGGAATCGGAGCGGATGAACCGGATAGCGGGCAAGGTCGATGGCAAGAACGCGCAGATGCTGGCTCCACTGCCGGAATCCGCCCGGTTCCGCACGGACAGGCACGATGTTGGACGTTCGGACCGGTGGATGGAGCCGGCTTACAGCGACTCCAGGTGGCAGGCTATCAGCACCGCCACGGGCTGGCAAAACCAGCCCTTGAAGGACGAGGACGGTGTGCCGACGATGAGCAAAGACGGCCATCCCTACAAGGGTCTCGCCTGGTATCGGTTCACGTTGGATCTTCCGGCCATGCCAAAAGGCACGCAGTCCAGGCTGTTCCTGCCAGCGATCGTGAACCAGGGCTGGGTGTGGGTGAATGGCCAATACGCCGGCCGAAACGACTACCAGCAGGGCTGGTTCCGCCCACAGGAGATGGATGTGGATGTCACTGCCTACCTGCAGCCTGGCAAGAACGTCATCGCCCTGCGCGTGCTGTGCCTGGAGGAGTATTTCGGAGCTAACGGTCTCTACGAGCGGCCGTTTCTGTACGCCGTGAAGTCGTAGTTGTCCAATCGGCTCGCTGAACTCAAAGTATCAGGAGGTCTTTTCCATGGATTGGCTCATCGACCACGCTGCGTCCCGGGCAACTGCTGCCGCCTTCGCGCTGGTAGCTCTTTGCATCACCTCAGCCAGCGCTGCCGATATATACCTGAGGTTCCAGGTCACCGACCCTCCGTCGGGCAGGTTCCAGGTCTCTACCGGCGGACACATCCACAATGCGCCCTGGGCCCTTCCGTCGGAATCCGTCGAAGGGGAGGGCGGCAAGTGGAGTCGCTGGACCGACCTGACCAAGCTTCCCCTCCACGGCAAGCTCGACAGAGCAGGCGGGTTGGCCGAATGGCCGACACTGAGCCTCACCGTCTCGCGTGCCGAAGGCGGGGAAGCTATCCGAGGTTGCGCGCTTCGCGTCCAGCTTGCGGACAAACCGGACGTGAAGAGTATCGTCATCGAGTTCACCGAGAAGGGCGCCTCCAATAGCATCAAGTTCCTGCTGCCTCATCCTCTTCGGAGAAAGAAAGCAGAGTTCGAGACAGGCTCGCAGATGACTGCCCGTCATCTGGCGTGGGCGAGAGAGGCTTCCGGCGGTCACCCGCCCAAGTTGCGCAGCTTCGATGTCATTACCTCCGTCTGGGGGCAAGACGACCCCGCGCTCGCGAGGCAGGAGACAGAGACATTGGAGCTCCTGGGTTTCAACGTGATCGGGGGTGTGCCTGTGCCTGTGCTCCGAGACTCGGGGCTGCGGACGTATAGCGCAACCTGGCATTTGGAAGCTGACCCCGAGGAGTCTCTCAAGAAGTGGAATGCCGGTGATGGCGCAAGGATAGCCGCGGAACTAGGCAAGCAGGACAGCCGATGGATCTACGAGGATATGGCCCACTTCGTCATATGCGACGAGATCCAGACGATGGACTTCAGGAGTGTCGATCCGGCGAAGTTGAACTCGTGGTTCCGGGATTATCTCAGGAAGACAGGAGAGACGGACACTTCGCTCGGCAGGCCGATTGAGAGCGTGGAGTATCCTGCGAAGGCGATGTACGAGAAGAGCCTGCCGCGTGACGCCGACCTTCCGACGCGCAAGATCATGTACTATGCCGGCAAGTTCGGCCAGTATTGGACCGCAAAGCAGCTCAGACAGAGCACGGACCTTGTCAAGGAATCGTTCAAGAGTCTTCCTCATGGGATGAGAACGGAGACTCTGCCATCGGACCATAACTACTTCAACGCGTGGGGCGCGCCGTACTGCGGAATGGGCTACCGGGGCCTTGACTTCTTTGAGATAGGCGCGCAGCAGGCCGTCGACATTATCTCAGCCGAAGACTGGATGGGGCTCAACCACATGTACGGGCCGGACTACACCTGGCTCGGCGCCCAAGGGCTCGGTTTCCTGAACGCGATCTACAGGTCCGGGATCGGCGACAGGAATGTTGCGCTTCGGAGCCTGATAACTGTTAGCGATGACGGCTACCTGCGACTCAAGGCTTACAGCGCGCTGGCTCAAGGAACGAAGAGCATCTTCTTCTGGACGTTCGGTCCGACCTACATCGGGACCGAGAACTACTGGTCGGACCTGCGCAGCGAGTACGATGGCATTGCCAAGCTCACCAGGGCGCTGGAGAAGTCCGAAGAGATTCTCTTTGCCGCCAGGCCCGTCAGAGACCCGGTGGCGATCCTCTACTCCGTCAGCCACGATCTCTGGCACACTGATGATCCGGCGGGGCTTGTGGAGACGCGGCTTACGTGGGCCGCGCTCAGGCATCTGTCCATTCAGCCGGACATACTCCGCGAGGAAGACGTCGAAGCCGGGCGGCTGAAGGGTTACAGGGTCCTGTATGTGATCGGCGAATGCATCACGCGGAAGGCTTCGGCGGCGGTCGATGAGTGGGCAAGCTCTGGCGGAACCTTGTACCTCGCTGCGGGCGCGGCGACGCGAGATGAGTTCTATGAGCCGTATGTTCCACCCTTTGCCGCGACTGTCTGGCCCGGAGATGCTTCAAACAGGCTCAAGAAGGAAGCGGGTCACACGTATAACGAGAGGGTGGACCTGCCGGTGATCAAGCCCTTGGCCAAAGCGAAGCTTTCGGGTGCGGCGGATAGTGGCTCGATGCGTGTGATTGGCTATCGCCTGAACCTGAGAGACGACGTGGATAGCAGCTCTGTCCTGGCGCGCTTCGACGACGCAAAGCCTGCGGGCGCTCAAGTGAGCTATGGACAAGGGTCAGTATACGCCTTTGGATTCCTTCCTGGGCTTGCTTACTCACCATTCAAGGTTGGGCAGACAAAGCTCAACGAGGTTTGGCCCACAGCTCCGAGAACGCTGTTGTCGCTTCCGCTTGCAGCCTTGCCGGCTGACGCGCGGGCTGTTCGGACATCCCAGCCCGTCGTGGAAGCCAGCCTGCTGACCGGCCCGGGTGGCTCGGCGCTCGTGCTCGCCAACTATACTTACAAGCCGATCTCCAAGTTGCGCGTGTCTTTGCCGTCGATCCATCCGATTCAGGAAGTGACTAGCACTGAGGGGGTGAGAGTCGCGGTGAAGCGCACGGCAGACGGTGTGGAGCTTGAGCTCCCGCTCGCATGGACCGACATCATCCTGCTGCCCAGGAAGCAGGCGGGCTCAGTGGGTGCCAAGTGACCAGGCCAGCGAATCGCCGCCGCGTTTGCCGCGCGGAGATCATCACCGGCCCAACGCTCGAGTTCGTGCAGCCTTGGGACCATTTGCTGCGCATCCGGCAAGTCAAGGAGTTGGGACTGGGCAATTTCATCGGGCTGAGCGCCACCTTCCACATTGGCAACAGTGATGAGTCGCGTGCCGACTGGAAGGCGCGTTATCCGCAGTGGGCCGCGCAGATCGACGCCTTGCCCAAGGCGCGCAACCTGCCTATCATGGGCTCGCCCACGGTGCTCGCGCCGATGCCGGAGGACTTGCTGTTAGAGGAAGTGCGTCTCTGCCGCGAACTCGGGTTATACTTTGAGTGCCCCTCGTATATCACACATGTCCCCTGCGGCCTGGGTTTGCTCAGCGACTATGTCCCAACCGAAGCCGCCGAACGCCTACTGCGACAGGTACAGCGCATCGGCGGCGGCTACCTGGTGCACTCGTGCGTGCTGGGCGAGAACACCAGTAGTCTGGACAACGCCCAGCCGTATGAGCACTGGCAAGCGCAGCACGGCGTGGACCCGGAGTCGATGAACCTGCAGACGATGCACGATTGGTTCTTGGAGAAGGATCGCGCCAAAGTGCAGAAGGCACTGCAGCCCGGTCTGCCGCTGACCACCAATGTCGAGGCGACCGTTCAGTTCCGCCTAGCGATGGAACTCGGGGTGGAGGTACCGATTCTGGAGTTCGTGCCCTCAGATCCCGCTGTCTGCCTCCCGGCTGCCCGTGGCGCAGCGCGCGCCTACCGTTCGCCGTATTGGGGAGTCGTATTGGCCATGGGATGGTTTCGGGCTCCCCTCGATGATACGTTCGCCGCTCGCCTCCGTATTGCGTACAACTACTTCTTTGCCGCCGGCGCCGGCTATCTCGACAACATCAACTCTCCCTTCCACAGCCACAGCGCGCCGAGCGGTTTCTTCACCGAGAAGTCCCGGCCACCGTTCCGAGGGGGAGAGCAGGAATTTCGTGATTTCGATGATCCGCTCTGCACTAGCGTTCGACAGGTCATGCGTGAGTTCGCTCGCTTTGCGCAGTTCCACCGCCGGCCCGCCGGCAACCCACGGGTGGCGGTCGGCTTCATGCTGGGACACCTGGACAGCTTCACCTTCAGCAAGACCCAGACCCACGTCTGGAGAGTCGCCGAGCCGGGCTGGGAGGTGGGCGACGCCGAGCAGACCTGGCAGCACTTTCGGGTAGTGCACGACGCGGAACCGTGGTATACGCCGCCGGAGATGTACTACTGGCAGAAGGACCCCATCCAGGTTCCCAAGCAAGGCACGCCGCCCTTCGGGCAAGTCGATATCGTACCCGTGGAGGCGCCGTTGTCGGCGCTGAAGTCGTACCGCTGCCTGGTCTTCCTCGGGTGGAACACGATGACCCCTGATGTGTATGAGAAGCTGAGGCAGTATGTCCGCGGCGGAGGGCGCCTGCTGATGAGCCTGCCGCACCTGAGCACGCAGGTGCACCGGAAACCGGAATTGGCGCTGATCCACGACGGCGATCTGCGCGACCTGTTTGGGGTGCGGGTGACCGGCAAAGGCGCTGACGTCGAGCACGTGCGCTACGTACCCTCACTGCCTGCCGGGCCGTATTTCTTCCCGGAGGCGGCGCTCTACCTGGAAGGCGCTCCGCTGGCCCGCGTGGAGCTGGACGGCGCCGAGGTGGTAGCGGAATCCGTCGATCTGTCGGGGCCCAATGGACTGGCCGACGCCGGCGCTGGACAGCCGCTGCTGGTGCAATGCCGCCTCGGTCGGGGCTTCGCCTACTTGCTGACTACCTGGTGCTACCCCGGACCTCATGTACCCGCATTCCTGACCGATGTCCTGCGCACTATCGTCAATTCCGAGCAGGGAGACATCGCCCTGGAAGGCCAGCTCGTCTCCTATGCTGTCTACGATGATGACCATTGCGCCGATCAGGCTGCCGTCATCTACGTCGTCAACATGAGTCTCTACGACCAGCCGCAGGTCCCCACACTGGTGGTGCGCGATCAGCGCGTGCCGTTGTGGGTTGATGCGTACGGCATGCGCGCGGCCTGGGCAGGGCCACGGCTGCTCGTTTCTCCGCGCGATCCGATGGTGCGCGTGGACAATATGGACACACACGACGATGTCTGCCGGGTGGACCTGACTGGCGAGCCTGGCCGCCACCAACTCCAACTGGAAGGACTGGGAAGCCGTATCGTCGAAGTCCGGCTCGACGACCGACCGCTGGGCCTTCGGCGTGGACAAGACGGAGGCTGCTATATCTCCACCGCGCTGAAAGGCGCCCACCGGCTCTGTGTCAGGCTTGCATGAACGAGTGGTTTCCGGGGCGGGCAGAGGCTGCTCCACTGCTGAACGGCAGTTGGCAACCCACAGCCCAGGATCAGCCTACCGCTGCTGATTGGTCAACTCGTCGATCAAGGCGGCGATGTTTTCCATCGGGACTTCGGGCCTGAGTGCTTTCGCGGGTTCGATGACGAATCCGCCGCCCCTGCCAAGCTCTCGGAGCGCAGATCGGATCTCCCGCCGAACGTCGTCCGGGCTGCCATGCACGAGAGCGCCCTGAGTGCCGATTCCGCCGTTGAACGTGACGCGTTCGCCGTACCGGCGCTTCATCTCCACTACGTCCATCGCCTCCGGCTGAAACGGGTGGAATATATCCAGACCGATCCCGATCAGATCCTCCATTATATCCGTGTTATCTCCGCAAGAGTGAATGGCCGCGTATTTGCCGTGCTCGTGTGCGCTTGAACACCTGCGTTACTCTTGGCTTGAAGAACTTGCGCCAAAGAGCGGGCCCCATGATCGACCCGTGCTGCTGGCCGTAGTCATCGCCCAGCAGAATGGCGTCTACGTCGCTTCGCTTGCCGACGACATCCACAAAGGCCATGATGGTGGCGAGTACGCCGTCGAGTAGTTCATTGACAAACGATTCGTGCTCGACCAGGTCCATCAACCAGTTCTCCATTCCTCTGAGCATCCATCCGCGCTCAAAGAAGCCGAAGCAGAACCAGGCCAGGATGAACTTGTCCGGACACTGGCCGATGGAGTCCGACATGGTCCGATATCGCCACTCCTCGGAGAGGTCGGGGAACAGATCGTCCACAATCCTCGGCTCCGGAAGTCTGGGCTCGACCAGATGGAATATGTTGCCCTGCTTGAAACGGCAACCCCATTCATCGACGTACTCGTTCTCCGGCAGGTGTGTCTGCTTCAGGTCCGCGGAGACCCAAAGGAAATGATCGACCAGATCGCGGTCGAAGTCCGGATCACCTGTCCAGTCCACGAAGGTTTGCCGTACGCCTTCATCCCACCAGACGTTGTACGGGACTACGTCCGTCTGTTCGTGGTTAAGCGCTCTCAGGACTCGCTCTCTCGGGGACATGTTCCTCCTCAAGCAACTCGGTCGGCACGACGAAGAATGAGCTTCTCAGGCCGTCGAACTCTCCCGCCCGAGAGAACGTGATGGTCATAACGTTATCGCCGTCGCGCAGGATTCCATCTACCTCCATGACGAGGTTGAAGGCGTCGTAAACCAGGCGCCGGCGGGCGGCGGACAGGTCCAACGGCGCGCCATTTATGGCTGCCTCGGCGCTGCCGGAGATGGTTTCGCTCTCGAAGACCAGTAGATGTCTTGTACGGCTGTCGGTGATGTCGAACCGGGCCGTGAACGTGGCATTCACGGGATAGATCGACGGCACGGGCTTTGCGCAGTCGAAAACAGGGCGGATTTGCCGGCTGGTGATGTGCGGCAGTTCGGTTCCGAGCAGGTCCCTTATGAGGCAGCAGGGCCGGTCGGAGAAGGTCTCGGTCCCGGCCCGGCTTTCGATCGTTATGTCCCATCGGATGAGCGGGGCGACACTCTCGCCGGGCATTATGTAGTCCAGTTGGGGAGAGTCTTCGGCGGGGAGATGCGTTTCCGAGAGCTCATCCGGCATCACGTAGTCGCGGCTGACCTGCATCTC
>Ga0315273_10009366_pt1 | contig 12409 bp, 9 predicted proteins | sample YL17G02_0_MG_FD_205753 | JGI IMG/M metagenome (GOLD analysis project Ga0315273, IMG submission 205753) | Sediment microbial communities from Yellowstone Lake, YNP, Wyoming, USA - YL17G02_0 | ecosystem: Environmental > Aquatic > Freshwater > Lake > Sediment | place: USA: Wyoming | collected... | reverse complement strand
GAGCACGCAATCCACTGCGAAACATGGTGTGTTCGTCGGCGATGAGTACCCGAATGGTCATTGGATGACTTCCTCCAAGGGAATTGTGACCCTGATGGTAGTACCGCAGCCTTGGCTGGTTTCGACAGTCCACCTGCCGCCGCACATGGCTACCCTCTCCCCCATTCCGATGAGGCCCAGGCCTTTGTGGCCATTGCCGTTGAGGGGGAACCGAAAGCCGCAGCCATCGTCCTCAACGAGCAACATAATTTCGTTTTTCTTTCTGAGCAGAATCACGCTTGCGCGCTTTGCACGGGAATGCCGCATAACATTCGTGATGGACTCCTGAGCGATGCGATAGAGAATCACCTCTATCCAGCCGGGGATTCTCGCCAGCTCGGGCGAAGAGATATGTTGATAGTCGACCTTGATACTGTTCTTTTTTGCGGTCTCATGGATATAACTCTGCAAGGCAGAATCGAGTCCATAGTCATCCAGGATGGACGGGCGCAGCTCCCAGGCCAACTGGTGAACCTCATCGATAAGCTGACGTATCATGATCCCGAATCGGTCGCCATGCTCGCACGAGCCGCTCGAAGCGGGCTGATCGGTCTGAATCGCCAGGAGAAGCGCGGAAAGTGATGGGCCAAGCTGGTCATGAAGCTCACGAGATACCCTCTTTCGCTCTTCCTCCTGAATTCGGACCACCTTCTCCACCAGCAAACTGCGCATTCGCTCCTTTTCCTTTACCTCCCGCCGGTATCGCGCCAGGTTGTCCGCCATTTGATTGAACGCGATTGCCAGTTGGCCGATTTCATCAGGCCCTGCCAGCGCCCGGACCTCTGCCGCCTCCCGTTCCTCGGCCAGCAGGGCCGTTGCCGCGGTCAGTTTCTTCAGCCTGACAATTACCAGCTTGTTCATCAATAGGCCCAGCACAACGATCATAGAAAAGACGGTCATGCCTGCCTTGATCAGCATCTCGTCGCGGCCGGCTCGGAGTTTCTTTTCGATCCCGCTTGTGGCGGAATCCACGATCAGCATTCCAATCCACCGCTGCTGAGGTGTGTGGCATGAATGACACTCCGCCCGGTTGGGAACCGGGGTGACCGTGCGCAATACCTGCACCCCGGAATTTTCGAGGAAAATACTCTTCGGTTTACCGCCGGGGATCATATGGCAGTCCCGGCACCCGGCATCCTCCCTCTTGAATCTATGTCCGACGAAATTGGTGTCTGCCGCGAAGCGCACGGTCCCAGACTGATCTACCAGATAAACCCCCACGATCGAAGAATCATCGGCCAGCATGTGAATGGATTCCTGAAGCAATTCCGGGTGCTTCCCCAACATGGCCATCTTGATCAGACCGTTCAGAATCACATTCGAGAGGTTTACTGAGGATTCCTGGAGTTCGGCCAGGAATTTCCTGCGATAGAACTGGGCGTCCCAGATGAGATAAATGGCGGATAGAAAAACGGTTATTCCGATCACGCCGATTCCGACCTTAAGATGCAAACTTCGGTATAGGAATTTTGTAAACAACAGGCACTCCGGAGAAGATTTCAATAAAGGTAATCATTTTCGATAAAGGGTGTCAATTATTTTGAGACACCTCGGATTCGAATCTGGCGTAGATCTCAAACTCCAGGGTTTTGGCTGAGAAGATTCGCCCGTCGGATTGCACCAGGATCGCCGAGTTCCCAGGTTTACCCCTTCGCTTCGTGAGGCTACTCACTGCGCTTTCAAGCAACCACACCCGCCTCTCTCATTTCAGCTGCTGAAACTACTGTCTTGGTTTTTCTCCATACCTCCGGGTTAATTCATCAGCGGCAAGGTGTCTTAGCATGGCTACGGAGAATCGATTCCACCGACAGAAGCAGGCCTATCCCTTTATTGATAATAGTTTAAATCTCATTCTCGCTCTGTCGCCAAGTCAGGGTACTCTGGAAAATGCAGGAGTTGTTTTCCCGATCTGCCTGCGTTTTCTGCACCGGGTTCCTTTAGTTCCCGTATCCGTATTTTCCCCACGGTTTTGGCTCTTCCTAATCCGTATTTTCACCGGATGTGCCTCATCTTGGACTTTGTTAGGCTGCCAGGGAGCGGAGGGGTAAAGACCATGCGCCGCGGATTGGCACTTCAGACTAAAGGCTCAAGCCCATAAATGGATGCCATTCCATTGTGGCGAAATAGAAGTCTGTGAGCGAAGGCCCAGTTCGCAGTTTGGCGGGCAGATACCGGTATCCGCAGAACCTGATATTGCTCGGGTTGGACAATGACGAGGACATCCTGTTTCAAGCCACCAGGCGCTGGGGAGACAGGACTGGGACTGGCACCGTGTGCCACTACTCTCCCGACGCCAACAGGGGGGCCCCGACTCTGATCAAGAAAAGAGAACCTTCCGAATCGCTTTGCCAAAGGTGTCACACGTGAATATACAAAGATCGTTTCCTTGGGTTGCTGGAGTCGTAGTTTTATGTCTCCCGCTATACGGATCGGGAACAAGACCGCCCGGAAACAAGGATGCCCCGAAGGCAGCGCAAACCGCGCCCCAGCCGTCCGAGTTAATCTGGCCGCTCCCGCCCGATCCGCCGCGAGTGCGCTGGCTGGCTGAATATACGGATATGGCCAAGGTGAAGAGCCCTGTCGCCAAAAAATCGGGCTGGCTCGAGAAGGTTACCGGCACAAAGACGCCTGAGGAAAAGCTGGAATTACGAAAGCCCTACGGCATCACGACGGATTCGCGGGGACGAATTTACACCGCTGACACCCAACTGGCGACCGTCTTTGTCATTGATCCCGCAGCCAGGGCGGTAGAGCAGCGCAAAGGAGACAGCCGCGCCCCGATGGCTATCCCGGTCGGCGTCGCTGTGGATACCCAGGATCGCCTGTTCGTGTCCGATGCCGGGCTTCACTCGATCACGTGCTTCAGCCCGACTGGTCAGGTGATTGCGCGTTTTGGCACGAACTCTCTTGGACGTCCCGGCGGGATTGCGATCGATCAGCGGCGGAACCGGCTTTATGTGGCGGATGCCAAACAGAGTCGCGTCGCTGTGTTCGACATCACGTCGCTCGAGTTTAAAGGCTACTTCGGCATACCGAGCCAACCCGGGAAACCCGAGAACTGCACCTTCGCCGGCCCCACAAATGTGGCAGTTGACCGGCAAGGCAATCTCTACGTCGCGGACACCTTGAACTTCAGAGTCCAGGTGTTGGATCCCGCCGGGAAATTCCTGCGCGCGTTTGGAGTGCAGGGGGACCGGCCGGGTGAGTTTATCCGTCCCAAGGGCATCGCGGTAGATTCCGAAGGACACGTTTACGTTGCCGACGCCGAGTTCAACAACTTCCAGGTGTTCTCCCCGGAGGGTCAGCCGCTGCTGGCCATAGGGAAGCTTGGCTCCGCGCCCGGCCAGTTCGCGCTCATCGCGGGATTGTACATCGACTCAAAGGATCGGATTTACACAACGGAGATGTTTTTCGGGCGGGTACAGGTCTTTCAGTACATCACCGCGCCTGCATTCTCGGAAGGGAAGCAGGTGGTTAAACCGAGCAACCATTGAAGGCTGCTCATCGGCGCGGGGCCATAGAGTCAAACCACGCCGGTTTTTTTAATTCCAAAGCAGACAGGAGAACCTATGAAGCTGAGATCTTGCTTATTGGCCGCCGCCCTGCTTGGCTTGGCGTCCTTGCCGGCGCTGGGGGGGAATCTACCCAAGACGGGTCTGACTGGTACCACACATGACATCGCGGCCAGCGGCTGCAAGGGATGTCATGCTCCACACAACGGATCGACCGCAAACGGGGGAACGGCGGGCACCGGCATCATTTTGCTGTGGGCGCGCTCCTTCCCTAACTCGAGCAATACGTTTGGCGTCTACGACTCCAATACGATGGGAAACAAGGCTGTGGAACTCGGCGGCTCAACGCTCACAACCTCAACGGACGTGCGCATGTTCTCCCTGCTGTGCCTGAGTTGCCACGACGGGGTCACATCGAGCTTCTCTCCCGCCATGAAGACAGAGAACCAGGTGGGTTCGAAAGCAGCTTTTGGCACAGGCGCCCATGAATCGCTGGGTCTCGCCAACGACCACCCGGTGAACATGAACTACGACCCTACAAAGAACACGTCGCTTCAGCCCGTCGCCACGGTCCAGGCGTCCTTGCCGTTGTATGGATCCAACAACACGGTGCAGTGTGCAACGTGTCACGATCCACACAACAACGTAAACACCAATTACCTGCGCCAGCCCAACACTGCAACGCATTGTACGACTTGTCATCTGTAGTTATTGTGCGGCGGCGGGACCGGATGTGCGCAGGTCCCGCCACTGCGCAGGTTGCGGCAAAGAAAATGCCAGTGTGGAGCGCCTGGATATTTCTGGCAGGATCCATCTTTATGTTCACGGCGGCCCTATCTGCACAAGAGAAGCCGCTTACAATCAACGGCGCCCTATCCTCCGGATTCTATAGCGCTTATACGCGCGGGGGCGGGAACGGCAACCAGGACATTAAGTTTGTGCCCGCAGGAGCAACGTTCGACATCAACGGTTACTACTTGTCGCCCGACCTGCTGAACTTGTGGATTCAGCCGGAGCTGAATCTGGGCCCACAGGCGAGCGACGCAGGCTTTCAGGGCGGCAACGGCGTCCGGATGAGAGCCGGCCTGCTCCGCAGGAGGGCCTTTCCCGTGACGTTTCGCTACTCGAACGTGCAATTGGAGGATGTGTACTTCGGCAGTCTTTCGCAAGTTTCGTCGTATACGCTGAAGAACCGCAAAATGGATCTTGGAGTGACATCTGAATTGAATCGCAAGGGACTGCCGACCGCCACAATCGACTGGGGTGTCAGTTCCGTCGATTCCCAGTCCGGCATCGTGACGATTCCCGATTACCAGTCCCACACCAATCATCTGAACCTGGACACCGGATATGGGCGATGGGGTTGGGATTTCCAGGGCTTCGCTCACCACCAGCAACAAACGTCGGCTCTGTTCACTCCTCTGGGAGAAGGCTCCAAATCCTCTTCCCTGGAACAGAAAGTCATGCAGTATCAAGGTTCCGCCAGGCGGACCTTACCGTGGGATTCGGAACTGTACCTGGACGCCGGGAACCTGTCGACGGCCAACCTTCTGTTCAATCAGCCGATCGATTTGACCACACGTTACGCAAATGCGAATCTGCGGCTGCTTCAGAGAAGAAAATGGAGGACTTCGCTGCGGGCCGGATATACATCGAATGTTGCAGGTCTCCTCTTGACTCGATTGGTCGGCGGTCTGGGCAGCAATGGCTCCATAGCTCCGGATGCAAGCGTTCTTCAGCCATTCCAGCACACAGTTTCCAATCTCAACCTCAATGCCCTTACGTCTGTGGATCTGTCGCACGGCCTTGGCCTGTATGGCAGCGTGGACCGCACCTCGGTCTTGATGGCCAGTGACAGCGGACCCCGTTCAAGCTATATCACTACCGCCGGCGGAATGACTTACCTGGGAAAGTTCCGCTGGGGAAATTTCTCCGCACAATACGGGCGCGAGTTCGGAATCGGATCGGTTACCGGACAGACAGGGACGATCGAGGGCCAAAACTATGTTGTCTCGGTTCAGCACGGAAAGCGTGAGGGGCTTCAATTAAACCTTGCCATCCACGGAACCGATCAAAGCGTCCGCAACGCGCTGCCAGCCAACGACCAAAGCTTCGCCTCCGAAGGGAGCGTGGAACACCGCGTGTTCCGCCAGTTCAGCGTCCGGGTTGGAGGCGGATGGCAGCAGGGAAGCTTCACAAACGCCGGCAACAACTTTCACACCAGCGGCTACACCGCGCATGCCAGCATTGAGCACCCAAGGTTTCAGCTCCAGGGTTCCCTGAATACCAGTGTCGGCAATTCCCTGCAAGCCTATAGCCGACAGTTTGGCGGCATTGTCGCGGAATCGGCCTTGTTGACCCCGCTGCACCTCATCCCGAGCGACCTGCGGGGCAGGACGCTCACGTTGCACGCGAATCCAACACGACTGCTTGAACTCTCGGCGCTCTGGACCCGCTCCCTTCAACATCTGGAAGGCGTGCTGGCGAACGATTTCGAAATCATCGACGCACACGCAACCTATCGTTTCCGCAGACTCCAGTTCGAATTTGGTTTTTTCCGTTCCGCTCAGATCTTCTCGAGCTACCTCGCGACCTATCCCGAAACGCGGCGGGGGCGAACCTACTTCCGCGTGGTGCGGACCTTCAAAGTCCTATGATGATGCCTCAGCACCCTTACCTTCGTCTGTTTCTGATCGCCGCGGCTGCGATGGGACAGATCCGTCTCGAGGCGGCCACGCTATCGCAACCCAGGATCGAATACCTGAGGACAGTGCCCTCCGTCAGCGAGTTCACCAGACCGCGCGGGTTTTTCGCGAAGATGATCAACTGGCTGGCCGGTTCTGCCGATGACAAACCGGAGCTCCTCCGCCCCTACGCGACGACACAGGACAGCACCGGCCGCTTGCTGGTAGCCGATCCGGGCCAGCACGGAGTCCACATTTACGACTTTGAAAGACGAAAGTACCAGTTCTTGAAGGGGCCGCGTGGCAAAGCTCTCGAGTCTCCAATAGATCTGGCCTGCGATTTCAATGACGATATCTACGTAAGCGACTCCGTGCGCAAACAGATTTACGTGTTTGATGCACGGGGCCGCTTTCTTCGAACGATCGGTGGGGCTGGTCCGGAGGCGCGCCTGGAACGCCCGACAGGCATGGCGCTCGATCGCGTGGCACGTCGCATATACCTCACCGACACCCTGCGGCATCAGTTGCTGGTGTTTGGAATGGACGGCTCCCTGATTCGCGCGATCGGCAGGCGAGGGCCGGGACCGGGTGAATTCAATTTCCCTACGGCTGTGACGCTCTCTGCGGGAACGGTCTATGTCGTGGATGCCATGAATTTCCGCATCCAGGCATTCACTCCCGACGGCCGATTCGTGAACGCCTTCGGACAGCTTGGGATTCAAACCGGCACTCTGAATCGACCCAAGGGCATCGCCGCCGACACGGACGGCAATCTCTACATAGTCGACGCGCTGTTTGAGACCGTTCAGGTTTTCGATTCCGCCGGGCGCGTGCTCTATTACTTCGGTTCCAGCGGTACAGGACCCGCGCAGTTTCAGCTTCCGTCCGGGATTTCCATCGACAACCGCAACAGGATTTACATCGCCGACTCGCTGAACCGGCGCGTACAGATATTCCGCTACAGGAGAGCCGGCGAATGAGACGTTTACTCGTCGCCGCCATTTTCTTCGCGGCTCCGATATTCGCAGCCAGCGACAAGCAGGCCGTGATCGGAAGTCAGCACGATCTCGGCCGGACCGGCAGCGGACCCGTCAAATCTGCTGTTTCCGACTCATGTATGTTTTGTCACGCGCCGCACAACATCCCCGGCGGCGCTGCGCCGCTTTGGGATCATCAACTCTCGTCGCAAATTTACACAACCTATTTCAGCAGCACCTACAATTCAGGCCCCCAGACGCCGTCGGCGGGTTCATCGAAGCTTTGCCTGAGTTGCCATGACGGCACGGTTGCCGTGGGCCTGACCGTTTCCCATGGTTCGATCCCCACCTCGGGAGCGATGGCGGCCTCGGACGTACTCGGTCCCAATCTTTCTTCCGGTCATCCCGTGAGTATGACGCCGGTCGACGATGGGCAGCTGGTTCCTTCCTTGTTCGGCAGTCCTGCATCCACAAAGGATGCCGCGGTGCGGTTGGTGGCCGGCAGGGTCGAATGCACGACATGCCACGATCCCCATGTCCCGAACAATGACTCGGTGGTGCGCATGTTCCTTTCCCGCTCGAATTCGAACGGCACGCTGTGCCTTGCGTGTCATGATCCGACGCGCGCGCAGCCGAATGCGCTGGGAGGCTGGACCACGGGATCGCACGCGACGGCGACCAACGGCGTGGGGGCATCGGTTGAAGTCGGGGCGTATGGAACGGTGGCTGCGAACGCCTGCTCGAGCTGCCATGGCGCGCACCAGAACCCGGCGGGCGCAAGAAATCTTAAGGCGGCCGAGGAAGCGGCATGTTCACCCTGTCACGGCGGGACGAATGTCGCACCCGCTCTGCTCAACGTGACTGCGGAGTTCACCAAGACCTACCGCCACCCGACCGACACGGTTTCAGGAGCCCATGATGCTGCGGAACCGCTGCCGGTGAATGCGGCGCGCCACGCCGAGTGCCCTGATTGCCACAACTCGCACGCGGCGTCCGCACAGCTCGGTGTCGCGCTCGCGCCGTTCATTCAGGCCAGTCTCGCCGGGGTGAGCGGCTACGACGACGCCGGCGCGCAGAAATCCGCAACCAGGGAATACCAGGTTTGTTTCAAGTGCCACGCCGATAGCACGAACAAGGTTCAGAACAGTACCTACGCAGCATACGGCCGCACGGCCAGCCGCTATCCGCAGGGGCCGATGCCCGCAGGGTATCCCATTCCGCCTCCTTTGCCAACGGACCAGTACAATATCCGGCTCCAGTTCACGGGCACCATCGGCCACAACGTTATGGGCAGCAGCATTGTGACGACCTCAAATACTACGCTGCGCTCATTCATGTTGAATGTGGACGGCACGAATAACACCAGCCGTCCGTTGACGACAGCGTCCCAGCTCTACTGCACCGATTGCCATAACAACGATCAGGCCCGGTCTTTCAGAGGCACGGGTCCGAACGGGCCACACGGCTCCTCGATTCAGCACCTCCTGCAGTTGAATCTGTACCTGGAACCAGCCGGGGGCGGATCCGGAAACACGACCACAGGTTATGCACTGTGCAATAAGTGCCACAACCTATCGAACCTTAACAACATCCGGCCGCATGACCCCCACATGAGATTCGGTTGCACGACATGCCACGATCCGCACGGTGTAATAGGCGGAAGTGCGGCGTCGAATCGGGCGATGATGAATTTCGACACTGCGATCGTGACCAAAGCGACTACTTATTTCGGATACTTTTATATCGGGCCGGGCAACAACCAAAAAGGTTGTTACCTGAGGTGCCACGGCGAAAACCACAACCCGTTTTACTATTAGTGCGCAGGCCTTAGCCTGGATAACTCACGCTCTTGCAGAATGTCATTGGCACCATATTGGAAGCGAGCGAGGAACTTTTTGAACACACGGCCATGCCACAGGAACGTGTTTGCTGTTCCCCGAGAAGTGGCTTGGGGTGTGTGCGTTGCGCTCTGGTGCGCGGCATTGAATATGTTCTGCTGCAGTGTCGCGCAGGCGCAGATTGCACCGGGTCCTCTGTCGCGCGCTCACGCCGAGCTGGCGGGCGTCACTCAGTGCGCAACCTGCCACGATTTTGGAGCGAGCGGTTTCCGATGCCTCGAATGTCACGTCGAGATCAAGGTCAGAGTGGAAGCCGGCACGGGCTATCATGCGCGCGCCTTCAAAAATTCCGTCGGCGAGACGGATTGCGCGCGCTGTCATGTCGAACATCGCGGCCCGAAATTTGCACTGGTTGCTCTGGACCGGAAGAGTTTCGATCATGGATCCCAAACGGGCTTCACTTTGCAGGGCAAGCATCGCGCGCAAAAATGCGAGAGCTGCCATAGTGCGACAAAGATCGCACCCGCGGGCCGCTCCGGGATCAAGCTGAAAGACATCAACCAGTCCTTCCTTGGCCTGCGACGCGAATGTACTTCGTGCCACCAGGATCCGCATCAACAACAGCTCGGCGCCGACTGCCTCGGCTGTCACAATCAGGAGGCCTGGAAACCGGCTTCCGGATTCAGCCATTCCCGCGCGCACTTTCCCCTTACCGGGCTGCATCAGCAGGTTTCGTGCGAGAAATGCCATTCCCGGCCTGATGCAGCACGTGCCGGTGAGGCGCAAGTCGATGGCGCACATCCTGACGGCAATCCGTCTCACAGGGTACTACTTTTTAAAGGGGTGTCTTTCAGCGGCTGCCAGAGCTGTCACACCGATCCCCACCACGGCGCATTTCAGGACGTAAAGCTAAGCGGCAAGTGCGAAGGCTGTCACAACACCGGTGGCTGGAAGCATGATCATCCGGGCAGGGATTTCAATCACAACATCACGAAGTTTTCTCTGGTCGCGAAGCATGCGGAAGTGAGCTGCGGGAAGTGCCACAAACAAAGCGATTTCCGGCACCCGATCGCACACGCACTCTGTCAGAACTGTCATGAAGACCCGCACAAGGGGCAGTTCGCGTCGCGGGCGGCTGGCTCGGATTGTTCCGCGTGTCACAGCCCGATGAATTTCAAGCCGTCGCTCTTTGACCGCGAAGCCCATATGCGCAGCGCGTTTTCGCTCGTGGGAAAACATTCATCGCTGCGTTGCGCGCAATGCCATCAGCCCGAGGGCCGCGAAGCCCGGTATAAAACCGATAAGCTGATCTGCACCGCGTGCCATGCCGAACCCCACGGCGGAGAATTCGCTGCGGAGCCCTATGGCGACAAATGCGACCTGTGCCACACACCGGCCGGCTTCGAGGCCACTACCTTTTCGGTCGAGCGCCACGCCCGGACGCAGTTTCCGCTGACCGGGCGGCACGCCGAGGTCGCGTGCAGCAATTGTCACAAGCCGCTCGCAGGGGCCATTTCCAAAGGCGCCCCGGAGATCGCGAAGGTGTCGTACGCGGCACCCACCCTCGCAGCGGACGGAAAGAGCGTGGCAAGGGACGCTCGTCGTCAGTATCACTTCCCCTCCCACGGCTGCAACTCATGTCACACAGATCCGCATGAAATCACTCCGCGGGCAAACTTGCTTTGCGCGACCTGCCACGTCACCCAACAGTGGAAGGCCCTGCGCCCGTTCGATCATTCCTTTACCCGATTCAAGCTCGAGGGGTCGCACCTGGATGGGGCTCATCAACCGATCGCCTGCGTCAGATGTCACAAGGCATCCGGGCAGGCAGGCAGCGCCGCCGCCAGAATCGCCCCCGTGTTTTCCGGGACTCCCACTCAGTGTTCCGGATGCCATAACGAAAAGGACGCCCACGGCGGCCAGTTTAACAGCCTTGAGAGTCCGCAAAAGGATTGCTCGTACTGCCACATTCCGGTGGGTTGGAACGGCTCTGACTTCGATCACGACAGAGCTCGGTTCACACTGAGTGCCGTGCACCGCAAGGTCGAGTGTGCGAAATGTCACAAGGAGCAGAAGGAAGTGAACGGCAAAATGGTTCGCGCATATCGGGATACGCCCACAGACTGCCTGAAATGCCATTAGGAGGGATAATGTCGAATTCTCTGCAACTAGACGGGCCTGTAACTCAAATGGGGGAGACTCCTGGGGATGGCGCATCCATGGTTGCAGGCGCAGCACCGACGGAAATCAAGAAAGCCTCTGACGCCCCGGCCAGTTCAAAAATATTGCGGTTCGCCAAATCGGAACGGATGCTTCACTGGGCCATTGCCGGACCGTTTCTGATTTCCTTTGCCACCGCGGTGATACTTGTGGTGATTTACAACCCGGATCCTTCCCGGCCCCTCCGCAGCTTTTTCACCGGACTACACCGAGCTTCCGGCTTCGCCCTGATTGTGCTTCCGATGCTGGCCACGCTCAAAAGCCGAGGGGATGTGCGGATTCACTTCTACAACATTAAGCAGGCATGGACGTGGGTGTACGACGACTTCAAGTGGCTTGCCCTGATGGGGCTGGCCGCCGTCAGCAGCAAGATCAGGTTGCCGGAGCAGGGGAAATTCAATGCCGCCGAAAAGCTTAACTTCATGGTGCTGATGACCACCTATCCGCTTTATGTCGCCACCGGCCTCCTGATGTGGTTAACGCGCCTCGCCGTACTGGCTTGGATCCTGCACTTCTTCATGGCCATGCTTGCCGCGCCACTCCTTTTGGGCCATCTGTACATGGCGCTGATCAACCGCGCCAGCCGCCCGGGCTTGCAGGGAATGATCTCAGGGTTTGTCGACCGACAGTGGGCCAAGCATCACTATCGCCGCTGGTACAGGGAGCACCACGAGGAGGCATCGGAGCAACCGCCTGGTGAAAGACGCGAGGAGTCATGTTCCGGGATTGCTCCCGCATATGACGGGGCAGACCCAACAGTCGTGGCGGCCGCCGCCATTTCGGATAATGTGACGTTGTCGTCAATTACTGAATCAGGAACAACTGTTAACGCTTCCGATGAAATGTTGCCCTCTGCAGCAGGTTGTGCTCCGCAAAAAGATTGATGTTTTATACAGGGCGACATAAATCGGTTAAGATAATCCACCGCCTCTGGCGGTGAGACCCGACAACGGTCTGTTGTTCCGGCGGCCTTTGACCAGAAAATCGCGAAAAGCAAAAAAGATGAACCACGAAGACCGTAACGCAGCCTGCGGCCGCAACCCAAGATGAGTCCGTTGGCGATTGCTTGTATGTTGCCATTATGCGGGTGCTCTCAGCCGTCAGCCGTCAGCTTTCAGCTTCTGGCTATCAGCATTCAG
>Ga0315273_10009365_pt1 | contig 12409 bp, 13 predicted proteins | sample YL17G02_0_MG_FD_205753 | JGI IMG/M metagenome (GOLD analysis project Ga0315273, IMG submission 205753) | Sediment microbial communities from Yellowstone Lake, YNP, Wyoming, USA - YL17G02_0 | ecosystem: Environmental > Aquatic > Freshwater > Lake > Sediment | place: USA: Wyoming | collected... | reverse complement strand
CAAATTTTTGGGATGGGAGAAAATTCTTACTTTCTTATTCTCATTTGAAATTTTCTTTACAATCTCGGCTGTTTTATCCCTTGACCCGTCATCAACGACAATCACCTCAAAATCTGAAGCTACCTTGGGGAGAATCAAAAGCGCATCTTCGACTGTTTTTTTAATATTTTTTTCTTCGTTGTACGCCGGGAAAAAAAGAGAGATTTGAACGTCTTTAGCCATCGAATTGTAGTTTACCATAGAACATTCTCTCTTGTATAATAGGTTCAGTGAACAAAAAAACACTCCGCGATCTAACCTTAATTGCAATCATCTCAATCGGTTCCACTTTTTTGGTTTGGCTGCCGTTTCTTTTAAGGATTAAAAGCTTTTGGGGGCTTTCCTATCCGCAAAATGGCCTTTTTACCCTCTGGCAGAATTTTGACGGTCTGAATTATATTGCCGTCGCAAAATCCTGGTATAACCCTGAAATTTTGAGAACCCAATTTGGGGCACTAGCCCAAGGTCCGCAATATTTTGCCGCCCATTTTCCTCTTTATCCAGCGCTTATTTGGGTTTTTGCCCCCATTTGGGGATTTTTAAACGGAATGCTTCTCGTTACCATGCTTTTTACAGCGCTTTCGGCGGGAATGTTCTATCTTCTGGTCAAAGAATTTAAACTGACAAAAGATCCATTATTTTTAACTATTGTCTTTCTGTTCTTACCCGCAAGATGGGTTGTAGTCCGCTCAGTTGGCGCCCCAGAACCGGTTTTCATCTTTGCAACTTTGGCCGCTTTCTACTTTTTGAAGAAAGAAAAATATTTTCTTATGGGGTTAGCTTGTGCTTTGGCAGTTTTAACCAAAAGCCCGGGAATTTTATTGTTTTTAGCAATCGCGATTTGGCTAAAACTTCCGGCAATCAAATCATTCTTCAAAGGAAAACTGGAGGAAAGCCTAAAACTAGTCCCTTGGAAAGCCTGGCCGATAATTTTGGCTCCCCTGGCACTTATTGGAATTTTTGCCCTTTACCAGGCTACTTACAAGGATTTTTTTGCCTATTTTCACTCCGGCGACAATATCCATCTTTTCTGGCCGCCGTTTTCAATCTTCAATAGCGGACAATTTTGGGTAGGAACTTTTTGGCTTGAACATGTGATTTTTGCCTATCTTTTGGTCGCATCCGGAATTGCGTTACTTTTCCGGAAAAAACTTTACGCTATGGGAATTTTTACCGCAATCTATTTTACCGCTTCACTTTTTGTAGCCCATCTTGATATCACAAGATATCTTATTCCTACGGCACCGTTTATAATAATCGGAATGGAAGGTTGGCTGACAACCAAGGAGTTTAAATGGATTTTTATCTTTATGCTTATCCCGATTTACCTTTTTGTCCAAAACTTTATAATCGGCAACACCGCCCCAATCACCGACTTTGCCCCTTTTAGATAACAAAACTCTTATTCTAATGTTCTCAAGAATTTGAGAATAAGCTTGGCTTGAGGGGAAATTTTGTGTCGAACTGAAGGTCCTTGGTTTCGCTTGAAGACAAGTCCTGAAATAGCAAGCCTTCTTACATGTTCGCTTATTGTTTTAAAATTTACTTTCAGTTTTTGAGAGATTTCAATAATAGAAAGTTCGGGAGATTTTTCCAAAAGTTCTAATATTTCAATACGTCTGTGGTTTGCAAATCCTTTGACAATTCTTTCCAATTGCCGAGTCTTAAGCATAAATAAATATTACCACTTTACTCTAATGTTCTCAAGAACATTGGTATAAAGGAAGGGCGATTGGAATTATTAAGAATTTGAGAATGAGAGGTTTTTTGGGGGAGAAAATTTTCAGCCAACCTAAAAGTCAAATCCCAATATATTCAAGGAAATATGCTCTACAAGAAAACTTTTGCCTCACTATTTTTGCATTGCCATTATCATTCTCAGGTCATTCTCAATAGACCTTAATGATTTTGTTAAATTAACCAGCCCAGAATACAAATTAAATTTTTCGGGGTTTGTATTTGCATTGCCAAAAAGACATAAATTTTCTGTAAATTGCTTTTCTGCTGCGTTTAGGTTCATTAATTTTCACCGCCTTTCTCGATCATTTCCTCAACTTTTCTTTTGTTTCTTAAACCAATCAATTAGCCGGTTACTAATGTGTCTTCACTTAAATTTGGCATATCTAAATTTTCTCCAATAAAACATTTTTAACTAAAGCTTTCTCATCGCCGAAATTCCTAAATCCAGCTGAGCCATATTCAAGGTTTATCGGAAAAGGTATGTTTATAGGATTGGTATCTTCTTCGTCTTTTTTAAATGAAAAAGCCAAAACACCTTGAGGTAACTGCCATTCTCTATCTAAAATCTTATTATTTTTACGAAGCATCTTTATATGTATTATGCCTTTATCACATACAAGTTGGCATTTATACCATTCTTCAAAAGATAGTTCTTTTGGAAACACTAAATTCACTGTATTAGCTTCCCAAGCTATCCATCCTCCATTAACAAGTACATGAGGTCTTATGCCGGTTTTGGTTATTTGCATCATAACGTAGTTAGATAAATTTACTGCCCGAAGTACGGCACCAAGACACGTTTTCATCAACTTAAACTCAAACTCATACTTATAATCGCTCCAATTTAAACATTTAGAGTAGATACAGCCCGGACTCGCTTGCGTGATTTGAAAGCATTTACTAACTCTTGAATATTCAAATTTACCATCACCTATCCAGTCTTCTTTATCTTCTCTTTTTGTTAATGAAATAAAATAGAAATCTTTCTCTTTTACTTTTAGATAGATGATAATTATCAGAAAGATTGTAGCCATAAGAACCGACGTAAGCATTAGTGTTAACAGATTTTGCCAAAACAGAAAAGCCAGGGATACTAAACCAATAGTTGAAAGAGTAGTTAAAATATCGAATTTGAAATTCTTAAATGTATACAAAATACTTTTCATATCATATTTCTCCTTTCATCAACTTAAGCAAAAGCAAATCAAACTTCTTACAAATATTTTCCAACTTCTAGAAAGGCCTATCGTTTTTTAAGTTTTAAAAAATTTTTTCCCGCTTTTGTCAATTTTTAGGTTATATTAGTAATTTTTTTCATCAAATCAATATCTTTCTGTTTAAATTTCCCCTTATGAAGCAACCAACGTATGCCCCCGCGCTTGCCTGCAGAAGCAGGAACTCTTCCCCATTTTTCAACAATTCCTTTTTCTTCTAGCATTTTAGCCGAAGCTCCTTCACCTGCACCTTCTGCTACAGAAACATTATTTTTTGATTCCCATAATTTAATAATGAAATTAAGGGAATTTAAGCTTAACGATCGAATTTGTTGTTCATTCATACCAGTGTTTCCTCCATGTCCATTATGGTAGCACCTTCCTTTAATTTTTACAAGGACTAATATGACCTCAATTTCCAGTTAGCGAATTTCCTTTTCCACAGTTAGGCTGAAAATTAGAGGATTATCCTCTTCTTCATTTTCAGCTTCTCTTAAGGCTGTTGACTATTACTCTTGGTTAGACTATATTTGGGCTGTGCTAAACCGGAAACTTTCTTCAGGATTTCTTCAGAAACTGTCTTTAGTAATATGGCTTCTTACATTAGTTATTTTTGGTATTTTTGTTTTCATTTTTAATAATTATCTATCTCATCCCCCAATTGACGACAAATTATCGATTGCTTTTTTTGCTGATATCATAATTGGTGTTATTGCCTTTATTTCATTGTTTTCAACTACTATAGATAATTATTTTGAAAGAAAAAAGAATAAGCAGGAAGTTAAAGAAAAGACAAAATTAAAAACTTCTTTTTCACTACAAAGTCCAGTGGTAATACTATTAGTGATTGTCATCGCTTTTTTACTTGGTGCTTTATTCTTTAAGGGTAATAATTTTACTGCCTCAGATAAAGCAATTAATCCTCAGCCTACATCTATGCCAACTCCAATACCAACTCCAATACCAACAAAAGCTCAAGTGGTTGTTGATAGCGATCCAATAATAGACTGTGACTCAAGTTACCCAAACTGCAAAGGAACTTCAATAAGAGTAAGACGAAGTCAATGTTCAAAGATTACTTGTTGCCAGGTTGGCAATACTTGGTCAATATACCCCACAAACGAAAAATGTGATGAAGCTCAAAAAACTAATCAACCAGCCGTGACTCAAGCTCCGAAAGCCTCTTCATCACTAAACTATTATTGTTATGACAATACATACAAGTATTGGTATTACACCTCCTCAGGTGAACAGTGCAATATAAATAATTTAGTTTCTCTGTGTAAAGGAATAGTTAAATCTACTTATGACTTTTGTATGAAAGATTGTTTAAATGCCGCAAATCGAAGCTCTTCGGCCTGCATAAATACATACGTTAGTGGTTCTGATTCATATAATCAATGCCAAGCTGAGGTAGACAAAGAACACCAGTCTTGTATGGACGCTTGTTCTAAACCATATTTAGAATCGTCAAGTAAATGCAATCAATAAATTATTAAAAAAATGGCTGAAGAAGAAAACCAAAAAGAGGCACTAGATATTAGATGAGAAAGTTAAGCTTTGGCTTCGGCGGGTTGAATTTGAGGTTCAGGTTCAGTCTTTGCTTTTGTCTTCCAAATAAATTTTGAGGCCCAAAGCCAGTTCCAAACTAATCCAAGAAGGATCCCAATTGCCAATCCAATCTGTTCATGGATATGGAGGAACTTAAAAAGAAGAAGAATTGTAATTATCTGGATTATCGGGCTGCCGACCGAAGCGGTATTAAATTGGATAAAACGAATTAGGAGAGGTTTCCTGACTCTCTCTTTTGATTTAAAAGTCCAATTGTCATTAAACAAAAAGTTTGAAATAATCGAAAGTTCAATCGCAACTATCGAAGCCCAGAAAAGTCTCTCTAGAAAAAATGCCGATGAGTTTTGGGGAATAAAGTTAAAAATTGGCGTCGCCAAAACCTTATGGGTCAGAAATTTTATATTCAGTAAGCCAATTTCCCCCCGATTCAAAAGCCCCAGCGGGATAGCATTGACAAAGTAGCCGATTGATCCGACAATTAAAAACTTAATCAAAGTCTCCCGTCTCCTAATTGCCACTTTAACCGAATAGATCATCAGATCTTTAATATAGGAGGAAGTTTTTATTTTTGAAGTCCCAGCGGTTCGGTGGCTAAAAACAATCGGAATTTCTATCCATTTTGCCCCGGCCAACAAAGCTTCGTTTAAAAACGCCGGCTGGTAAACATAACTTGTACTTTTCCAGGGAATCCGGTCAAAATTTACTTTTTCAAAAAGTTCTTTAGTAAAAGCCCGGTAGGAGTTGGTAAATTCGTGGAGCTTCAATTCTCCCCAGAGAATTCGGCAAATCCAGCTTGCGCCGAGAGTAAATAGTTTCCGAAGACCTGGTAATTGATTTGCCCCGCCTTTAACAAGCCGTGACCCGATGACCAAATCGTACCCTTTTTCAATTTCTTTTATAAAACGGGGAATATCGGCCGGGTTCTGCTGCAAATCCGCATCCATCTGGATTAAGATGTCTGCCCCTAATTTTTCAACCGCATATTTGTGCCCCAGGTAAATTCCAACCCCGATTCCCCGCTCTTTGACATCCAAAATGTGAATATTGGGGTTTTTATCTGATAACTTTTGAGCAAAGGAAGTGGTTCCATCAGGCGAATGGGAATCGGAAAAAAGAACACAAAGCTCGTACTTTGGCAGATATTTCTGTTGGGCCAAAATTACAGCCGCTATATTTTTGATATTTTTCTTTTCGTTATAAGTCGGACAAGTTACAACGATCTTTTGCATTCCTAAACCTTTTCCCGCCAGTAATCCAAAAGGTCCTTCATTGTTTTATCAAAAGCTATCTTTGGCTTCCAGCCGGTTTTTTTAACGAACTTTGAGTTGTCCCCCAAAAGAACTGGCACGTCTGATGGCCTCATCCTTTGAGGATCTTCCCTTACTTCCACTTTAACTCGTGAAAATGAAATTAGCAAGTCTAAAACATCCTTCATCTTCCAAGCTTTACCGGAACAGATATTGTAAACGTCCCCGGGTTCACCTTTTTCTGCTGCCAAAAGGTAACCGCCGACCATATCCCGAACATCAGTGTAATCTCTTTTAGTATCCAAATTCCCAACCAAAACCACCGGTTCCTGTTTTTTCTTTTCAATCAAGGCGATCTGCCTGGCAAAAGTTGACTCGGCAAAAACATCACCGCGTCTTGGACCAGTATGGTTAAACCCCCGGGTTCTGATAATTTTCAGGCCGTAGCTTTGGTTGTATTGATAACCCAGATAATCCATTGCCACTTTTGATACGGCATAAGGGGAAAGAGGCCTCAGTGGGTTAGTTTCCTTAATCGGCAATTCATCCGGTTCCGCTTTGCCGTATTCCTCAGACGAACAGGCAATTTGGATAACCGGGTCAATTTGGGTCTTTCTGACCGCCTCAAAAAGGTTTGCCGACCCGACAACATTTATTTCCAATGTCACCGCCGGCGAGGTCCAGGAAGCATGAACATAAGATTGGGCGGCAAGGTGGAAAATATAATCAGGTTTTATGGCCAACATTATTGAATCCAATGAATGGGAATCCAAAAGGTCCGCCTCAAAAAGTTTAATTTTATCTTCAATTTCCGCAATACACTCTTTACTTGAACGCCATCTTGCAAGCCCAAAAACCTCAAAACCCTCCTTCAAAAGAAGCTCTGCCATATGTGAGCCGACAAAACCGGCAATCCCGGTAATTAAAGCCTTTTTTTTGTTATTTTTCTTTTTCATTTTCCAACTCCATTATAAACAAATCCAAGTTTTTTAATAAGTTGGGGATCATAAAGGTTCCGGCCATCAGCAATAATCGGCGTTCTCATTAAACTTTTTATTTTTGAAAAATCTAAATCCCGAAATTCATTCCACTCAGTTACAACCGCCAAACAGTCCGCGTCTTGAGCAACTTCATATGCATCTTTACCGAATTTAATTTGATCACCTAAAATTTTTTCCACACCAGGAATGGCAACCGGATCATAAGCTGTAATTTCCGCCTTCTGTTCAAGCAGAAGCTTGATAATTTTTAAAGAAGGTGCTTCCCTAATATCATCAGTTTCCGGTTTAAATGACAGTCCCAAAATACCAATCCTCTTTCCTTCAACCGTTCCACCTAAGGCATTACGGATTTTTTTGACAAAATTGTCTATCTGCTGCCTATTAACCCTATCAACCTCTTTCAAAAGGCCAAAATCATAGCCAAATTTCGCTGCAACATCGACAAAAGCTAAAACATCTTTCGGTAGACAGGAACCTCCATATCCTACACCGGGAGAAAGATAAGTCTTTCCAATTCTCCTATCCAAGCCTACTCCATGCAATACCTTCTCAACGTCAGCCCCCATCTTTTCCGAAAGTTGTGCTACAGCATTAGAAAAGGAAACTTTGGTAGCAAGTAAGGAATTTGCGGCATATTTTACAAGTTGAGCGGACCGCAAATCGCAAATGATCCGCTCACCGGAGAAATGCTTATGTAAGTCTAAAATAAGGTCAACCGACTTACCGTCTAGTTCTTTGGCACCAATAACTATTCTATCCGGGTGCAAAGTATCTTCAATCGCAGTCCCTTCCTTTAGAAATTCAGGAACAGCGACGATTTCAAAATGGTTTCTGGAATTTTTCTTGATGATTTTCTCAAGCTCAACCTCAATTCCTATTGGAACCGTACTTTTAATTGCGACGACTGTGTGGCCTTTTAAGTGTTTAGCTGTTGTTTCTGTCGCCGAGTATAATTGACTCAAGTCAACAGACCCGTCTTCTAAGGGCGGCGTACCTACACAAATAAAAACAACCTTTGAGCTGGAAATAGAGGACTCAAAATCAGATGTGAACTTGAGTCGTTTGGATTCCAAAGAACGTTTGACTAACTCCTCAAGTCCAGATTCAAAGAATGGAATTTTTCCTTTTTTGAGATTTTCGACCTTTTCAGCATTAATGTCAATACAAAAAACTTTGTTACCCAAATCTGCAAAAACTGCCCCTGTAACTAATCCAACGTATCCGGTACCAACAATAGAGATAGTCATTTTTTTAAATTTCCTTAATTTTCATAATTCTCATTTGGAAAAATATCCCCAGGAGCGCCATCGAGTCTAACTCGAGGCGACCTGCTGATATTTTATATACCCATTTGCTCCTTAAAAATCTGTAGTGCTTCAACAAAAGACTTCATCGACTTTCCGCTTTTTAAAAGTTCATTATTAATTTTATCTGCCAGAAGTCCTCCTTTTTTTGGCCGTGGAGCAGCTTGTGGATTTGCTTTTGCAAAATCCTCTAAACAATTTTTTCTTATATGATTGTAATCAAAATTAAAAACTTGGGCAATAGTCAAAGCCGCATCATAAGCTGAAAGAGTGGTTGTATCAACAACGTTATAAACTCCTTTCAAATCTCGAACGATTGCTGTTTTTAGTGCCATCGCAATATCATCAATAAATGTCGGTGTTAAAAATTGGTCTTCAAACATTGGGTAGAGATTATTATTCTCCAATCTTGTCATAATATTTCTGACAAAATCAGTTTTCGGCGGAAAAATTGCACGATATGGGTAAGCAATCCTTGCAATTAAAAACTTGCATCCTGATTCAAAAACTGTCTCTTCGCCTTTCAATTTCGTCCATCCATACCAGGAAACTTTTTCTTTTGAAGAGGCCGGTTTGGCAGTTTCGTCGTAAGGGCCCGCCTTACCGTCGAAAATAAAGTCGGTTGAAAAATATACTAATCTCTTCTCAAAAATCTTACATACTTGGGCTAAATTTTTAGTTCCTAAAACATTAACTCTGTATGTCTGGCCATCCTCATCCCCAAATTCTTTTTGGCATCCATCAACATCAGTTATTGCAGAACAGGCAACAACGACATTACAATCTGTTTTTGAAAGCACCTTTTTAACTTGATCATTGTCAGTGATGTCCAAATTGGAAAAATTCGATAGTTTTTCATTTTTTGGCGGTTCAATCCCAGCTCCTTCAATTTTCCACTCATCTGACCAAAGCTCAACTAACCTTGAGCCAATCATTGAGGAATCACCAACGATTAAAATTTTTGGGGAGTCTTTCATTTAAAATTTTGGCGAATTAGATTCCAAGAAAACGGAGTGCCGTCTTTCAGTTTTACCTGAGCTTCTGAATGTGGAATCCTGCCTTCATCTGAAAGGTTATAAAGTTTGGTTGGAAAATTTTCCAAGACCACTTCCTCTGCACCGATTGTTAAAAACCCATGATAGGTATCCGGCGGGATAAGCAGTAAAAACTGGTTATCCTCTCCAAAAGTCTGACCCATCGGAAATAGGTTTAAAACTCCATAAGTTTTAGACCCGCTTCTAGGGTCAAATATCGCAACTACCATATCTCCCGATATGGCCACAAATCTGTCAGTTTGGAACTTATGGACATGCCAAAGATCTTCATCCCGGGCAATATTCGGTCTGGTAATCGAAAAATATTGCATCGCAAAAGGTAATTTTTCAGGATCGTAAACATCCGCCCAATCGGCTTTTAAGGCTTCAACTAGAGTCCCCCGGGGATCCAAATTTATTTTCAGCTGGTGAAGCACAACTCCATCGATTAAATTTTCTTGGTTTTTCAAAGAGATTATCGGCAACTTATCTTTTCCCATACTGCTCCTCATAATATTTTAAGTATTCACCGGTTTTAATTTTTTGCCACCATTCTTTATTGTCAACATACCATTCAACAGTTGACTTTAGTACTTCGTCAAAATTGTATTTTGGTTTAAATCCCAATTGATTTTCAATTTTTGAAGCATCAATTGCATACCGCCTGTCATGCCCCGGCCGGTCTTTAACATGTTCAATGAAAGATTCATCCTTGTCCAAAAGTTTTAAAATTTTTTTAGCCAATTCCATATTTGATATTTGGCTATCGGCCCCAATAAGGTAAGTCTCTCCCGACTTCCCTTTCTGCAAAATCAAATCAATTCCCAAACAGTGATCCTCAATGTAGATCCAATCACGAATATATAAACCATCGCCGTAAAGTGGAACTTTTTCCCCTTCTAAAAGATTGGTAACAAAAAGCGGAATTATTTTTTCCGGAAATTGATAAGGGCCAAAATTATTTGAACAATTTGAAATTGTGATCGGTAACCCGTAGGTATGATAGTATGCCCGAACTAGATGGTCTGCTGCTGCCTTTGAAGCTGCGTACGGACTTTTCGGTTGATAAGGTGAACTTTCATTAAATCTTTCGGAAGAATTAAGAGGTAAAGCACCAAAAACTTCGTCAGTGGAAATATGATGGAAACGTTTTACTTTGTTTTTCAGGGTCGAATCCAAAAGAACTTGAGTTCCTAAAACATTAGTTTTGACAAAAATAGAAGGGCCTAAAATTGAGCGGTCAACATGCGTTTCGGCGGCAAAATTTATGACCGTATCTACACCAACCATCGCTTTTTCAATCGCCTCTTCATCGCAAATATCGCCTTTTACAAATGTATAGTGGGGATTTTTTTCGACGGTTTTTAAGTTATCCAAATTGCCGGCATAAGTAAGACTATCGAAGTTAACAATTTGATCTTCGGGATGGTTTTTCAACCAATAGTGTATAAAGTTACTCCCAATAAACCCGGCTCCGCCGGTTACTAAAAGTTTCATTATTCTTTTTTGATTTCCTCGGCCACTAAAATATTAGCGCGTAGAAGTTCGTCGAAAGAAGTTCCGGCATCAACCCACCAACCAGACAAGATTTTACAAATCATGGTTTCTTCTGTAACGTAATTATTGTTAAGATCTGTCACTTCCAGCTCACCACGGGTTGAAGGTTTTTGTTTTTTGATAAAGTCAAAAACGCGATTATCATACATGTAAATCCCGGTTTGGCCGATGTCGCTTTTTGGTTTTTGAGGCTTTTCCTCAATAGATACTACTTTGCCATTTTTAACTTCAATTACTCCATATTGCTTGCTTTGAGTGGCCATGTGTTTGCCATATACTACTGCTCCTTTTGGGATTTTTTCGAATTCTTCAACATCTTTTTTAAGGGGCTGGTTGAAAATGTTGTCCCCCAGAATAACCAATACTTTGTCTTTGTCAGCAAAGTCGCAAGCAAGATTTACTGCTTGAGCGATTCCACCAGCTTCTTCTTGGATTTCGTAAGAAAGCCTAAGATCAAAATCTTTTCCTGATTTTAAGAGATTAATAAAGCTTCCGCTGTGATTTGGGCCGGTGATGATTAAAACATCCTTGAGCCCGGCTCTGGCCATGGCCTCAAGCGGGTAAAAAATCATCGGCTTGTTATAGATAGGAAGGAGATGCTTGTTGGTAACCCAAGTTAGAGGACGCAAGCGTGTTGCGTTGCCACCGGCTAAAATTACACCTTTCATTTTTTAAAAAATACCTCAATTAATTTATTATAAAATATTTTTTTAAAAAACATCAGGACGCGAATGCGTAGCTGATATTTTTATCTTGCTATAAATATAACAAAACCACAAGTTATCGCAAGAAGGGAAATAAAAAAATATTCAGTAATTATTTTCAAAGTTAGATCTCTTCTTTGGAGATGGAAAAATATTGACCACAAAAAATAAAAAATTGACACTCCTAAAATTACTTCAAATTGCTTAAGCTTGTCAAAATTAAAGAGCATGAAGGTCCAAAGAGAGAAAACCAAAACAAAAATCAACACTAAATAATGAAAAATGACCGGCGAAATGTCTCTTCTTCTTCTCATAAAATCAAACCTGAATTAGTATACCAAATTCCAATAAAAAGAATCACAAGCAGACCTAAATGGGCAATTGGTAGCCCAGTCTCGCGAATTAAGCCTCTTTTTTTGGCGAGTACAAAATCTATTAACAAAATGAAACATAAGAGGGAAATTAAAATTAGACTGATAGTTTTTTGAAAAGCAAAATTATTGAAAACTTTATCTTTTTGGACCAATTTTTCAACATCTACTATTTGGGCATTTGACACTTGAGGGTTAACTACTGCCGGCGGAGCCTGCGCTAGAGGTTTTTCTTCGGCTTTTTGGGTCGGCACTGGAGTCGGAGAAACAGCAACAGGTTCTTCCGCAACTTGTTTTTGTTCTGCCGGTTTTTGCTCAACCGGTTTTTGCTCTGTTGGCTTTGTGGAAGCAACAAATGCCACTGAAGGATGACCAAACATCTGAACAACCAAAGTGGTCTCTTTCCCCTCCAAGGTCCCACTAACAACTCCGACTCCGATTTCCGTAAATTTGCCTGATAGGAGGTTTTCCTTATGTGACGGCGAATTCATCCAAGCTTCAACAACTTGAGGGCTTTTGTCAAAATCCCGAGCGAGATTTTCGCCGGCTGCCGTATAGCTATAATTTGCGCTTCTTATAAACTCCCAAGGAGTTTTGCCGGTCGGTGAAATATGAGCCCAATAATT
>Ga0315273_10009364_pt1 | contig 12409 bp, 12 predicted proteins | sample YL17G02_0_MG_FD_205753 | JGI IMG/M metagenome (GOLD analysis project Ga0315273, IMG submission 205753) | Sediment microbial communities from Yellowstone Lake, YNP, Wyoming, USA - YL17G02_0 | ecosystem: Environmental > Aquatic > Freshwater > Lake > Sediment | place: USA: Wyoming | collected... | reverse complement strand
CCTCGCCGGGGAGGTAGATGTCCTTGAGGTTGAGGTCGAACATGTTTACGTCCCGGAACTGAAAGACAGGTCCAATCGCGGTGTTCGGACCCTTGTCGCCGGGCCCGATGCCGATGTCGTAGCGTGTCGTGTCGCTGCCGTGAGGTAATACGACGACGATGGATCCGTCGAAGGCGATCGTCCGCCCGGCGTACTTCTTGGCGAACGCGGCGTTCTTATCGTCACAGTCATTCCCAACGAGGATCGCGGCAAGGTCTTTGTTGTTCTGTGGGGTTAGTGTCGCCACCGCCTGGGGCTCGTCCGGCGCGGTCTCCGCCGGTGTGGTGGACACGGTCTCTGACGGTGTTGTCTCCGGCTCTTCGCTGCTCTTGTCGTCGGCACAGGACCGGGCCACGGTCAGGGTCGGCTTACCCGCCACAGTCGTGCCGGCAGCCGGATTCTGTTCGCAGACCTCCCAGTTCGACTCCCGCACGACGCCGAACAAGCCACCGCCGTCGACCTTGACCTCGCCATCGAACCCGGCGTCCTTGATGGCGCTCTTCGCGTCGTCGAGCCTCTTACCCGTGACGTCAGGCATGGTCGTCGCTTTGTCACCCCCACAACCGGCAAGCCCAGCAGTGGCGACTACTGCCACGACCGCGACCAGCAAGCGAACCGCACGCATCGAACTCTCCTCAGCTACCAGCAAGGCACGCTAAGGCTAGCTGCCACCGGCACCGGCGGGCGCAGCAGTCCATCACCCGACCGCTCGGATTGAACCTCTTCGGCTCGGCATTGATGTGCGTCGTATTGCGACACAGCCACTTTGGAGGCGATCGCCTGCCGGCGCCGGATAGTCATTCGTGGCACCAAGAGAAAGTGCGGGATGGGGCGCCGGAAAGGCGCGTGTGGTGGCAGCAGCGTGGCAGCATGACCCACCGAGACAGGCCGAGACGCGGATGTCTCGGATGAGGTGATTTCGGCCTGAAGAAGTGGAATGTCTAGACCCACCGAGACCAGCCGAGATGCTGTCGCGGAACTCATAATCGGTAGGTCCCTGGTTCGAGTCCAGGCTGGCCCATCAGTGTTCATGCGGGATCGTGGTAGACGGCCACCGTCGAAGGTGGCAGGGTGGCAGCAAAGTGGCAGCATCGGGCTTGCCGGCGACATCATGTAGGGATCATCAAAGCTGTGACGGACTGCGGTGTAAACGCTCGTCGAAAGCGGGAGCGCTCGGCCTTCGGGTCGTGATCGTCGAAAGCGGGAGCACCTGACGAACACCTGTCTGGTGTGGCTTTCCTCCTGGGGGTTCCTCGGGAGGGATGGCTGCGCGGGTAGGGAGAAGGGTGCTGACCGATATGGAGCAGTGGAGCGAGATTCGACGGAAGGTGCTTGTCGAGGGTGTTTCTAAGCGGCAGATTCGTCGTGAGTACAGGGTCGGTTCGGAGACGCTCAAGAAGATGCTCGAGTTCCCGGAGCCGCCGGGGTATCGGCGTTGTGTGCCGCGCGGAAGGCCGAAGCTCGACGCCTTCGTTGGTGTGATCGACGAGATCCTGGTGATGGATGCGGATCCGGCGACGCCGCGGAAGCAGCGGCACACGGCGAGGCGGATCTTCGAGCGGCTGCGTGATGGGCACGGTTACGCCGGCAGCGAGGTGATCGTTCGTCGTTATGTCGCGTCGCATCGCCGCGTGAGCGGCGAGGTGTTCGTGCCGTTGAGCCAGCCGCCGGGGGAGGCGCAGTTCGATTTCGGCGAGGCGACCGTCGAGATCGCCGGTGTGCGTGTGAAGGCGGCGTTGGCGGTGATGACGCTGCCGTACTCGGACGCGTTCTTCGTGTCGGCGTATCCGCGGGAGTGCACCGAGACGTTCCAGGCCGGGCATGTCGCGGCGTTCGCGTTCTTCGGTGGCGTGCCTTCGAAGACGGCGTATGACAACACGAGGATCGCGGTCAGCCGGATCGTGGGGCCGAACGAGCGGACGCTGACACAGGGGTTCTTGCGCTTGCAGAGCCATTTTCTGTTCGCGCACCGCTTCTGCCGGGTCGCGCGGGGCAACGAGAAGGGCCACGTCGAGAACCTCGTCGGCTACGGCCGCCGCAACTTCCTCGTGCCGGTACCCGCGTTCGGGTCGTTCACGGAGCTGAACGCGCACCTGCGGGAGCGCTGCCTGGCCGACCTCGATCGTCGCTTGCGTGGTAAGGCGCAGACGAAGGCGGAGCTGCTCGCCGACGACCGGGCGGCGATGCTGCCGTTGCCGGCGAACGCGTTCGAGCCCCGCCGGGTCGAGCAGCGACGCGCCAGCTCGCTGTCGCTGGTGCGCTTCGACCGCAACGACTACTCCGTCCCCACAGCGTTCGCCCACCACGAACTGACCGTGACGGGCGGCATCGAGCAGGTCGAGATCAGCTCCGGCGCGGAGCTCGTCGCGACCCACCCGCGCGACTGGGGCGCTGAGCACACCGCTTACGACCCGCGGCACTACCTGGCGTTGCTGGAACGCAAGCCGGGAGCGTTCGACTTCGCCCGACCGTTGGAGCAGTGGGATCTGCCCCTCTGCTTCGGCTTGTTGCGACGGCGGCTGGAGGCCGATCTCGGCTCGAAGGGCACCCGCGAGTTCATCAAGGTGCTGCGCCTGATGGAACGCGCGAGCCTCCACCAGCTGACCGGAGCGGTCGAGGCGGCGCTCACGATCGGCGCCACCAGCGCGGACGCGGTCGCCCTGATCGTCTACCACCGTGCCGAGCAGCCTGTCGGCCTGTTCAGCCTCGACGGGCACCCGCACCTGAAGTCCGTCCAGATCGACCCACCCGACCTCACCCGCTACGCGGCACTGACCGCAGTAGGAGCATGACCATGAAGCCCCTCGAGACCACATCGCTCGTGCTCCTGCACCACCATCTGAAAGCGCTGCGGCTCCCCACGATCGGCGCCGAGGCCGAGAAGGTCGCCGCACAGGCCGCCGCCGACAACCACGACCACCTCAGCTACCTGCTCCAGCTCTTGGAACTCGAGCTCCTGGAGCGTGAGAAACGCGCCGCCGAACGACGCTTGAAGGCCGCCCGCTTCCCGACCATGAAGACCCTCGACGGGTTCGACTTCACCGCCCGCCCCTCGGTCAACAAACGCCTCGTCGCCGAACTCGTACGCTGCGAGTACATCGACCAACGCGAGAACATCCTCCTCGTCGGCAACCCCGGCACCGGCAAATCCCACCTCGCAACAGCATTGGCCGCCGAAGCCTGCGCGCGCGGCTACAAAGTCCGCTTCTACCGCGCCACCGAGCTCGTCACCACCCTGATCGAGGCGAGGGACGAACGCAGCTACCTCCGCCTCAAAACCCAACTCGCGAAGCTCGACCTGCTCGTCCTCGACCTGTGCCGATACCGCGACTATGCCGAGGTGTTGCCGGCGGCGGGCGGGAACGTCCTGCTCGGCGCGGGTTTGTTGAGCTTGCCGCCGGCGGGATTGTCGGCATAGTCACAGGCCTTCGAGGAAGGCGAGCAGGGTATCGGGTGGCTTGTAGCGGCCGGGTTTGATGTCGGCGGGGGTGACGAGGGCGAGCGCTTTCTCTTTGATCGTGAGGTCGGCGTGGAGGTAGGGCTGGGTGGAGCGGACGTCGGCGTGCCCTAACCAGAGGGCGATCACGGTGGTGTCGACGCCGGCTTGCAGCAGCGACATCGCGCAGCTGTGGCGGAGTACGTGCGGGTGGAGCTGTTTGCGGTGCAGTGAGGGGCAGGCGGCCGCCGCGACGGCGGCGTGGGTGGTGACGCGTTGCTCGATCGCGTCGCGGCTCAGCCGTCGGCCGGTTCGGGTCACGAACAGCGGGTCGGTAGGCAGCCCGGCTCGTTCGGTGAGCCAGGCGGTGAGGACGGTCTGGGCTGGGGCGGTGAGCGGGATGGTGCGTTGCTTTCGGCCTTTGCCTTCGCAGCGGACGTGGGCGCCGGTTCCGAGTTGGATGTCGCTGGTGTTGAGCGCGATCAGCTCGGACACCCGTAGGCCGGCCTGGATCGTGAGCGTCAGCATCGCTCGGTCGCGGCGGCCTTCCCACCGTGATTGGTCGGGCGCACCGATCAGTGCTTGGCTCTCCGCGGCGGTGAGGAACGAGATCTGTCGTTTCTGGTGGCGTTTCGGCGGGATCGAGAGGACCTGCGCGAGCACGCTCGCGTGCTCGGGGTGTCTGAGCGCGGCGTATTTGAACAGCGACCGGATCGCGGTCAACCTGAGGTTGCGGGTTCGGGCGGTGTTGTGGCGGTCGGTTTCGAGGTGCTCGAGGAACGCCGAGATGAGCGCCTCGTCCAGGTCGTCCCAGTCGAGCTTGGCGGGCTGCTTGCCTGTCCTGTCGTGGATGAAGCCGAGCAGCAGCCGCAGCGTGTCGCGGTAGGACGCGATCGTTCTCGGGCTCGCTTGCAGCTGACGGGTGAGCCGGTCGGTGAAGAACGCTTGCAACGTGGGCGCGACCGCGGTCATGACGACACCTGCGCGTCGTCGAGCAGACGGGCGGCGTGCGCGAGCAGGTCCGGCGCGGCGGACAGGTAGTGGTAGGTGTAGCGCGGCTCGCGATGCCCGAGATAGGTCGACAGCCACGCGATCCGGGACGGGACGTCAACGCCTTGCTGGTACCAGCCGAGCAACGTGTTGACCGCGAACGAGTGCCGGTGGTCATGAATACGAGGACGGACGCTCGAGCCGGCGCCAACCCCCGCGTGCTCGCAGAGCTTGCGGTGCATGGGCCACACGCACTCGTAGATCACGCGGGTGCCGCGCAACGATACGAAGAAGCTGTCGGTGCTCGGGTCGGGCAGCAGCTGGTGGCGGGTGTGGTCGTAGCGCTCGAGTGCGTCGACCGCGCTCGGGTCGAGCGGTACGAGCCGCGACTTGCCGAACTTCGACTCGCGGATCCGCAACACTCCCTCGGCCCAGTCGATATCGTCGCTGTCGAGGCGGAGCGCCTCCCCGACCCGCAGGCCCGTGCTGGCGAGCAGCCCGATCAGCGTCTGGTAGGTCGCCGAGCGCAGCGGCTGCGGGATCAGCGTCTGTGCTTGCTCGATCAGCGCGAGCACGTCGCCGTCGGTGTAGATGAATGGTCGCCGCCACCGCTTCGGGCGGCGGATCGTCCCGGCGCGCGGGACCTCTGTTCGCGGGTCGACCCCGGACAGGTAGCGGGCGAATCCGCGGACCGCCATCATCCGGTGGGCGGGCACCACGCTCCCGACCGCCACCGCGGGCTCGAGCGACCACGCGAGCGCCGCCTCGACAGTCACGAACTCGAGCTCACGCTCGTCGAGATAGGTCACGAACCGCGGCAGCAGGCGGTGCGCGTCGGCGAGCTTGTGACCAAGCGTGCGGCGGAGTTCGAGGTACTCGTCGAGGTGCTGGGTGAGGACGGTCATCGTGCCTCCCCGGGCCACGGCTGAGCGACCTGCCGCAAGCGCGCGAGGTCGACCTTCGCGTAGACGGCGGTCGTCGCGAGATCGCTGTGACGCAACACCTGGCTGATCTCCGCCAGTGACGCTCCACGCGCCAACATGCGGGTCGCGAGCGTGTGCCTGAGCCGGTGCGGCCCGACATGCGGCACGCCCGCCTGCCGGCAATGCCGCTGTACCACGTCGCCGACGAGATCGGCGCGGATCGGACGGGTCGGTGCCCGCAACGTCAAGAACACGCTGCGGGACTCGTGACGGCCGCGAAGCGCGAGGTAACCGGCAAGCGCCTTCCCGACATCCTCGGGCATCGGCAGCCGATCGTCTCGGCGGGCCTTGCCACGCACGAGCAGATCCCCGGCCCGCCAATCAAGATCTTCGAGTCGAAGCCGTGCGATCTCGATCGACCTCAGACCCAATCGTGCCAGCAGCATCAGCATCGCGTGATCCCGCGCACCGTCGACCGTCATCCGGTCGCAGTTGGCGAGCAGCCGCTCGATGTCGGCCTGCGGCATCGTCGGCGGCACCGTTGTCTCCCGCCACCCCGCGACCCCGGGGACCGACTCCGCCAGCGACCTCGGCGTAAAGCCACGCAGGTGCAGGAAACGCAGCAGCGACCGCAGCTCCGCGACCTTCCCCTTCGCCGACGCGAGACAGACCCGGTCGCACTCGCCCAGCAAAAACCGCGACACCACCGCGCCGTCAAGATCAGCCACACCGAACTCGTCAGACCGCGTCACACGCGAAGTCAGGAACCGGCGGGCAAGCGCCTCGTACCGGAGCACCGTCATCGCCGCCAACCCACGCTCGCCGACCAGCCAGCCCCGGTACTCGCGCACCAGCGCCTCAACCGGCGACAACATCGGCGGCTCCTCACCGACCATCACCCCGACCTCACGAAGATAGGTCAGCATCGAGCGCAACGCCCGCACGGTCGGGACCCGCCGACTGCCAGCAGCACGCCAGTCCGACAGGAACGACTCGATCGACGCGACGGTCACCGCCCCGACCTCGACACCCTCGCTGTCCATCCAGCGGCCCAGCCGCCCGAGATCCTTCAACATCCCCCGGACCGTCTCCGCGGTGTAGCCGGCCTCCAACAGGCAGATCCTGTAGCCCTCCACGAACGGCCCAAGCCGCCCCGGCTTCCTCCGAGTACCCGACATCCTCGCGCCTCCTTGCCGAGACCACCGGTCCCGACGATCGAAATGGCTAGTCGGGGCGCGAAACTATGCCGATACGCCAGCCGGCCGGAACGCCAACAAACCCAACAAACCCAACGCGCTCAGCCCGGCCACGGCGACGATGTCGGCATAGTCGCGGTATCGGCACAGGTCGAGCTATGCGGATATCCGCATAGCTCGACGAACTCGGCTGTGCGCCACGAGGCGCCATGAGACCGGGTGGGCAGCGTGGCCCACCGCTGGCCGCCGCGACGGCCGGTTGAAGCTGGGGGCAGCCTGAGGCCTGAGGTGAGGCGGAGGGTGGGAGCAGCCCCGACAACGTACCGACGGGTCGCCGCCAGCGGCCCGGGCGGGCTAGCAAGGCAGAAAGGCACAGGGAAACCGAACCAGTGGTTGAAGCCCCTCGACTCGTCACCAGCCCCGAAACTGGCGGCTATGGGCTGTTGTGGTGCCCGGACCTTCGTAGCCGATGGAGGTCGTCTCTCCCGCTCGTTAACCCATCGGGCGGGCGAGGCTCAGCGGCGTGTTGCGGTGCCGCTGAGCGATGCCACAGGGGTATAGCTGGGTGCCGACCCTGCCGACCGGATCATGGTGAACGTGGGAAGCGTCCCGGCGGTGCCCGCCGACCCCTCGGGGTCGGGGCAGGCGCACCGTCCGCTGTTGCCGCCGGGGCGTGGCAGAGGAGCCGTAGTACTCCGAGGTCGGGAAAGCCGGCCACATGGGGAAGGGCTCCAGCGAACGTGCGGCACGTTCGGAGGGAAGGAGGTCGCTGGTGAACACCGGCGCGCGGCTGCCCGGTCTCGACGAGGCCGAACAGCGGGTACTTCACTTCCAGCGCAAGCTGCACGACTGGGCATCGGAGGATGCCGAGCGCAGGTTCTGCGATTTGTGGAACCTGGTCTGCGACCCCGCCACGTTGTTGGTGGCGTGGTCGCGGGTGAGCGCCAACCGAGGGTCACGCACGGCTGGCGTCGACTCCATGACTCGCCACCGCGTCGAGCAGCAGCTCGGCGTGCAACGGTTCCTTGAGGGGCTGCGTGGCGAGCTGAGAGAGCGCCGCTTCCGGCCGGCACCGGTGCGCGAACGCCAGATCCCCAAACGCGATGGCAACAAGCGTCGCCTGGGGATCCCGACGATCAAGGACCGGGTCGTTCAGATGGCCCTCAAGCTCGTGTTGGAGCCGCTCTTCGAGAGCGGCTTCTACCCGTCGTCCTACGGCTACCGGCCCGGCCGGCGTGCCCACGACGCGATCGCCGAGATCGTCCACTTCGCACACGCCCCCTCGGACTACGAGTGGGTGATCGAGGCGGACATCGAGGCGTGCTTCGACCGCATCGACCATGCCCTGTTGATGGGCGAGGTCCGACGCAGGGTCGAGGACAAGCGCGTCCTGGAACTCGTGCGGTCGTTCCTGAAAGCCGGCGTGATGACGGAGACCGGACGCCTGGAGCGGACGGTCACGGGCACCCCGCAGGGCGGGATCATCTCGCCTCTGTTGGCCAACATCGCCCTCTCCGCGCTCGACCGCTTCTATGAGGCGGACTGGCAGGAGATGAGCCGCTACACCGGCAAACGTCAGTACCTGCGATCTCGGGGCCACCCGACCTACCGGCTCGTCCGCTTCGCCGACGATCTGGTGATCATGGTCAAAGGAACCGAGCAACAGGCGATGGCGCTGCTGGAGCAGCTCGCCGGGCGCGTGCAGGCCATTGGTCTGAACCTCAAACAGGCCAAGACCGGCGTCACCCACATCGACGCGGGCTTCGTGTTCCTGGGCCAGCGGATCGTCCGCAAAGCCAAAGGACGCAAACGCTACGTCTACACCTTCGTCTGCGACGAGGCGCTGACCTCTGTCAAGCGAAGGATCAAGGCCCTCACCGGGCGCTCCACGACCAACCTGGACCTCGCCGACCTGCTGCGCCTGATCAACCCGATCCTGCGCGGCTGGGCGGCCTACTTCCGCCACGCCTCGGCCAAACGCACCCTCGCCTACCTCGGCTACTACAGCTGGTGGCGCGTGATGCGCTGGCTTCGCAAGAAGCACCCGAAGCTGACGTGGAAGCAGCTGCGCCGACGCTACTTCGGCACCGGAGGCATCCAGGCCAAGGGGATCGTGCTCTACAACCCCGCCGCGATGCGCGTCGAGCGCTACCGCTACCGGGGCGCACAAATCTCCACGCCGTGGAACGAGAACACCGTCGACCCGACCGGCGGACGCCACCGGCGCAACCGCCACGACGATCTACGGACACTCGAAGCACTCGAAGAGGCACTCGCATGACACCGACGACCACGTCGATGCGTTCGTGGAGAGCCGGATGCCCGGGAACGGGCACGTCCGGTTCGGAGGGCGGTGGCGAGAAGACCACCGCGCGCAAGCGCGGCACGGCGTCTCGCCGCCGACCCTATACGTCCCCGCCTCCAAAGTCGGCGCCGAACTCCTCTTCGACGTCATCTCGACCGCCTACGAACGCACCAGCATGATCGTCACCACGAACCTCCCCTTCGAGTCCTGGACCGAAGTGCTCGGCTCCGAACGCTTGACCGGCGCAACCCTCGACCGGCTCACCCACCGCTGCCGCATCATCGAGACCAAAGGCGAGAGCTACCGACTCCACGACGCCAAGACCCGCAGCCGCCGCCGACCGAACCCCGACTCCGAACTGACTCAGCCGACGAGCCCCACCAATTGAAATTTCACAGGGACAGCAAAAGCCAGGCAGACTGACAACCAACCAACGTGCTCTCGTTTTCGACGATCACGTGCTCCCGCATTCGACGAGCGTTCACATGCGGGGGGCGATGACTGAAATCGGTCGTGTGGAGTGGCTCGAACTGCGCGAAGTGGGGGCACGGCATTAGTCCGCGTGCTGCGGGACCACGCCGCGACCAAACCTCGTTGATCGTGGGGTTGTGCGCTGACGATGGCGGGAGTAGGGTCGGAGAGGTCTGGACACCTGATGGAAGGGGGAGCGATGCGTACTGCGGCCGTCGTGATTGTGTCCGCTGTCGCAGCGTGCATCTTGGTGAGTGGCGCTACGTCGTCCGCAGCGCAGCCGCTGAAGGTGGGCGGCTCGCAGCGGTCAGCGGCGAAGGTTGTGATGCCGAACGTGGTTGGGATGCGGATGGACCGGGCCACGCGAAGACTCCGCAGCATTGGGTTGCGTGTGAACGAGGAGTGCAGCGGCATCTTCGGATGCATCGTGAAGGCGAACTGGTGGATCTGCGAGCAGGATCCACGACCAGGTCGAAGATTGAACCGCTACACGGTCGTCGTGATCTACGGTGAACGCCGGGGCGAGTGCTGAAGTTCAACTGATCGAGGTGAGGATCAGTAGCGCAACCACGGCGGCCCACAAGAAGCGGGACCGGCGGAAGTGCTCGCAGCGGGAGTTCGGCTAGGGGGCCGGGAACTGCGAACTACGGCCGCACGAGAGCCTCGAGCGCCACTGTTGCCCGTTCAGCCCCTGGGCCTCGGAGTTCCGCGACGAGCTCGACACATCGGGCGGCGAGCGCGAGCGGCATCGGCTTCTCGAGCAGCAGCCGGCCGAGCCACCGGACCGCGGCCTTGTCGAACTTGTCGTCCTGTGCCTCCCCGTAGGGAACGACGAGGGCGAGAGCGTCCGCAAGCGACAAGTTGCCCATCTCGAACGCGGCTGTTTCGGCCAGAAACAGGTTGCGGCTGCGGACGGCTCGTGCGAACCGGGTGCCGGCTGATCCCTTGCGACGTCAAGAACACATGTTCGCACTTCCTGGAACCTGGACATCGGCTGAAGGCCCGGAGGCGCTGAGAGGGCCGTAGGGCGCGGCTGGCTACCACAGCGGCGTTCGTGTTCTGCCCGGAGTGCTGGCAGCGGGAGATCGGTAGTTCCGGGTAGGCGGGGTCAGCGGCGGCACGGATGCGCCGAGGACGGGTGTGCGGCAGCGTGTGGGTGAAGGGAGGCGCTGATCTCGCGGAGGAAGCGATGAGTCAAGCCAAGGTGGCATGTCGGCGTTTGAACTTCGTGAGGGCAGTCGAACGAGCGGCCGTTGTCGAGCGGCCGGTCGTCTGCAAGGGGCCGCTGTACCTCGTTCATCCGACCATCGCGGCGGCGTGCGCCGGGTCTCTACGGAGGATCGCAGTGCTCCTACGGGACGAGTCCCACCCGGTCGACGCGTCGGCACTCGACGCGCTCCAGGCGTTCATACGTGACGGTGCGTCGTCGTTCTTCGGCCGAGACGTGGCATCGGCGCGACGGGAGGCAGCGCTCCTCGAACACCTGGTCGAGACCGGGCAGAGCGGGTTGCCCGCGGCACGGGTATTCGATCGTTCGCCGCGTGAACGCTCACCACTCCGTGTTGCAGACGCGGATCGCGTTCGCTCTCGCCACCGATCTGGTTCTCGCGTGGACGGTGGGCGAGCTCCACGCGGTCTGCCCGGAGTGCCGGCAGCGGGAGTTCAGGGGGTTTTGGCGGTCTCGGTTGTCTCCGGCTTCAGACGGGTTGGACGAGCCAGCCGTAGGCGTCGGCGATGACGTCGGGGTCGGGCACGTGGCCGCCGTGTTCCTCGATGACGGTTTCGGCGTTGGGGATGTTGCGAGCCAGCCACTCGCCGTGCTGCCACGGTACGAGGACGTCGGTGAGACCGTAGTTGACCCGGATCGGGATCCGGATCTCGGCGACGTCGAAGCCCCACGGCTGCGTGAAACAGAGGCCGTCATCGACCCAGCCCCAGACGCCCTCACGGAACGCCTCACTGACCGCCTGCCGGATCACGTCCTGACGCTCGGGCCTTGCCAGTTCGGCACGGTCGGCCTCGGAGAGCTGCCAATCGTCACCGAACAGCTTGGAGGGATCGGCCGCCACCCGTTCGAGCGCCTCGGCGGCCTCCCGCTCCAACTCGCCCACGAGGACATCCTCGCCCGCCAGCGCCCAACCGAACTCCTTGACGTTGAGCGGATCCATGCCCTCGAACCAATCGAAGTCCGCCGTGCCGTAGGGCACGATCCCCACAGCGCAGGTGGCTCTGGTGACCCGCTCTGGCAGTCGCGCAGCAACCGCGAGACAGTGAGGGCCGCCGCCGGAGCCGCCGATCACAGCGAACCGCTCGACGCCGAGCGTGTCGGCGATCGCGGTAACGTCCGCCACGCAGTCAACAACCTGTCGGCCGCGGTCGCGGTCAGAGCCGCCGTAGCCGGGCCGGTCGTAGGTGATCACCCGTGCCCCGACCTCGACGTAGACGCTCTCGTCGTAGTGGCGAGAGAAACGCGAGCCGGGGGTGCCGTGCAGCGTGAACACAGGGAAGCCGCCGAGATCACCCCACTCGGCAAACGTGAGCGTGCGCCCATCGGCAGCCATCACCATCTGTCTATCGGAACCAGCGGCCACCGCTACATCATGCACGATCACCGTAGACAGCGTTGACGCTGTCCTGTAGACACTGCGGTGCGGCACCTGACCCCTCGCGGCGTGTTCTGCCCGGAGTGCTGGCAGCGGGAGTTCGGTGCTCGCCTGCCGGAGAAGCGTGAGAAGATGCGGAGCTTGCGCTCCCCCCTCTTGCGATGCGGTCGGCGCCCTACGCCGCGATGACGCGGTAGCTCGAACGCGTCGGGTGGATGTCGGACGTGAATCCGTCATCCCACTGAACGAGGATATTTCCGTCTTCTTTGATGTCCTGGACGGTGCCGATGTCGCCCGTTTGGGCAGGCGACGCATCAGCGGTGTCGCTCAGGAGTTGGATTATTGAACCTGCCCGGACGCCTGCCTCAAGCCGTGCGGCAAGGAACCGTGCGCCAGCCGTATCCATGTCACGCATTGTGCGGAGTCCGTCGGAAGGAGCCGTCCGC
>Ga0315273_10009363_pt1 | contig 12410 bp, 7 predicted proteins | sample YL17G02_0_MG_FD_205753 | JGI IMG/M metagenome (GOLD analysis project Ga0315273, IMG submission 205753) | Sediment microbial communities from Yellowstone Lake, YNP, Wyoming, USA - YL17G02_0 | ecosystem: Environmental > Aquatic > Freshwater > Lake > Sediment | place: USA: Wyoming | collected... | reverse complement strand
GGAGGCGCTCGAGCGCGCGCTCGCACTCGACCCGGGCCTCGACGACGCGTACTTCGGCATCGGGATGTATCACTACCTGGCGGACGTCGCGCCCGCGGCGCTGAAGTTCCTGCGGATCCTGCTGCTGCTGCCCGGCGGCAACCGGCAGCAGGGGCTGGCCGAGATGCTGCAGGCGCGCGATCGCGGCGCGCTGCTGCGCGGCGAAGCGGCCTACCAGCTGCACCTGATGTTCCTGTGGTACGAGAGCCAGCCGGAGCGCGCGGTGATGTTGCTGCGCGAGCTGCGCGCGCGCTACCCGCACAACCCGCTGTTCCTGGTCCGCCTCGCCGAGGTGCAGGACGCGTACTTCCACAACGCGGCCGAGAGCCTCGCCGCCTACGACACGTTGCTCGCCGACGCGCGGGCCGGGCGCGTGGGCCTGCCCGCCCTCGCGGAAGGCTGGGCGCGCCTGGGCGCCGCCGCCCAGCTGGAACAGCTCGCCGAGACCGATCGCGCCATCGAGCTGTTGAAGCCGCTGGTCGACGCGCGGGCGACGGTGCCGTACGGCGCCGCCGCGCGCGCCGCCCTCGGGCTCGGACGCGCCCACGATCGCCTGGGCGACCGGGCGCGCGCCGTCGCGGCGTACACGCTGGCGGTGACGATGGCGCCGCGCGACGATCCCGACAACGTGCGCGCGTCGGCGAACGACCAGTTGCGCCGGACGCCGGACCCGGTGCGCGCCGAGGCGTACCGGCTGTCGCTGGAAGGCTGGCGGCTGGTCGAGCGCGGCGCGTGGGCGCCGGCCATCGCCGCGCTGCAGCGGTCGGTCGACCGGAACGGCGCCGACCCGGTGGCGCACTACCGGTTCGGCCGCGCGCTGGCGGGCCGCGACGCGGGCGACGCGCGCGCGCTGGCGGAGTTCGAGACCACGATCCGCACGCGGCCGGTGCCCGACGCGATCCTCGCGGCCGCGCACCTCGAAGCCGGGCGCACGCTCGAGACGCGCGGCGATCGATCGCGCGCGCTCGAGATGTACCACGCCGCGTCGCGCGTGCGCGGCGCCGACGGGCGCACGCGGGACGCGGCCGCGAAAGCCATCGCGCGGCTGCGCCCGCCGTTGGCCGACGCGCGGTTCTGATCGCGATCCGCGCGCGACGCGCGCGTCTCGCCACGCTCGCCCGCGCTCCCCTCGAGCCTCCACTCGCCCCGATCCTCGCGCGACGCCTTCGCGAAGGCGTCGTCGCCGAAACTAATTTTGACTTTCCGTGTACTTTGTGCTTGACAGGATCGCTTCTCACCCTTAATCTACATGTCGTATGCGCGTGGGTCGCTCAGCCAACGCCTAGTGGCACCTCCTTGTAACACCAGTTGCTGAGTCACCACGAAGCAGGAGGAAGAATGGCGAAGAAGCCCGCGAAGAAGGCGACGAAAAAGGCCGGCAAGAAGCGCTAGGCCGGTCGACCGGTTCCTGGGGGTGCCGGCTCGGCTGGCACCTCCCTGCTGATGGTGCCGTTTCGCGATGTCGAGCGGGCACCAGAACGCGAGCGCTGGGACACGGTCGGCCGCGTGCCTAGGGCAGCGGCGCCGTGAGTCGCCGGTGGCTTGCCACATCCTCAAAACGAAGGGGGGGATACAGACATGGCGAAGAAGCCCGCGAAGAAAGCGACGAAGAAGGTCGGGAAGAAGCGCTAGGCGCTGTCCCGCCGCAAGAAGGGGGGCGTCGGTCGCCCCCTTTTTTTCTGTACCGAGACATCTTCCAGGGCCGGAGCCGCGACGAGCACGGCGAATGTCGCGCACCGCCCTGGAATCTGTCTTAGGCCCCTTCGGGGCCTGACACCACTTGACAGCCAAGCAGCCACCCGCCTATGACGCGGCGGCACGGCGTGTCCCGCAGCGAGCCATTGGAGGTCCGCCGACTGGCTCGCGAGGGATACGTCGTGCCGCCGCGCATCACTCGGCGGTTTGAGGCGACGCATCGCTCACCAGCTCTTTCCGTCCCACACGCGCACCCGCGTGATCGTGTCCCACTGCTGCAGCCGATCCAGCACGTCGAAGCCCTCCACCACGCGACCGAAGACCGTGTACCGCGCGTCGAGGTGCGGCTGCGGAAAGCCGGTGATGAAGAACTGCGACCCGCCGGTGTCGGCGCCATCGAGCGCCATGCCGACCGTGCCGCGCAGGTACGGCCGCTGGTTCAGCTCGTCGCGGATCGTGTAGCCGGGGCCGCCTTCCCCGTCGCCGCGAGGGTCGCCGCCCTGCGCGACGAAGTTCGGCACCACGCGGTGGATCGCCACGTTGGTGAAGAAGCCCTTGCGCGCCAGCGCGACGAAGTTCAGCGCCGTGAGCGGGGCATCGAGGACGGTCAACTCCACCTGGATGGTGCCCTTGTCGGTCTCGATGTAGGCATGGGGTGAGAAGGCCGGCGCCACCAGGGCCGGCGACGCGTAGTCGAAGCCCTGGCGCGTGGGCGCGGGCCGGATCGCCGATTCGGTGTCGAAGGCCGGCTCGAACGTCTTGAGCATCGCCGCCGCTTTCAGCCGCACCGCCCAGTCCCTGTCCTGCAACGCCTCCTTGAGCAGCGGCGTCGCGGCGGCCGCGCCGTATTTCGCGAGCGCCGACAGCGCGCCCACGCGCGCGTGGGCGATCGCGTCCGACTGCGCGCGCCGGACCGCCTGGACCAGGGCGGCCTCGCCGGCCGCCGGCTTCAGCGTGCCGAGGCCGGTCGCCGCCGCCGCGCGCACGAACGGGTCGTCGCTCCGCAGCCGCTCCAGCAGCGCCGGTTCGGCCTCGCGGGCGCGCGTGGTCACCAGCGCGTCGAGCACTGACGGGATCACCCGCTGATCGGGATCCTCCAGCATCTCCACCAGGCGCGGCACGCCCATGTCCGGCGGCAAGGTGCCCATCAGCGTCGCCACGGCGGCGCGCACCGACCACGCCCTGTCCGGCTCGAGGCCCGAGAGGACGAGCAGGAACTGCTGCAGGTCGATGTCGCGCAGCGCGCGCAGCGCGGCCGCGCGCAGCGGCGGCCAGGCGTCGGTGACGAGATCGAGCAGCGCCGGCACCGCGTCCATCGCGTGGAGGGCGCCGAGCGCGGCCACCACTTCGAGGCGCAGGTTGGCCGGCAGGTCCGGCACGCGGACCAGCGAGGCGAGCGGAGCCGCCGCGCGCTCATGACCCATCCCGGCCAGCGCGCGCACCGCCGCGATCGCCGTCGGCACGTCCTTGCGCCACGCCTCGGCGAACGGGACGAGCACGTCCACCGACGCCGGGTCCTTCAGCGCCCCGAGACCGCGCGCGCCGAACAGCCGCGCCTGCTGGCCGCCGCCGCGCACGAACGCGGTCAGCGCCGCCGCCGCGCGCGTGTCCGGCATCCGGGCCAGCGCGTACGCCACCGGCCACCACTGCACGACCGCCTGGCCGTTTGCGCCGATGAGAACGCCGGCGGCGGCGTCGAACGCGTTCAGCCGCGCCAGCGCGTACACGCCCAGCCGGAACGCCTCGACGGAAGGCTCGAGCGGCCAGCCCACCTCCTCGGGCGCCACGCGGCCCATCGCGCCGCTTCGCACGATCGCCCCGACCATGGTCGCGACGGCGGGCGCGCTGGCCTGATCGCCAATCAGCCCCAGGGCTTCCGCCGCGCGTCCCTGCACCAGGGGCGAAGGGTCGGTCAGCGCCGCGCGCAACGGGGCGATCGCGCGTCGATCGTTCAGCAGGCCGAGCGCGAACGCGGCCATCTGGCGCACTTCCGGCTCGGGATCCGCCAGGCGCGGAAGGAGCAGGTCCACGCCCGCCGCCATGCCGACGCGGCCGATGGCCAGCGCCGCGCGGCGCCGGACGCGCACTTCCTCGTCGGCGATCAGGCGCCCGAGGTCGGGCACCGGCGGCGGCTCGGGCACGACGACCGCGCGCGTCCCGCGCGCGGGGACCACCGGAGGCGCGGGCGGCGGCGGCGGTTCGCGGAGGATCCGCTGATCCTCCAGGCGAAGCATCCACGCCATCTTCTGCTCGAACGTGACCGTCGGCGCCACCGGCACGGCAGGCGCCGTGGCGCAGGCGCCGAGCGTTCCCCCGATCGCCGCCAGCATCACTGCCCGGTACACGCGATTCATGCTGCTTCGTCCTCACGGTCCGCCGCTGTCGTCGGTCGCCCGAGCTCGGCCGTCTGTGGATCATAGCGCGGCCTGCCCGCCCTTGCGATATACTCCGCGCGTCTTGGACTTTCGCTACATCACCTTCGAAGGGCCGCCGGGCGTCGGCAAGACGGCACTCGCCGAGCGCCTCGCGGCGCGCCTCGACGCCACACTCGTGCTGGAGGAAACCGAGAACCCGTTCCTGTCGGATTTCTACGCCGGCCGCGCCGGCGCCGCCCTGCAGTCGCAGCTCTATTTCCTGCTCAGCCGCCATCGCCAGCAGTCGGCGGCCCGCCAGGCCGATCTCTTCCGGCAGCTGACCATCTGCGACTACCTGTTCGAGAAGGACAAGATCTACGCGTACCTGAACCTCGACGACAACGAGCTGTTCATCTACCAGCGCCTCTACGACCTGCTCGCCCGGCAGGTGGTGGCGCCCGATCTCGTCGTCTATCTCCAGGCGCCCGTCGATCTCCTGGTCCGGCGGCTCAAGGACCAGCGCCGGGCGGGCGACCAGGAACTGCCGGCGCTCGACCCGGCCTACGTGCGGGAACTCTGCCAGGGCTACCAGCACTTCTTCTTCCACTACGCCGCCACGCCGCTCCTCGTCGTCGAGACCTCGCAGCTCGACCTGGCCGACGATGACGAGGCGCTGGACGACCTGGCGAAGCAGATTGCGTCCATGGGCCGAGGCACCCGGTACTACGTGCCCCGCACCGGTCCGTAGTAAGCTCCTGCCATGGCCTGGTTCACCAAGACCCGCAAGCCGATCACGCCCGCCAAGGACAAGGCGAGCCGCGTCCCCGAGGGGCTGTGGGTCAAGTGCCCCGGCTGTTCGCAGGTCCTCTACAACAAGGACCTGGCGGCCAGTTTGAGCGTCTGCCCCAAGTGCGCCCATCACTTCCGGCTGACGGCGCCCGAGCGCCTGCGCACGCTCCTCGACGGCGACTGGACCGAGTACGACCCGGGGCTGGCCTCCACCGATCCGCTGGCGTTCGTCGACACCAAGCCCTACAAGGACCGGCTGAAGGCGAGCGAGAAGGCCGTCGGGGCGAAGGACGCGGTGGTCGTCGCCGCGGGCCAGCTGGACGGCATCCCGGTGATCGTCTGCTCGATGGAGTACAACTTCATCGGCGGCAGCATGGGCGTCGTCGTGGGCGAGAAGATCACGCGCGGCATCGAGCGCGCGATCACCGAACGCAAGCCCGTCATCATCGTGTCCTGCTCCGGCGGGGCCCGGATGATGGAAGGCGCGCTGTCGCTGATGCAGATGGCGAAGATCTCGGCCGCGCTGGCCAGGCTGGACCGGGCGAAGCTGCCGTTCATCTCGGTGCTCACCGACCCGACGACGGGCGGCGTCACCGCGAGCTTCGCGATGCTGGGCGATCTGAACATCGCGGAGCCGAAGGCGCTGATCGGCTTCGCCGGGCCGCGCGTCATCGAGCAGACGATCCGCCAGAAACTGCCCGAGGGCTTCCAGCGCAGCGAGTTCATGCTGGCCCACGGCATGGTGGACATGGTCGTGGACCGGCGCGAGTTGAAGCCGACGATCGCCCGGGCGCTGCGGTTCATGGGGGCCTGCTGAGGACCGGCACCGGGGCGTATTCCCGTGGATCCCTTCCAGTACCTCGCCGATCTCGAGAAGTTCGGTATCAAGTTCGGCTTGCACAACATCAGCGTGCTGTGCGCCGCGCTCGATCACCCCGAGCGCGCCTGCCGCTCGGTCATCATCGCCGGGACCAACGGCAAGGGCTCGGTGGCGGCCATGGTGGACACTGCGGGGCGCGCCGCCGGCCTGCGCACGGCGCGGTACACGTCGCCGCACCTCGTCCGCCTTGAAGAGCGCTTCGTCATCGACGGCCGTCCCGTGGCCACCGAACGGCTGCGCGAGGCCCTCGCGCGCATCCCGCCTCTGGTCGCGACGTGGCGTGAGCGCGGCGAGCTGCAGGCCGAGCCGACGTTCTTCGAGGTGACCACCGCCGTTGCCTTCGACCTGTTCCGCCAGGCCGGCGTCGATCTGGTCGTGCTCGAGGTCGGCATGGGCGGCCGGTTCGACGCGACGAGCATCGCCCCGTCGATGGCCGCCGCGATCACCACCATCGATTTCGATCACGAGAAGTACCTGGGCCACACGCTGGCGGAGATCGCGTTCGAGAAGGCCGGCGTGATTAAGGCCGGCATGCCCGTGGTGGTCGGCGAGACGAAGCCGGAGCCGTTCGCGGTGATTGCCGCCGCGTGCCGCGAGCGGGACGCCGTGCTGATCGACGCCCGCGCGGGGGTGACCACTTCGGTGAGCCTCGTCGACGGGCGCACGCAGCTGCGGCTCGACACGCCGGCGCGCGCGTACGCGCCGCTGCGGCTGGCGCTACGCGGCCGCCACCAGGTGGCCAACGCCGTTGTCGCGGTGCGGCTGCTCGAAGCCCTCGAGCGTCTGGGCCTGCCGATCACGGCTGAAGCGATCGTCGCGGGGCTCACCGACGTCGCGTGGCGCGGTCGTCTCGATCTCGTCAGGACCGCGCGGGGCGCGGTGCTGCTCGACGGCGCCCACAACAGGGCGGGCGCCCGGGCGCTGGCCGACTACCTCGCCGAGGTCTACCCCGCCGGGCTGCCGATGGTCTTCGGCGCGATGGGCGACAAGGACGCCGCCGGCATGCTCGAGGTCCTGCTGCCGCACGCCACGCAGCTCGTGGTGACCCGCCCGCGAAACCCGCGCGCGCAGCGGCCCGACGCGCTGGCCGAGGTCGCCCGCGCCGTGCGCCCCATCCCCGTCACCGTCGAGGACGATCCGGCGCGCGCCCTGCGCCGCGCCCAGGACGCCGGCCCCGTCGTCCTCGTCGCCGGTTCGCTGTTCCTCGTCGGCGACATCCTTGCCGAGCTGGACACCCCGGACACGCCGGCCCGTTGACCGGACAGGCACCCTCGGCACCTGCCTCCGACCGGCGGGACGCCGGGCCCACGGCGAACGACCAACGACCAACGCCCCGCCTTCGCCCTCCGGGCTACGGCGGGCGGGCCAACGACCTGAACGAACGACCAACGACCACCCCAACCAATGTCCACCGACCACGCAAGTCGTGGTATTCTCGCCCAAGTCAGGCCTCTTCCTGCCGCCAACGCCTGCGGATCCGAGCTACCCGAAGATGAGGGCTTTTGCTTCGTTCGTGGTCGCCTGCTGCCTGATCGCCGCGTGGCCTCCAGCGCCCGCGGACGCGCAGAGCGCCATCCCGGGGTTCGACGTCGCGCTCGGCTACAGGAACGAGACAATCCCCGAGAAAAACGGCAGACACTGGCGGTTGACGGGCGCGGCGGAGATGTGGACGGCCGGCGGCGAGACGAAGTTCTACGCTGACGTCATCGATTACTACGAGTGGGACCACAAGCTGGTCGCCGTCGGGCAGGTGCTGTTCCTCAATGCCGGCAACCGCATCCAGGCGGACCGCCTGGAGTTCAACACGGAAAGCCGGACGGGCACCTTCTTCAACGCCATGGGCACCGCCTCGCTCGGCGAGCGAGTGGACAAGTCGATGTTCGGCACGCTGGAGCCGGACATGTACTTCGAGGGCAAGACCATCCAGAAGATCGGCCCGCAGCGCTACCGCATCACGCAGGGCCGTTTCACCACGTGCGTCCAGCCCGTGCCCCGCTGGGAGCTGGTCTCCGGCAGCGTGGTGCTCAACCTGGACCACTACGCGACGCTCGCCAACTCGGTGCTGATGGTGAAGGGCGTCCCGGTCTTCTACCTGCCGTTCGTGTACTACCCGATCAAGAAGGACGACCGCGCCACCGGCTTCCTGATGCCGACCTACGGCACCTCCACGCTCCGGGGCTTCACGTTGAGCAACGCCTTCTTCTGGGCGATCAACCGGAGCCAGGACATAACGGTGATGCACGACTGGTTCACCAAGACCGGCCAGGGCGTCGGCACCGAGTACCGCTACGTCCTGGCGCCGGGCTCGCAGGGCTCCGTCCGCTTCCACCTGCTCAACGAGCACGAGGTCACCGAGACACAGCCGGACGGCTCGGTGACGACGACACCGGGCCGCCGCAGCTACCAGATTCGCGGCAGCATGAACCAGACGGTGTCGCGGCGCTGGCGGCTGCGCGGCCTGGTGGACTACTTCACCGACGTCACGGCCCAGCAGACCTACAACCTGAACATTTTCGACGCGTCGCGGTCGCAGCGCCGGGTCCAGGGCAGCCTGAGCGGCGCCATCGGGACGTTCAACATCACGACCAGCTTCGACCGCACCGAGACGTTCGACGGCACGACCAACGCGGCGCTGTACGGCGCAACGCCGCGCGTCGCGATCACCCGGGGCGAACAACCGATCGGCAACCTGCCGCTCTACGTGACGTTCGGGGCCGAGATCGCGCGCCTGGACCAGCGCACGGGCGATCCCGCCGACGAGGCGTCGCTCGACCAGTCGCTGGCGCGGTTCGATCTCTCGCCGACGCTGCGCTTCCCGTTCACGAAGTTGCGCTTCCTGCAGATCAACTCCTCGGTGGCCTGGCACGGGACGTACTGGTCGCGCAGCCAGCTGGACGACAATCACCCGGTCGACGAGCCGATCTCGCGCCGCTACTTCGACCTGCAGACGCGCATCGTCGGCCCGGTGTTCAACCGGGTGTTCGACACGCCCAACAGCGGCTACGCCGAGAAGTTCAAGCACGCCATCGAGCCTTTCGTCAGCTTCACGCGGACGACGGCCACCTACGACCGGAACCGCATCGTGAAGCTCGAGGGAACGGACTCGACGGTGGGCGGCGTCACGGGGATCAACTACGGCCTGAACAACCGCTTCTACGCGAAGGTGAGGCAGGCCGGCGGCGTGGCGACATCGCGCGAGATCGCGAGCGTGGGCGTCAGCCAGACCTACTACACCAACCCCGACGCGTCGCAGTACGATCGCAACTACACCGCGAGCTTCACCGGCGGTCCGGCCAGCCACGTCACGCCGATCCTGCTGAGCGCCCGCGTGTCGCCGGGCAGCCGGTTCAACGCGACGACGCGGGCCGAAATCGACTCGAAGTTCATGATGCTGCGCAGTCTGGGTGCCAACGCGGGCATCGCCATCGGCAACTGGCTGGACACGACCGCCGGGTGGTCGCTGTCTCGGTACATCGACGCCGAGGGCCACACCGACCCGGCGCGGCTCACGCACTCGCTGAACTCGTCGGCCACCGTCCGCCTCGCCCAGAACCGCTACGGGGGTCACTGGTCGATGAACGTCGACGTGGCGCACGCGCAGCTGATCCAGCAACGGTTCACGGCGTACTACAACGCGCAGTGCTGCGGCTTCGCCATCGAGTACCAGACGTTCAACTTCGCGAACCTGGCCCGCGTCGGCATCCCGCAGGATCGGCGGTTCAACTTCTCGTTCACCCTCGCGGGTCTCGGCACGTTCTCGAACTTCTTCGGGGCGCTGTCGGGCGCGACGCGCTAGCGGAGGCAGGCACGACGATGAAAGGACTCATCCTGAGCGGCGGCAAGGGCACGCGGCTGCGGCCGCTCACCTACACCAGCGCAAAGCAACTCGTGCCCGTGGCCAACAAGCCGGTCCTCTTCTACGGCATCGAAGCGATGGCCGAGGCCGGCATCCGCGAGATCGGCATCGTCGTCGGCGACACGAAGGCCGAGATCATGGCGGCGGTGGGCGACGGCTCCCGGTGGGCCGTCGCGGTCACCTACATCGAGCAGGAAGCCCCGCTGGGCCTCGCGCACGCGGTCCTCATCGCCGAGCCGTTCATCGGCGCCGAGCCGTTCGTGATGTACCTGGGCGACAACCTGCTGAACAAGGGGATCAAGCCGTTCGTCGAGCGCTTCGTGAGCGAGCGACCCGCCGCCCAGATCCTGCTGACGCGCGTGCCCGATCCGCAGATGTTCGGCGTCGCCGAGCTGTGCGACGGCAAGGTGGTGCGGCTGGTCGAGAAGCCGAAGGAGCCGAAGAGCGACCTGGCGCTGGTCGGCGTCTACATGTTCAACGCCGAGGTCTTCACCTCCGTCCGGCGCATCCGGCCGAGCTTCCGGAACGAACTCGAGATCACCGACGCGATCCAGGACCTGATCGATCGCGGCCTCGTGGTGACGCCGCACCTGGTGGACGGCTGGTGGAAGGACACCGGCAAGCTGGAGGACATGCTCGAGGCGAACCGGCTGATCCTCGACATGCTCGAGCGGTGCATCGAGGGACGCGTGGACGAGCACTCGCGCATCGAGGGCAAGGTGGTGATCGAGGCCGGGGCGATCGTCGAGCGCTCGGTCATCCGGGGCCCGGTGATCATCGGCGCGCGCGCCCGCATCCTGCACGCCTACGTCGGGCCGTTCACCTCGATCATGAACGACGTGGAGATCCGGGACACGGAGATCGAACACAGCATCGTGCTCGAGGGCAGCCAGCTGAGCGACCTCGCCACGCGCGTCGAGGACAGCCTCATCGGCAAGAACGTGCGCATTTACCGGGTGCCGGTGAAACCGTCCGCCTTCCGGTTTATGCTGGGAGACAACTCGGAAGTCGGCATCCGCTGGTGAGGGCGGAGGCGGGCCTGAAGGCTTGCCCGACCCGCCGTCCGGGGGCTGAAGCCCCCGGGGCTACGGCGGGGCTGAAGCCCCGCCCTGCGAGACTCCTGAACTGGAGGCCGGTTCATGCTCGAAGTGCTCGTCACCGGCGGCGCGGGGTTTATCGGCAGCAACTACGTCCACCACGCGCTCGCCACGCACGACGGCTGGCACGTCACGACGCTCGACAAGCTGACCTACGCCGGGCGGCTGGAGAACCTCCGGGACGTCATGGATCACCCGCGACACGCCTTCGTGCGCGGCGACATCGCGGACGCCGCGGTGGCCGGCCCGCTTGTCGAACGCGCGGACCTCGTCGTGCACTTCGCCGCCGAGACGCACGTGGACCGGTCGATCCAGGGCGCGGGGGACTTCATCCGCACCGACGTGTTCGGCACCTACATCCTGCTCGAGGCCGCGCGCCGCGCCACGCACCTGAAGCGCTTCATCCAGATCTCGACCGACGAGGTGTACGGCAGCGTGCCCGAGGGCGCCAGCCGCGAGACCGACGAACTGAAACCCCGCAACCCGTACGCGGCGAGCAAGGCCGGGGCCGACCGCCTCGCCTACAGCTTCTTCGCCACCTACGGCGTGCCGGTGTGTATCACGCGGGCGTCGAACAACTACGGCCCGCAGCAGTTCCCCGAGAAGGTGATCCCGCTCTTCATCACCAACGCCATCGACAGCCAGCCTCTGCCGCTCTACGGCGACGGCCTGAACGTGCGCGACTGGCTGCACGTCCTCGATCACTGCCGGGCCATCGACGTGGTGATCGAACGCGGCGTCGACGGCGAGGTGTACAACATCGGCGGCGGCAACGAGGTGAAGAACGTGGACCTCACGCACCGGATCCTCGAGCTGGTGGATCGCCCCTCGTCGCTCATCGCGCGCGTCCCCGACCGGCCCGGTCACGACCGGCGGTACGCGCTCGACACCGCCAAGATGCGCGCCCTCGGCTGGGCCCCGCAGGCCGACTTCACCGACGGCCTGCGCGAGACCGCCGAGTGGTACGGCGCGAACGAGTGGTGGTGGCGCCCCATCAAGCAGTCCGACGCCGCGTTCCAGGCGTACTACGCTGCGCAGTACGGCGAGCGCTTGCGGCAGTCCTAGCAGGCCGTGGTGAAAGTCTGCACGGCCTGCTAGGAAGACGAAACAACGGAAAGGGCAAAGATCCCTGCTGTGGTTTCCTGAGGAATTCTGCGCTTTCTGATTCTGGATCCGTTGTTTCGTCCCTACTAGCAGCCCGTGCGCGACTTTCACCACGGGCTGCTAGCCGTGCTTGTGCGCCGACGTCTGCACGAACCTGTCCAGGTCCGCGCCCAAGCTCGGCTTAGGCGGCCGCAAGTGGCCGCGCCGAACGTCTCGCCGGGTGGGTCGAGCGGATCGAGCCTGGGCATTGAGGTGCCCTGACATCGCGTGTGCCGCCGCGAGGCGGCGTAGAAGATGTCTACCGAAGCTTCGCGCTCCGGTCGCCGGCGTATCACTCGGCGGTGTCAGGCGAAGCTTCGGTAGACTGCTTCCAGGGCCAGGCCAAACCGACGTGAGCACTCGCATTCTCGTCACCGGCGCCGCCGGATTCGCCGGCAGTCACCTGCTGGACGCCCTCGACACCGATCCGGACGTCGAGGTCGTCGCCTGGCGACGGCCGGGCGAACCGGTGCCCGCGGGGCGATCCGAGGACGGGTTTGTCACCCTCGACCTGCGCGACCGCGAGGCGGTGCGCCGCGCGATCGTCGAGGCCCGGC
>Ga0315273_10009362_pt1 | contig 12411 bp, 7 predicted proteins | sample YL17G02_0_MG_FD_205753 | JGI IMG/M metagenome (GOLD analysis project Ga0315273, IMG submission 205753) | Sediment microbial communities from Yellowstone Lake, YNP, Wyoming, USA - YL17G02_0 | ecosystem: Environmental > Aquatic > Freshwater > Lake > Sediment | place: USA: Wyoming | collected... | reverse complement strand
AAACATAATTTTACCTCCCAAAATATATAATAATCATAGTTTGATATTAGAAGGTATGGAGAAAAAGGTTTACGAGTTTGTACTTGGAGTAACACGAGATGTTTATGATATGATGTTAATGTCAAAGGCTAATTATGCGAATGTACTAGCTTTATTTACCAGACTGCGCCAAATATGCATCGCGCCATATTTGATCACTTCAGAATCTAAAAGAGAAAAACTCAAGGGATCAAAGTTGAAAAATGATGAGCTGGCTAAAACTCATCTTAAAACTTTATACCAAGAAGGGCCTTTATGGGAATGGGTAAAAGATAAAAATGGTACAGCTGGAATAAATAGTAGCAAAATGATACAAGTAGTAAACACTTTGAGAAAAATGCCAAAAGGAGAAAAAGTTCTTATATTTTCAATGTTCACAAGTTGCCTAGATTTGTTAAAATATAAACTTGAGAAAGAATACAAAGAATTTTTATTTGAACAAGTCGACGGTGATACACCCAATCATGAACGCGATTCTATCATAGATTCTTTCAATACCTCTCATAAAATAAGGGCTTTGTTGATGACTTATAAGGTAGGCTCTGAAGGGTTAAATTTAACTGCAGCTAATCACGTAATATGTCTAGAGCCTTGGTGGACGTATGCTGTTCCTCTTCAGGCCGAAGCAAGAGCATGGAGACCCGGTCAGGCTAAAAATGTACAAGTTTATAATATCCATTGTAAAAACACGATAGAAGATCGTATAGTTGAAATATGCGTTAATAAAAAAGAAATGGCAAGTGTTTTTCTTGAAAATGCCGAAGTTGCAAAAAAAACCGGAGGTCTCGATAAATATACGTTAGGAAAGATATTAGGAGTTCATTAAGCATGGTTTATCCAAAATAAAAATATGCAAAAAACCTCATTTTAAATTTCTAGGTAAAATAAATGTAAAAATGATATTTTGATTTGATTTTATCAAATCAAATCAAACGAACTTCGTCATATGAAAAACATTCACGAAAATGAATTTAAATTAGGAAACCTGACATTTTTTAATAATGACGAATTAGATTCAGACACTTTAACAAAACTCAAGTCTATCAATGGTGATTATAAACCCATTAATCGTCCAGGTGAAAAGTTTAAAACGATTTTGTATGAATCAAAAAAACCCGAGACTGTCTCGACCCAAGAACACGGTAACCCTGTTATATTATATATACACAGTTATGCTATAATACACAGCTGTGTATTATCATGACACGCTGTGAAGTATTTTTTAGCTCTGATTACGATATAATATTTTGGGATTATATTTTGGAAGATTTAATTTTCTATCTTATCTTTTCGATAAAAGATATCACAAAACCTCATTGTAGCGATTATGCAAATGAATTAGATTTTAAAGTGCATTTTTATCCGGAAGTTATGTCGACTATTAATAAGGCCACTCGAGATTTTTTATATTAATTCTGCCTCCATATTTTTTCTTGATATTTCTGTCTGTTGATTGTAAATCAACATAAACTACCAAAGAACAATTACCTTTACATAGTTGTTCAAGAATATAACCACAAGCTCCGTGTAAAACTGAAACTTTTTGAATTACATTTGGGATATTTTTGAACTCTGAAGAATGTATAAAACATGTATTTCCATCTACTATAAAAGTACTCATATTTAGACTATATAGATATTTTGTGTTATATTTTAATTTATGAAATAATTTATTGGTGATTACTATTTTTTGACAGAAATAAAAAATATATAAATAGTTATAAGTAATCATGAATACGTGTGTGCCAATATTTGACGGTAGCGGTGTCCATAAATATATGCCAAGTTGTACGAATGGCAGGTTTAGAGATGGTGCTTATTCTCATATTAGAGGAGATGGTGTAGATTTAGAACATATTTCCAAAGTATTTCCAGGTACTGGCCAGCTAGGTAATGAATCTGGTGCAAATGGGCCTATATATACATATAATGGAGATGTTGGTCCATTAATAATCCTTAAAAGACGTCATGACGGAGGATCTATGCATAGAATTCACCATAGACCTATTAATCCGACTTTACCGTCCCGACCTGGATATTTTTAAATCCGAAATAAAATGTTATAATTTTTTTGAGATTTATCTCAAAAAAAGGAAATTTGATACTTAATAAGCGTCGTAAATGGCTTCTACACCATTTCCTCCTATACCCCCAGCTTGACCAGCGCCTGCTAAGTACATAGGCATATTTTTATATCCACCTGTTAATTTATCATGAAGACTATTAAATGCAGTCGTCATGTAACCAGGATTAAATGTATCCTCATTTTTGTATTGGGAAGTAGAAATGATAGAAACATTAGGATCATAATTAATAGCTACCGTTCCTCTCACTGCTTCAGCAAGATTCATTTCGTATAATTTCCCTTTTAAGTTAACTCTAGGTAAATTTACAGCATGGCTGTGATATAAAGGTTTAGCAGCTGCTTGAGAAAACGGTAAAGCCTTGCTAGCGATTGTTGGAAAATACGAATCTGTTAGATTTTGTAATCTTTCGAGAGGTCTAGAAGCATCTACAAATGTTGCTGCTTGTTCTGCATGGTCTCCACTATCTATTAATTCCGCAAAATCAGTACTTTGAAGAGTGTCGTCTAAAGACGGGTATCTCGTTGCCCTTTCATTATCGTTTTCGATGATTTCGTAATTTCCCAAAATTCCGTCTGGTATAATCGTCCCCAGATGTTGCATACCCCCGGCGGCTAAAAATCCTTCTTTCACACTAAGAGTCGTCGATGTTTGGCCTGATGAATTAAGATAAAAAACAAATGCTACTAATACGATGCCCAAAATTATCAAAATAGTTTTTTCGTTAATAGCCATATTATGTTCAATGGTACTTTACTATATCGCAATCAGAAAAAACAATAAAAATATAATCAAAAAAAATATTTCTGGTATAACTCTTTTGTGACAAATGGTGTTAAGGGGTATGTTTTTGATAAATTAATATATTTATAAACTATGGATGCGGCGAAAGAATTGGAAATAAAAGAGTTTGAAATTGAAGATATACCTCTAAGTTGTACCTGGATCATCATAGGGCCACCTTCTAGCGGAAAATGCTTCAAAATTGGCACAGAAGTCCTTTTGTACAACGGAGAGGTCAAAAGAGTTGAAGAAATTAAAGTTGGAGAGTTATTGATGGGCGATGATTCGACTCCTAGGCAAGTAACAAAACTTTTTCAAGGAAGAGAAAAATTGTTTAAGGTCCAACCTCAGGACCATACAGATCCGTATTATGTGACAGAGAGGCATACCCTTTGTTTACGCTATAACACTAAACCTAGAGTTAAAATAGAAAATGGCAGATGGCCAATGTACAAAGTTGTTTTTGCGGACACTAATATAGATGAGAATGGTCTATCCAAAATAAAACAAACGAGTGTTAATTTTTCAGTTGGCAAATACACAGAGGAAGGTGCCAAGGATCTTGCAAATAAAAAATGTAAAGAACTCACTGAACAATATAACTTAGAGTTTCCTTTGCATGAAGTTGAAGTTGCTGATTATATTAAACAGCCTAAATCTGTTAATCATAGGCTTGTTTCTTACCGAACGGGAGTAGAATTTGAAAAATACAGTTCACAAGAAATAGACCCATACCTATTAGGCGCATGGTTAGGAGATGGAACTTCTGCGGACACATCCATCACGAATATCGGCCCCGAAATGATCGATTATCTTTATACAAAAGCCGACAGGATGGGTATGAAAATAACCAGAGGTAATGATACCGAAAAAAGGAAAGGTTCCATGCTTTATTATCTTGGTTCAAACGGGGCCCGTAAAAAAGGTTGCAACACATTCCTTAATTTCTTAAAAAATGATGATTTGTTAAAAAATAAACATATCCCACAAAATTACAAAATCAATTCAAGAAAAAATAGGCTCGCGTTGTTAGCCGGTTTGATAGATACTGATGGTCATTATGCTAATAATTCTTACTATGAAATTTATCAAAAGAATGAAAGATTGGCCAAAGATATAGTTTTCGTTGCGAGAAGTTTAGGCTTTTGGTGCCATATAAAGCCTGTAGAAAAAGGTTGTCTACACAAAGGAGAAATGAGATTTGGTATTTACCAAAAAGTCACTTTTGGGGGTGATGATCTTCAAGAATTACCTATTTTAATACCTAGAAAAATGGCTATTTTAAGATCGGATAGACTTGCGAGAGATGCTCTTCATTACAAAATAGAAGTGACGGAAGATGAAGAAGATGATTATTTTGGATTCGAAGTTTCCGGTAACAACCATAGATTTTTGTTAGGAGATTTTACTGTAACTCATAATTGCCTTGCTCCAGGTACACCTGTCATGATGTTTGATAAAACAATCAAGAATGTTGAAGATATTAAAACAGGCGAGAGACTCGCAGGTGATGATGATAAACCAAGAGTAGTTTTATCTACTTGTTCAGGTAAAGACAAAATGTATCGCATAAGTCAATCTAACGGCGAAGACTATACTGTCAACGCCCCGCATATTTTAGTTTTGAAAAATACTAAAAGTGGGGGAATAGAAGAAATCGCCACAGAAGACTTTGTGAAGTTATCCCGAGAAATCATGTCAATTTTCAAAGGTTACAAACTTTCTCCATATGGACATCATATAGAATCCGATATTTCAGTTACAGAAATTGGAGACGGTAAATACCATGGTTTTCAAATAAACGGAAATGGTCGCTTTTTATTGGGCGACAGAACGGTAACGCATAATACCACGTTTATAGAGAATCTTTGCTATTATCACAAACACCGTTATCCGGTTGCAAGAATTTTTATGGGAACAGAGGCTGGATATCAAAAATTTTGTGATATATTTCACCCTTTATACGTTTCTAATTATTATGACGAAGAACAAGAAAAATCTCACATATTAAGGCAGCGTACATGCGTACTTGAAAACGGAAAAGATTATGGTGGGAATATGGCTATTAACGTACTTGACGATGTTGCAGATAATCCCCAAATTTTCAAAACAAAACTCATGAAAGGTATATTTAAGCTTGGTAGTCAACATTGGAATCAACTTTTTATGCTGGGTTCACAATATGCTATAGATATGCCACCCGATGTTCGTAAAGCTACCTCATATGTAGCAATTTTTCGAGAACCTGAAGAAATTGAAAGGAAAAAGTTATACGCGAATTTTGGAGGACTAGCCGGTAGTTACAATAATTTTTGCGATTTGATGGATCAGCTCACGGGCGATTATACATGCTTAGTTTTTAAGAAAAGAAGTCAATCCAATGAAATAGAAGATTGTATTTTTTGGTATAAAACTAGTGTACTCAAACCTTGGAAATTTGGATGTAAAGAATATCGGTCATGGGCCAAAGATCGTTATGATACAAATTATGTTGAGAAAATTGTGATGTAAGAAAACATCAGATATTTTTGGTTATTTTTCACTAAAGAGTGAAAAATAAGTTTTTGTAAAGTTGCCTCAAAAATTAAGGCCAATTTTCAAAGGGGTTAAAAACTTTTTCTAAACGACCACCTACCACCTAGTGGAATCCAATATTTCAGTTACAGAAACAGAAGCCGGTCAACCCTCTGTTTTCAAATAAAAGAAACGCTATTTTTTCCTTCCAACGTATCTATTTTTTTGTTTAAATACCATACAGCTTTTTTAAGATCTTCAATTTCATTATTTTTGTGCTCGGCTCTCATAATATATTTAATGGCATTACCTGCGCAAAAATCCATATGTTCAACTATATCTATAACTTCTAATCCTTTTGGATGCATATTATAATGTTTAGGATGATCTACTGTTTCAACTAAATCCATCTTAATTTATAAGAATTCTTTTTTTTAACAAAGTTAATTTAAACTCGAAAAAATGAATTATCATTTAAAAAATGATAGTCACTTTAGTGACGGTTTGATAGAAAATTATGTCTCATAAGAAAAATCATACTAAAACATTGCCTTTGACAAAAAAAACATTGCCTTTGACAAAAAAGGATGTCGAAACAGATAAAAATGTGATAAAGCGGTCTAAGAGTATTCATTTATCAAAAAATTTGACACTGGATGATAAATTATGGGAAGTAAGCGAGTCTTTTATTGATCAATACGGATTAGTGTCTATGCATTTGGATAGTTTCAATTGTGCTATTGAAGAAATGATCCCTAAGATAGTCGAAGAAAAAGGAAAAATATCATTGGTGCGCAATGGGCAAACTCACAAAGTAGACTTTACAAATATGGTATTCACATCTCCAGTTCACAAAAACGATTCTGGCTTGGTGACCGAATCAAATCCAAAAATGTGCATGGATTTATCCATAAGTTATTCTTCGGGTATATATCTTGATATAATTTACAAAGGTCCGAATAATCAATATAATAAGTATGAAAAAAAGTATATTGGCGATATATACGTCCCCGTATATTCTAATCTTTGTAATTTGAGCAAAATAAAAGGCGATAAGTACCAACTAGCAGCTCTGGAAGAGGATATAAATGATCTAGGAGGTTATTATATCCTTAAAGGTTCACAAAAAGTGATTGTTCCTCAAGTGAGACCTTCGCATAATAATATACACATATATACAGGGAAAGCGGTGTCCACAAACAGTAAACCAAAATTCTCAAAGTATACAGAAACCCGGTGCGGCGGTTTAACTTCCCATATAACAACCGTTCAAGTTGGTATATGCATAAAGTCGGGACTTGTTAGTGTTTCTATACCTTATATAGATTCTTGTTCTATACCTCTAGGCATTCTATTTTGCGCTTTGGGTTTAAAAAACTCTAAAGAGATATCATCTTTTGTTTTTGAGAAAAAATGGTACATAGAACCTCCAACTCCTAAACATAAAATCGCTATACTTGTACTTGTAAAGTCTTTAGAACAATCTTGGTCTATTTTGAATGACAAAAATCAACAAAGGGTTGCTTTGCATTATATAGGGACTCGTAGTAAAAAAGGTACAAATAAACCGCATAATCAAACCTTGTCTCAGAAAGATTTAGAAATTGAATACGAACAAATAGTGACTTTAGCCAAAATGTTGTTATCAATCGAGTTTTTACCACATATCGGAACGGGGGAAAATTATAACATTGAAAAATGTATATTTTTGGGCTACATGGTAAGGAAACTTTTACTTTGTCATGTAGGTATTTTGCCCGTAAGTGACAGAGATCATACCGCCAACAAAAGAATACACACTTCGGGAATGATTATGGCGGCGCATTTTTATAAGGCTTTTTGCCAGCTAACAGGAAAAATTGTCAGTTGTATAGACGGAGATATTAAAAAAAATAAACCTGTGAATATTTCTTCTTATATAACTCAGCCTCATATAATAACTACTTCTTTTACATCAGCTTTGATGGCCAACAAATGGAATACAGGACCCGTTCAAGGTATATCGCAGACCATCGATAATTTTAATTTCGTTTCAACTTTATCTTTTCTCAGAAAATTTATCATTCCCATGGCTAATGACGGAGGAAAAATAGAACCTCCGAGACATTTACATGGCTCTCAGTGGGGAACTTCTTGTGTTACAGGTGACACTTTAATCACACTAGCCGACTCGTCTCTCGTCGAAATGAAAGAATTAGACAATAGAGCTGTGATGTCTGTGAACCCTGTCACACTAAAAAACGAGCCCACCAACATTTTTAATAATATAGTGATTTCAGACAGTGAACTTTTACTCATTGAAGACGACGAAGGTAAAACTATAAAATGTACAAAAGACCACCCGTTTTTAGTTTATGAAAAAGGTGTACACCGATTTGTTCCAGCTGAGAATTTAAGAGTGGGTTACAACTTAACATGCATGGATAGTGGTAACAATTTATATGGCCATATAAATTTTCGAAAAGATTACAATCGAATAATAATCGGAGAACAAGTATATATTACAAAAATTATTAATATAGTCAAACTAGGCTTCAAAGATACAGTTTACGACTTCACCACCGTATCAAAAAATCATACGTTCATTTCTAACGGTTTTATAACTCATAATTGTCCATACGAGACGCCTGAAGGTAAAAAAGTCGGGTTAGTACAAATATTGCCAACGTGTGCAATCGTGACTGTAGGTTGTGATCACCGACCTGTTATTGAATTTTTGAGAGATATGAATATTATAGGTATGAATGAACTCGTTGGAAAAAAAGAGGGAGACTTGTATGATATGAATAATTTTCTTTCAAACACCCGCATTTTCGTTAATGGTATACCGCAAGGTTGTACCAAATTCCCGGAAGAGGTTGTTAGTACTCTTATAGGATTGAGAAGAAAATGTAATTTAAATCCTTTCATATCCATAGCTCATGATCATATAGATAAAGAAATTAGGATATCTACAGACGCTGGTAGATCTTGTAGAGGTTTGGTCACGCTAAAAAACGGTGAAATTTCTATTCCTGAACAATTACTTGATGAAATGAGACAAAATAGATTAGGGCATCATTCAGCTAACCTAAAATTTACTTCAGAAAAGTCTGTGTGGATGTATTTATTGGAGAATGGGTACGTTGAAATAATAGACAAGGACGAAGAAGAAAATCTAAATGTGGCTATTTACCCAAGCGATTTGGCATCTATGCCAATATCTACCAGAATCCAGTATACTCATTGTGAAATGACACCAGATATGATTGAAGGTATTGGTGCTAATACTAGTCCTAAAAATGATTGTAATCAAGCCCCGCGTAACATTTATCAGGCCGCTATGGCGAAGCAAGCTATAGGATCACCCGGACTTAACCATTTGTTTCACCGCAAAAGTAAGTGGCATTCTTTAGTTTACCCTCAAAAACCTATAATAAATACTCGAATAGCAAGAAAAGTTGGTTTAGATAATGTACCTATGGGTCAGAACGCTACTGTCCTTGTTATGCCTTGGTATGGTTATAATCAAGAAGATTCCCTTGTGATTAATAAAAACGCGGTAGAAAGAGGTTTTATGTGTTCTTATGCATACGTAGCACATGAAGCCGTAATCAAAAATTTGGAATTACCAGGATCTGTAAAATTCGAAACTTTTGAAATCCCAAAAAAAGAAGAGTGTAACGATTACAGAGGTAACCCTTCAAAGCTTATCAAAAAAGATCAATGGTGTTATGTACCGGAAGGTATTGAAGTAGAAAAAGGGGATATACTTATAGGCATGACAATAAAACACGCCGCAAACGCTAGATATGTTAATTCTTCCATATATACGAAAAATAAAACCAATATAAGCATAATATACGATCAAAAATGGCCCGCTGTAGTTCATTCTGTTTTATGTGGCAAAAACGGGGATGGGTATATGTGCATCAAAATAGTAACTAGACAATATAGGAAGCCCGTACGTGGCGATAAATTTGCAGCTCGGCATGGTCAAAAGGGTACAGTTGGAGAATTATTAGATTCGAGAGATATGCCTTTTTTAACAAGACTTGGTTATACTCCTAATATATTACTCAACCCGTTAGCTTTTCCTAGTCGGATGACCATCGGGGCGTTAATAGAAGCCGTTATGGGAATATCATTATCTGCGAGCGCTCTTAAATGCCCAGAGTATCACATGCCCTTGTGTCTTGATGGAAAATCTGATAATGATGCTTTATGTATTACAAAAGATTTGGGAAAAAAAGATTATAAATATCCCGATGGATTTGATCCTTATGAAGATTACAAAATGTGTTTGGACGGAGACGCTTCTCCTTTCGTAAAAAGTTTTGACCGTGATTATGTGTTGGAATGTATTAAAAAATTGGGAGTACCAGGGTTTTGCGAAGAAGAAGTGATGAATCCGCAAACTGGAAAGAAACTTAAAGTTTTAATTTTTAGCGGAGTCGTTTATTATCAAAGACTTAGACACATGGTTGTTGATAAAATACACGCAAGAAGCACTGGTAGTCATCATGGCCTCCATAGGCAACCAACAGAAGGTCGTAAGAAGAAAGGAGGGTTTAGAATCGGTCACATGGAGCGCGATAATTTAAGCGGAGATTCTCGAATATTTCTTCGGGAAGGTTTTTCGGTCCGTATCGCGACCCTTGGAAAAAAGTTCGAAAATGTTTGGGGATGGAATGCTGAAAATGATGGACTTGAAAAGTCGAAGCAAGTTAATTTTGGTATAGGAAAATCTCGTACCGTTTATGCAATGACTTTGCAAGACGGGAGAGTAATAAAAGGTTCTAGAAATCATCCTTTTTACACCGAAGACAACACTTATTCTGATATGAAAGATTTAGTTGTTAATAAAGACAGACTAGCTTGTTCTATTTTAGGTCCGCTAGTAGATTTTGAAGAAGATATGATTCTTTGTAAAAATTGGACATGGGACGATAAATTCTTTCAATCTATACATGAAAAAAAAATATCACTAAGTGGTTATGAAGTTTTCAGAAAAAGTTTACGATTAGCAAGATTAATGGGGTTGGTTTCTACTGACGGTTTAGTTTCTTCCGATAAAGATAGCGTATTAGTATTTCCTGACCATTTAATAGACTTAAGATCCGTGGTTGACGATATATACGATTTAACAGGCTTAAAACCTAAGGCTAAGAGTATAGAAAAAGTTCGTTATTCCGTTGAAATTCCTTTAGAGCTCTCTAAGGCTGTGAAAAAAATGGGTGTCATATCGGGAAAAAGAGTAAAACAAGAATCGTATTTTCCAACTTTTATTAATGAAAACACTCCTTTGCCTATACTAAGGGAATTTTTAGGAGGTTTATTTGGAGGTGATGGTCATACAGTTTGCATTTCTATTCACCGAGAAAAACGCGACCTTATGAAATCAGTATCTTTTTCTTGGACTAGAGATGTGGAAAATTTAGAATCTCTGCAAAAAAATATGGAGTTTCTTCAAAAATTGTTGTTAAGATTTGAAATAGAATCCTCGATACACGCTCCAAAACAAACTACTGCTTCAAAAAAATCCTATGATCGATACATGCACAAAGAAATACCACTTGTCATACCTTTACACTGTCTCGTAAAATTCTCAGAAAAAATAGGATTCCGTTATTGTGAGCACAAATCTTTGAGACTTAGTGCTGGTGTAAGCTACCGCATGTTTAGAGAAGGGGTGTTGAGACAAAGGTTATGGATATGCGAAAAAGTTGACGAACTCGTAAATTATAGAGAAAAGAAAAATGTAAACCCCAAATGTATTGTCCTAACAAAAAAAGCTATAGAAACAGCTGTGGAAGAATTAAAATCTACTGAAGTAATTTTACATGATAAATCAATACCAACTGGTAAAATAGTTGGAAGAATTCTCACCGAAAAAAATAACAATGAGCTACGTTGTGAAGGATTTCCTACTATAGATGAATATTTAACGGATACAAGGGCTATAGATTTTTTTGATGATTGCGAAAATACAAGTGCTAAATGCTGTATACCAAAAGAAAGCAAATTTGTACCCGCTTATTATTTACGAGTGATTGATATTAGAAAAACTGACCAAGAAGAAGATATGTACGATATTACAGTAGAAGGTAATGAATCTTACGTCGCTAATGGAATCGTTTCTCATAATTGTATGCTAGCGCAAGGTATACCAGAGATGGTCCAAGATAGATTACTTTACCAATCCGATGTTTATAAAATGCCAGTATGTCAAGTATGCGGTCTAGCAGCTATAGATGACGGTAAAAATGTATATTGTAGGTTGTGTCAAACTTCTAAAATTGTCACCGTACAGTTACCCTTCGGAACTAAATTATTTTCGCAAGAATTTTCAGTGTTGAATCTTGTGCCTAGGATGATCACTTTACCTGAACCAAAGTAAATTACACCATAAATAAATTATTTTAGACTTCATGTCTAAAATAAATATTATAATTTTATTAGAATTTCAGTCCACAACAATGATAAATTTCTGAATCAATAGTTTGGAGCGAATTTTTAAAAGCTTCAATGTAAGAAAGGTATATATCAAGATCTTCTTGATGTTTACCATCAAATAATATTACAAGATTTGAGTCCACGTGACCGGATAATGTGCTATCATTTATGTCTAAGAGAGATTTAATCAATAGTTTTAAGTCAGCGTAAATATTACAATAATGATTATCTGCCAATTGTATAGGATCGATCGACGATACTTTATAAAGTAAACTATAAAGGATTTCAACTAAAGGATCTTTACTAAGTGTTCCAAATTTTTTCGCAAAATTAATAAAAAATGTCGTCATCAAGTTAGTTAATTTTAATAGTTGCCCTTTTATGGCAACATAATTTAAAAAACATGGGTACACGGGAGGAGTCGGAGTTGGTTTGTTTTTAAGTATAAAATAAATTAATGCGCATGCTAAAACGACAATAATTAAAATAGTAGAGTTGTCCATTTTTGTATGTACAACAACAAAAAAAATAAATAAAAATAATTTTCTAATATTTA
>Ga0315273_10009361_pt1 | contig 12413 bp, 13 predicted proteins | sample YL17G02_0_MG_FD_205753 | JGI IMG/M metagenome (GOLD analysis project Ga0315273, IMG submission 205753) | Sediment microbial communities from Yellowstone Lake, YNP, Wyoming, USA - YL17G02_0 | ecosystem: Environmental > Aquatic > Freshwater > Lake > Sediment | place: USA: Wyoming | collected... | reverse complement strand
GGCGCCAACGGCGACTATGGCAAGACCTGGCTCCAGAGCCACGACGCCGGCAGCGGACCCTACACGGTCACCGACTTCCAACAGGACCAGTACCTCCTGGCTAGCCGGTTCAACGACTACTGGGGCGAGTTCGACCCGAACAACCCGGATCAGTTCAAGCTGCTATCTTCCTCCGACCCGGTGACGGTGAAGACGATGATGTCCCGCCGCGAGCTGGAGATCACCGGCCCCTACGAGCCCATGGAGAATTACACGGCCATGGACGCCGTCGACGGCGTGGATGTAGCCAAGTTCGCCGTCGGGAGTCTGATGAGCCTCACTCTGAACAACCAGGTGGCGCCCACGGATGACCTTCACTTCCGGAAAGCGGTCGCCTGGGCAATCGACTACGCCACGATGGTTGATCAGATCTACTCCGGCAGCACGAAGGCCAGCAGTGTGGTCAGCCGCGTGGTCGCCGGCTACAACCCGAACGCTTCGAGCTTCACTCAAGACAAAGCAAAGGCCCTGTCCGAGTTGAAGCAGTCCAAGTACTACTCCCAGCTCAGCAAGTATCCGCTGGAGGTGGCGTGGATTGCCGAGACTCCTGACCGCGAGAAACTGGCCCTGCTCATCCAGGCCAACCTGACCGAGATCGGCATCACCGCAAAGGTGGTGAAGCTGCCCTGGTTGTCCTTGGTCGACGGCTCAACGAAGCCCGAGACGACTCCGGCCAGCGCCACCGTCATGACGGCCCCGGACTACTCCGAGGCAGGCTCGCAGCTCGTGGCCAGGTTCAGGTCCAAGCCCGTCGGCTCCTGGGAGCGCTGCGAGTGGGTGAATGACCCGCAGATCGACGCGGCCATCGATGCCGCTATCGCCACGACCGACCAGGCGGCCCGGCTGCAGAAGTACCAGGACATCCAGAAGACCCTCATGGACAACTGCGTGACCGTCCCGCTCTTCGACCAGGTCGACCGGATGGCTTACCAGTCGGTCTATGTCACCTGGGCTTCGGCCGACGCTGCCGCGCAGGGCCAGCCCGTGGTCGCCGTGATGGGCTACCTCTGGTACATGCGCAACATCAAGATCTATCCCGACAAGATACCGCACTAGATCCAGGACGATTGGGTGGGGGGCGGCGCGCTGAGACGGCCCGCCTCCCACCCCGTTCTTGGGGCGGTCGACCGGGATTGATGGGTATGGGGGGGTAGACTGTGACCACTGCGAGCTACCTGCTACGGAGACTGGGCTGGTCGATTCTGGTCCTGGTCGGCCTTTCCCTCACCATCTTCCTCATCGCCCGGGTGGTGCCTGGAGACCCGGCCCGGATGGCGCTCGGCCCGAAGGCCCCTGAGGAAGTCGTGGAGCAACTCCGGGAGGAGATGCACCTCAACGAACCTCTCTACATTCAGTACTTTTACTGGATAGAGGGAGCCGTCCGCGGCGACTTCGGCTACTCCCTCATGACTAAGCGTCCGGTGATGCAAGATCTCAAGCAATTTGCGCCCAGCACGATTGAATTGGTGGTCATGGCCGGACTCCTCGAGTCCGCGCTGGGTTTGCTTCTAGGTATCATCGGCGCCATGTACGCGAATCGCGCTGTCGACACAACCATCCGCGTCATGGGCTACGTTTTCGTCGCCACGCCCTCTTTCGTCGTGGCGGTCTTCCTCCTTTTGGTTTTCGGCCTCTGGTGGCCCATCCTTCCGGCCATCGGGGGACGATTGAGTCCCTCGATAACTCTACAAAGTATCACGGGGTTTGTGACCGTCGACGCCCTGCTGCAGGGGAACTTCCGCGCCTTAGGTGACGCGCTGGCCCATCTGATTCTGCCGGCTATGGCTCTAGCCCTGGGGGGCATGGCCCAGGAGGCCAGGATCACCAGGGCCTCCATGCTTGATAACATGGGCAAGGACTACGTCTCGATGCTCACCTCGCAGGGTGTGCCTCGCCGGGTGGTGATGTCGAAGTACCTGCTGCGCCCTTCGGTCATTCCCACCGTGTCGATCATGGGGCTCGACTTCGCGTCGCTCTTCGGCAATGCCTTTCTCGTCGAACTCGTGTTCACCTGGCCGGGGCTGTCCCGCTACGGGATCATGTCCATGCTCCGGAAGGACCTCAACGCTATCTGCGCGGTGGTCCTGTTCATGGGGTTGGTCTTCGTGGTGATGAACCTGCTGGTAGACCTTGTCGTATCTTTCCTTGATCCCCGCATCAGGCTGGGCGCGAAATAGCCATCTCAGGGGGTGAGACCGCCAATGGAGAAGCGTCGCCTGCTCGGCCAAGCCTGGTACAAGTTCTCGCGCAGCAAGGCCTCCGTGGTTGGCGCCGTTCTGGTGCTCGTGGTGATCGGCTTGGCCCTACTCGCCCCGTTCGTGGCCCCGTATCCGAAGCAGGTGGGGCCGTTCGTCGACTTCAACAACGCCAATCAGCCGCCTTCCGGCACCTACCTCTTGGGGACCGACAACATGGGGCGGGACATCCTGAGCCGGCTCATTTACGCGCTGCGTCCCGGGCTCCTCATGGGCATTCTGGTGTTAGCCATCTCCGTGCCCATCGGCTTCGGGCTGGGCCTCATCGCGGGGTACAACCGAGGCTCCTTCATCGACGTCCTGATCATGAGGCTGACCGACATCTTCCTGTCCGTCCCGCCCCTCATCCTGGCCCTGGCCATCGCCTCGGTGCTTGAGCCGAACCTGACTCACGCCATGATAGCCATAACCGTGATGTGGTGGCCCTGGTACTGCCGGCTGGCGTACAGCATTGCCTCGTCCGTCAAGAACGACTACTACGTCCGCTACGCCGAGTTGACCGGAGCCAGCACCTTCCACATCCTGGCCAGGGAAATACTGCCCAATTGCCTTTCCCCCGTCTTGACTAAGATGACCCTCGACATGGGCTGGGTCATCATGACCGGGGCCTCACTCAGCTTCGTCGGGCTGGGCCAGCAGCCTCCGGCCCCCGACCTCGGCAACATGGTCTCCGCCGGCGTGAAGTACCTGCCTGACCATTGGTGGATGACCGTCTTTCCGGCCATCGCCATTGTCCTCCTCGTCCTGGGCTTCAATCTCCTGGGCGATGGGATACGCGACCTGTTCACCGTGGAGGAAGCATGATGACGGACGACACCGTTTTGGAGGTCAGCGACCTGCAGGTCTCCTTCCGAGTCTACGGGGGGAAGTTGCGGGTTCTTGACGGGGTCAACCTGCGAGTCGCCAAAGGCCAACGGGTTGGCCTGGTTGGTGAGGCCGGTTGCGGCAAGACAACAACCCTCAAGACGATTATGGGCATCTTGCCGAGCCAGGCGGTTATCGAGGGCGGCCAGGTCCTCTTCCGTGGCCGGGATCTGCTGAAGGCCGGCCCGGCCGAGGTTCAGTCTTTCCGCCGGACCGGGGCGGCGATGATCTTCCAGGACCCGACCGCGGCGCTAAACCCTGTCTTCACGGTCGGGGATCTGCTCGGGGTGGGCCTCAGGTACGCGACGGAGTCCCGTGGCAAGACGGACAAGGCCGCGCTCGACAAGCGGTGCAAGGAGGCTCTCGCCGAGGTCTCCCTGCCCGACCCCGACCGCATCATGAAGACCTACCCCTTTCAACTGAGCGGGGGAATGCGCCAGCGCGTCTGCATCGCGTCGGCCATGACCGCGGCCAGAGAGGTTCTCCTGGCGGACGAGCCCGGAACTTCGCTGGACGTGACCATCCAGGATCAGATTCTCCGCCTGATCACCGGCCTCTCCGAAACCAAGGGTCTGGCGGTGGTCCTGGTGACCCACTCCCTGGGTGTGGTGCGTGAAGTGACCGAGTATGTCTACGTGATGTACGCGGGCGTGGTTATCGAAGGGGGGCCCACCGCGGAGGTCTTCAGCCGGCCCCTGCACCCGTACACCGCCGCCCTGATGGAGTGTGTCCCCCGCCTTACCGGCCAGGGCTTCGCGGAAGGCATTCCCGGAAGGCTACCTGACTACCGTAACCCTCCGCGAGGCTGTCGCTTCTCGCCGCGCTGCCCGCATTCGACGAAGACCTGCGAGGAGGCCAAGCCTCCTCTCCGGGATGCCGGTGGCCGTCACACGGTCGCCTGCCATCTAGAGGCGAGGTGAGCGACGAAGATGGATGATGTGCTGAAGGTCACCGGACTCAAGAAGTACTTCCCGGTCGGTAAGAACATGCTCCTGCGAGCGGTGGATGGGGTCGACCTCTCCGTGCGCCGGGGGGAGACCCTGGGGCTGGTCGGGGAATCCGGCTCGGGCAAGAGCACGGTGGCCTACACCATTGTCGGGATGTATCAACCCACGGCCGGGACCATCGAACTCGAGGGGAAGAGCCTGGCCGGCACGGCCGTTAAGAGGACCTTGGCCCAGAAAGGGACCATCCAGATCGTCTTCCAGGATCCCGGTTCCTCGCTCAACCCCCGGCGGACCATCGCGCAGAGCCTCGGCTTGCCGCTCCGCCTGCACCGGAAGGTGTCGTCTCGCGACCTTCCGGGCAAGGTCGCCGAATTGCTGACCCTGGTCGGCCTGCCGCCCGAGTACAAGGACCGGAACCCCCACTCCGTCGGTGGAGGAGAACGCCAGCTGGTGGCTGTGGCGAGAGCCCTGGCGGCCAACCCCACGGTCATGGTGCTGGATGAGCCCACGTCGGCTCTCGATGTCTCGATCCAGGCCAAGGTCATCACCCGCCTGGCCGAGTTGCAGTCCCGGTTGGGCCTTTCCTACCTTTTTATCACTCACGACCTCAGCCTCATGCGCAACGTCGCCGACCGGGTAGCCATCATGTACCTAGGCAAGGTTTCCGAGTTGGCGCCGACCGCGGACTTCTTTCGCGACCCTCTTCACCCCTACACCAGGATGCTTCTCTCAGCCATCCCGGTCGTCACGGCAGCGGAGGAAGAACTCAAGCCAAGGAAGATCCTCTCAAGAGGTGAAATCCCTAGTCCGGTCAATGTGCCGCCAGGTTGCAGCTTCGGCCCCAGGTGTCCGGAGGCCATGCCGGTCTGTAGCAAGGTCGATCCGGAGATGGTTCAGGTGTCGGACACGCACTGGGCACGGTGCCATCTCCATGGAACAGCCGGTGGCCGGGCGGCCCCCAGCCTGCCTGCTTAGAAGGCGGGCCATTTGGAGGCCAGGAGGAGGAACTGCTACTTGCAGGAGGAGCGGAAGGGGATATCTCCGAGGGGTCAGGTTTATCTGGGGGACATCGATTCGGTCCTCCCTCAGAAGACGTTCCAGGAGCAGGCCTACAACATCATCAAGACGGCGATCGTGACCGGACACCTGAACCCCGGAGACGTGCTGTCGGCCAAGTTTGTCGCCAGGGAACTCGGCATCTCGGGGACCCCGGTTCGCGAGGCTCTTATCCGCCTGTCGCACAAGCGACTCGTTGAACCTGTCCGCAACCGGGGTTTCCGGGTGCTCCAGGTGACTGGCAAGGAGTTGGACGACATCTTCGAGGTCCGCAGTTTGCTCGAGCCGTGGGCCGTGGGAAGGGGCACCAAGCGCATCTCCAAACAAGCCTTGGGCGACGCGAGTGGTTTGGTGGACCGGATGTGCGCGGTGGCAGCCGAAGCCGACCTGGCCGAGTTCCTGAGACTGGACACGGAATTCCATCTTCTGCTGGCGGGAGCGTCCGGGAACGCCACGCTGACGGGAATCGTCGGGGAACTCCGCGAGAGGATGCATCTTCACGGCCTCGAGCGGATCGCCCGGGAGGGCGGGCTCGCGGCCGTGGCCGAGACCCACCGCCGGCTGCTGGACGCGGTCGCCGCCGGCCATTGCGAGGAAGCGTCGAGGCTCACTCTGGAGCATCTTCAGAATACCCGGACCACCTGGGCCGATTGAAAGGCGGAGGGCGCATTGAGATACCTGAGCAACAACGACATAGCCGCAACCGTCACCATGAAGGAGGCTATCGAGGCCGTGCGCTCGGGTTTCTCGGCTCTTTCCTCGGGCGAGACGGTGTCCCCGCTGCGCACGGCCATCATCCTGCCCGGAGTGGGGAACGTCCTGACGATGGCGGTCTACCTGCCCCGCGAAAAGACGACCACGGTCAAGGTTGTGACCCTCTACCCAGGCAACCAGGCCCGCGGACTCCCAATGCTTGAGGCTGTGGTGCAGGTCTTCGACGGTGAGACCGGGACTCCGCTGGCGGTCATCGACGGCATCGGCCTCACGCGGTTGCGGACTGCGGCGGCTTCCGGTCTGGCCACGGAACTCCTGGCCCGACCCGATAGCCGGACCGCGGCGGTCATCGGCGCCGGCGTACAGGGCGCCTCACAACTGGAAGCAGTCTGCACGGTCAGGGCCATTGAGGAGGCCTGGGCCTTCGACATCGACGCGGGTCGGCTCGCGGCGTTCTGTGACCGGATGACCCGCGAGCTTCATCTACCGGTGAGGCCCGCGGCCTCGGCGATGGAGGCCGTGCGGGCCGCCGACGTGATCTGTGCCGCCACCACCGCTCCCGACCCGGTCATCCCGGACGCCGCGGTCAGGCCCGGCACCCACGTCAACGCCATCGGCGCCTACCGGCCCCAGGCCCGCGAGCTTCCCGGGGAGCTGGTCCGGCGGAGCCGGCTCTTCGTCGACTCCGTCGAGGCGTGCCTGGAAGAGGCCGGCGACATCATCATTCCTCTCAAAGAGGGCCTCATCACCCGGCAGCACATCGTGGGGGAGATCGGGCAGTTGGTCGATGGGGTCGTCCGGGGACGGCTCGCGGACGACGATATCACCGTTTTCAAGTCGGTTGGCGTGGCGGTCCAGGATGGAGCGGTGGCGACTCTGGTGGCCCGCAAGGCCGAGCTGCTCGGCAAAGGGCTCCTGCTGCCGGTCTGAGGACGATAGCGGCGCCTGGGGGAGACGCGAGCCACGGTGCCGGGGAGGCGCGAATAGTGGACACACAGTGGGATTGGGAACTGACCAAGGCGGCGCGCACGCTGGTGCGCGAGCTGTTCAGGCTCAAGGACGGAGAAACCCTGGCCATCACGGCCGACACGGAGACCGATGAGCGGGTGGTCAACGCCACAGCCAGCGAAGCCTTCGCGGCCGGAGCCAAGCCGCTCGTCGTTTGGACATCCACCCCGCTGGGCGTGAGCAAGGCGGCCGACGCCAGCCTGCCGGTCCAGGCCCTGGGGCAGCTTCTCGCCGGAGCCGACGCCTGGGCGGAGTTCAATCGGAAATGGATTCTGTATTCCACGCCTTACGAGATGGCCATGAAGGGCAATCCGAAGCTCCGCCACTATTGCCTCACCGGGGTGACCACGAGCAGCATGGTGCGCTGCCTGGGCCGGGTTGACTACCGGTCGCTCAAGGGCTTTGGCGGGAAGCTCGCCGAGCTGGTTAGGGGCGCCACCCACGTTCGAATGACCTCCAAGGCGGGCGAGGACGTTTCCTTCGACAACGTTCCCGGCCGGCCGATTCTGGTCGAGCAAGGCTACGCCGACACCCCGGGAACGCACGTGATGGCCGGCCAGGTGGGTTGGGCTCCGTCTCTGGAGACCGTCAACGGCACCATCGTGCTCGATGGCTCGTTGTCACCCGGTATCGGTATTGTCCGGACCCCCGTCACCGTGCGAGTGGAGAAGGGGCGCGTCGTCGCCGTCGAAGGCGGCCAGGAAGCGGCGGCCTACGACGCGTGGCTGAGAGGCTTCGGCCATCCGCAGATGCTTTCGGTCGCCCACACCGGGATTGGCTTCCTCCCGGGCGCCGGCCTCGTCGGCGACATCCTCGAAGACCAGAGAGTCTGGGGGTCAACGACCTGGGGCTTCGGCAGCATCGGCGCGTTCTTGATCCCACCCTCCGGCGTTCCCGGGCCGTCCCATTCGGATTGCGTTTCCATCGACACAACGATCGAACTCGATGGCCGGGTCGTGATTGAGAATGGCCGGGTCGTCGACGAGTCGTTAAGACAGTTGGCTATTCCGCTGGGCAAGGCGTCCTAGGGCTGGAGGGCGGTGCGCGTTGCGCATCGTGAGCCATCCGATTCTCGAATTCCAGAAGGGTCGGCCGGTCAAGTTCACCTTCGAGGGTCAGGAACTTCCGGGCTGCGAAGGGGAGCCTATCGCGGCCGCGTTGCTTGCGGCCGGTATCAGGGTCCTTAGGGAGAGCCCACGGCTTCATCGGCCCCGGGGGTTCTTCTGCGCCATAGGCAACTGCTCGTCTTGCCTGATGGTCGTGGACGGCGTGCCCAACGTCCGCGTCTGTGTCGAGCCCCTGCGCGAGGGCATGCGCGTCGAACGCCAGGAAGGACACGGTGACATCCGATGAAGTCGGTCGAAGTCGCCATGGTCGGCGCCGGTCCGGCCGGTCTGTTGGCGGCCCTGGCCGCGGCCGGGCAGGGGGCGAGCGTCGTTCTGATCGAGAGAGACGAGCGGCTTGGCGGCCAGCTGATCAAGCAGACCCACAAGTTCTTCGGCTCCGAGCGCCAGGAAGCGGGCGCCCGGGGGTTCATGATCGCCCGCAAGCTGGCCGAAGCCGTTGCGGCCGAGCCCGCCATCGAGGTCAGGCTTTCCTCACAGGCCCTGGGTTACTACTCCGACAGGGTCATCTACCTCGAGGAACCCAACGGCCTCGTGAAGCTTAAGGCCGAACGAACCATTCTCACCACGGGGGCAGCCGAGCGGATGCTCGCCTTTCCCGGGAACGACCTGCCCGGGGTGTATGGCGCCGGGGCCGTCCAAACCCTTATGAACGTGCACGGTGTCCGTCCAGGGCGGCGGGTCCTTATGATCGGGTCCGGCAACATCGGGCTCATCGTCAGCTACCAGCTGCTCCAGGCCGAGGTGGAAGTAGTGGCGATACTCGAGGCGGCTCCCTACGTTGGCGGCTACCTTGTCCACGCGGCGAAAGTCAGGCGGGCCGGAGTCCCCATTCTGACCAGCCACTCGGTAAAGGAAGCCCTGGGAGACCGGGAGGTTCGGGGGGCTGTGGTCTGCCGGCTGGACAGCGCCTGGCAGCCCATTGCCGGCTCCGAGGTCAGCTTCGCCTGCGACGTGATCTGCCTGGCCACCGGGCTAAACCCTTTGACCGAACTCGCCTGGCAGGCTGGCTGCCGGATGGTCTACGTGCCTGAGCTCGGCGGCCATGTGCCCTGGCACGACGACGACATGCGGACTTCGGTCGAGCACATCTACGTGGCCGGTGACTGCTCGGGTGTCGAGGAGGCCTCCGCGGCGATGGCCGGCGGCTGGCTCGCCGGGCTCAGTGCCGCCGCCAGCCTGGGGCATGACCGGGGTGGCGCCGAGCTGCGGAAGGCGGCGCGTGAGGAACTGGTTGCCCTGCGGGCGGGGCCGACGGGCGCGAAGATCCGGAAAGGCCTGGAGGCATTGTCCAGGGCGGGTGGTCCGGCATGAGCGAGAACCGGCCTGAGCCGAGCGAGACCCTCCGCCGAACCGGCGTTCCCACCGAGGCCGACCTGGCCGGGACCCGGCCAGACCCGGCGAGGATGGGCGCCGGCCCGGTGGCTGCGATTGAGTGCTACCAGCGGATTCCCTGTGATCCATGCGTCTGGTCATGCAAGCGGGGGGCAATCGCTCCCTTCCGGGACATCAACGATCTCCCGGCCTTCGACCCCCAGAAGTGCAACGGCTGCGGGGTGTGCGTGGCCCGCTGCCCGGGCCTGGCCATCTTCGTTGTGGACGAGACCTTCGGGCCGGCTGAGGCGCTGATCAAGCTGGCCTACGAGTTCCTTCCCCTGCCGGATAGCGGCGGTTTGGTCACGGCTCTAGATCGTGAGGGGAGGGCGTGTGGTCAGGCCCGGGTGGTCCGGGTCCAGCGGCCCAAGAACAAGGGTGAGTCGGCGGTCGTGTGGGTGGCCGTCCCGAAGAGCCTGGCCTGGGTTGTCCGAGGCATCAGAGTGGAGGAGGGCAGCCTTGCCGGAACAGAGTCAGGCGAAGACTGACACGATCATCTGCCGGTGCGAGGACATCACGGCCGAGGAGGTCAGGGATCTCATTGTCCGGGGCTACCAGACCCCGGATGAGATCAAACGCCTCTCCCGCTGCGGGATGGGGCAGTGCCAGGGGCGGACTTGCCGGCTGCTGCTGGTGCAGGAGATCGCCGCGGCCACGGGCAGGGGCGTCCGGGACATCCCGGTGTCCACCTTTCGGCCGCCCACGAAACCGGTGAAGCTTGGTCTTTTGGCCAAGGCTTGGGCGGAACGGGAAGGGGACGAGGGCCAGTGAAGTCCACGGCCGATGTGGTCATCATCGGTGGTGGGGTGAACGGCACTTCGGTGGCCTACAATCTGGCCGTTCGAGGTTGCCGCAGGGTCGTCCTCTTCGAGAAGGGCTCTCTGGCCAGCGGCTCCACGGGCCGATGCGGGGCCGGCGTGCGGATGCAGTGGGGCACTCGGACGAACTGCCGCCTCGCCAAAGAGAGCATCGAGCGCTTCGAGACCCTCGGCGAGGAGCTTGGCTTCGACGGGGACATCGAGTTCAAACAGGGCGGCTATCTCATGCCCGCCTACCACGAGCGGCAGTGGGAGCAGTTCGAACAGAACGTCGCCCTGCAGCACACTCTGGGCATCCCGAGCCGGCTGGCGACACCGGACGAAGCCGTCGAGATCGTCCCTCATCTAAACCCGGAGGGGCTCCTGGGGGCGACTTTCTGCCCCAAGGACGGCCACGCCAACCCCTTCAAGACCGTTCAGGCCTACGCCGAGGCCGCTGCCAGGCTAGGAGTGGACATAAGGAAGTTCACCGAGGTGACCGGCATCACCCGGGCGAACGCACGGCTGAAGGCCGTGTTGTTGTCCAGCGGCGATGAGGTCGAGACCCCGGTGGTGGTTAACACCGCGGGGCCCTATTCGCAGCTCGTCGGACACTTGGCCGGAGTGGAGTTGCCGGTCCACTCCGAACGGCATCAGATTCTGGTCACTGAGCCCGTTGCTCCCCTGCAGGGGCCGATGGTCATGTCGTTCGCTCATGGCCTCTACTGCCAGCAGACCCCCCACGGCAGCTTCGTGATGGGTGTGGGCGACCCCCACGAACCGAAGGGCTTCGACACCGGCCATTCCTGGTCTTTCCTCGAGGCTGTGGCCGCCAAGGTGACCCAATTGATGCCTATCCTCAGGGAGGTCCGCGTGGTCAGGCAGTGGTCGGGCCTCTACAACATGACGCAGGATGCCCAGCCGATCCTGGGAGAGGTCCCGGAGTTCCCCGGGTTCTTCCAGGCCATAGGCTTCTCCGGTCACGGCTTCATGCTGGCCCCGATAACGGGCGTCTTGCTGGCCGAGATGATTCTCGGCCAAGAGACCAGCCTCGACGTATCGATGCTGAGCCTGGACAGGTTCGCCAGAGGCGAGCTGATCCGGGAGCCTTCAGTCGTGTAGCGCACGCTCAAGCCCACCGCCGGCAACGGCGGGGGCGTCCTAGGACGGGGTGAACGAGCATGCTCTTGCAGGAGGCAATACGGGCCCGCCGGAGCGTCCGCAGGTACGCCAAGCAGCCAATCAGCTTGGAGCAACTCCTGAGTCTGGTTGATTGCGGTCGGCAGGCGCCGACGGCCAGCAACCTGCAAGCGTGGGAGTTCATCCTGGTCCAGAATCCGGAGGCCGTCGGGACCTTGGCCAGCCTGGCGCCGGGCATCTCGGCCGGGGCGGAAGCCATTGTTGCCATCTGCATCGACCGCGAGAAGTGCTTACGAAAGGCGGGGAGAGGCGGGGAGCTCTTCGGCCTGATGGACGCCTGCTTTGCGGCCGAGAATCTCCTCCTCGCCGCCACCGACGCCGGCCTGGGGGCCTGCGTCGTGCGATCGTTCCACCAGGACGCCGTCCGGCGCGCCTTGGCCGCGCCCGACCACGTGGTTCCCGAATTGCTGGTAACCCTGGGATACCCGGAGGGACCGATCCCCAGGGGTCCGCGGCGGCGCGGCATCGAGGAGATCGTCCACCTCGGTCGCTGGGGCCGACGCTTTGCGGAGACATGCGCCACGTCGGGGGCCGCGGGCCCCGAGGACGGCACCGGGACCGTAAGCGCTCCCGTGGCTGCGGAAGCCAAGACCGGAGCCGCCCAGACACCGGAGACCTTGCTTCTGCGCACGGCGCTGAGGCAGCATCTTGGCTATCTGGCCGCGAGCGCGCACGGGCTATTGACGGAGCCACAGAGCTACGGGCCCTACCGATTGGCCGACTCCGTGAGCCGGCTCATTTCCGTCATGGAGCAGCACGGATTGGCGGACCGGACGCTCCTCGAAGCCCGGCGCTTGGTTGAAGACGGGAAGCTTGATGTCGTCGACAACGTGGACAGGTTCAGCCGCATGGTGGGTGAGGTCCTGCGGCTCCTGGCCGAGTAGCTGGCGTGAGCATCCCCGCGGTTGCCTGGCGAGACGTGATGCCGGGCGATGAGTCTTTCTTAGCACCTCTAGCAGGAAACAGGTCCTAGCCGCCCAATACCTCCCGCTAAATGGCTTGAACATTCTGATTCCCGGGACCGTTCAACGCGGA
>Ga0315273_10009359_pt1 | contig 12414 bp, 13 predicted proteins | sample YL17G02_0_MG_FD_205753 | JGI IMG/M metagenome (GOLD analysis project Ga0315273, IMG submission 205753) | Sediment microbial communities from Yellowstone Lake, YNP, Wyoming, USA - YL17G02_0 | ecosystem: Environmental > Aquatic > Freshwater > Lake > Sediment | place: USA: Wyoming | collected... | reverse complement strand
TCTTCATCAGTTCCGATTCGGGAGTAGGTTGCGCGAAAACAACTGCAAAGTAATAAGGACCGCAACCAGCTTCTTTCAGCGCGTGATACACAAGCGAAGGAACAACGTAGGTTTCCTCCATGTGCAATTCAAGGTGCGAAACATTCTTGCAGGCGTCACCTAACGGAACCTTGTCGCCTACCGTGACCATATGACAGTAAAGACAATCCCCGGCGCTGGGGGGTTCTAGCGGCAGTGCTGCGGCGCAACTCTTGGCGTATGCCACAATCCGTCGGCGAAGCTTAGCGCTTGTCATTGCTGCGCTTAGCGGTGTCGGATTCAGTAACTCTCCACCGGGGTTGAAGGTGTCCCCATCGGTGAACAGCGCGAACAGTTCCCACGTTCCGCGCTTGGACCAGTACCATTGTCCGCGCTGTTGGATCAGGTGTGCGCCTTTGAAGTATTCTCGAATGCGCTCGCGGGTTGTGGGGGTCTTCCATCCGCCACTATTCACAATTACCGATCCATCCGGCTGGTATGTGAGAATGTCCGTAGCGTGCAGGCGGATCATAATACAATCCGCACTCCCATTCTCGCCACGGTGCGCGTAAGTATTGTTGGCTAGCTTTTTTGTTGAGCGCTTGGCTAGCTTAGCGCTCAAGGTACTGTAGGTCTCCATCGGTCATATCTCCATCCATCCAACACTATCGGCTAGAATCGGCTGTCACATTAACGGCCGCTATAGACACGCCTGTAATGCGCAGGCGTGTCAATGGTAGTCGTTACGTTAAGTTGCCCGTTGAGCCTAGACAACGGTCGCATGTTCGCCAAGTGCGAGATCCTACACGATGTACGGTAGGATTTTCTCGCTTGCGCTTGCCGCACTTGCAGACACTTTGACTACACGCAGTTCGATGCCTTGCTTTGACACAATCCATGCAAGGATTCGCAAACGAATAAACTTTTTTCAAACATCCTTCACATAGTACCATCGGATATCCTTCCTTTAGAAAATTAAAACTTAATTCCACAATTCCAACACTTAGACAAGCGTTGGTCGATGTTCGCTTTGTCCCATACGTCCGCGCTGCAAGCGGGACATACTGTAGGCTCAGGCTCAGGCTCAGGCTCAGGCTCAGGCTCAGGCTCAGGCTCAGGCTCAGGCTCAGGCTCAGGCTCAGGCTCAGGTCGATACACGCACACATCGTCGGACACAATGTAAATCGGATAGGGGCACGGATTGTCCGAATCAAACCAGTCTGCGCCGAAACAATAACAGCGCTCTCCATCGTCGCACGGATTCTCTAGGTGGCACGCACCCGGAGCGCACGGGCTACAGAATTGAGCGCGTGTGTAGTACGGCGAGCGGTACACCCACACATCACCATCCGAATCCGACGCTGCAAGATAGTCGCCGTCGTCAAAGTTGTACCCATAAGGTTCATCGCTGAACACATGCTCCGAACCTAGAATCAATTTGCAGTCGTCGCAAGCGTAGTCGTCGCAAGCATGTTCGTAGCGCGCATAGTCTTCGCGCTCTTCTGTGAAAACTACGGCCGGATTACCGCATTTAGGACAATGCAGCTCGCCGTAGTCCGGTTCAGAATTATCTGCCCACGTTTGCAGTATCTCATTCTGAGATATGATCCCATAACGGATACCCGTATCGGCGTCTCGATTGCATGTTGCGCCCACGCCAGCATAGTCAATTCCTTTACTACACATAACATCCTCCATCTAAACTCCATCAGTTATTCTAGTAACAAACGCTGTTACTACATTCAACTATACCCTATAACACTATCGGTTGTCAAACGTTTAGAGCATGAAAGTAAAATTAATTTAAGAGAGCGCGAAGCGCGAAGCGCGAAGCACTAGAACCGTAGGACAATCGAGGATAGGTTGTAGGTTGATAGGGAAAGAAGGTAATTTAGTATAACTGTAAGACTGCGCTTAATTATTCTATTCTCCTATTCCCCTATTTAATTATAACTGCAATGCATAGAGCGCAGAGCAATAACGCAGAGCGCATTATGCTTATTAAGGGCTATCCCCTATTCCCCCCTAAGTGATAAGTAGGTAAATACCTTCCTTACAGTTATTTATAATTATTCATCTAAATTCTATACAATACCCTGTTTACAGTTATTCATAATTTCTCATCCAAAATCCGTAGAGTATTAGTGACACTATTATGTCACCTATATTAGTGTCATTAGTATGTCACTACATAAGCTCATATACTTAGTACCTATGACTGCGAAGGACGAAGTCCGTAGCAGTCAAGGGTACAGAGTACAGGAGCCTATAAGTATATTGCTTGATCGCAACGTAGTGAAGCGAAAGCAATACTTATGTAGAACCTAAGTATTAGATAACTTCGCCTTTAGGGCTACGTTATCTAGTACCACAGTTCAAGTAGAGTAATAGGATCACGAAGTGATCTACTTATAGAATGTAAGACAACGGAGTTGTTTACTTATAGAGATTAGAATACTTCGTAGTAGGAATACTAGCGCATTGGTACTCTTAAGCTCTAGTACCTAGCGCCTAGTGTATATGATCGTAGACAGGTTGGCCTAACTTTAGGTCCAAGCGGGTTGGTCCCGGTACATCCAGGATACGCTCCAAACGCAATTCCGAACGCTTCTTCATCCTCTTTAGTCCTCGCGTGCAGTTGGGTTCTTCCATGACCCGCGTGGTAATCAGACCCTCGCAGCCTGGAGGCATCTTTCCTTCCGCGAAGTCCTCTTCTTCGAGAGCGTCGATACCATGCTGAGGACAAGCTGCCTGGAGCAAAGCGTGTAACGTAGCTGCCCTGCTAGGGCGGGTGTGACAAGTGAGTTTCTTGGTCAAAAGGTGCAGGTTGTACCAATCACAGCGGTACATATTCACCCGCACCCAACGAGGCTTTCTCTTGAGATTATCCCGCCTGTTGCTCTCTTTGGAATTTTTCTTCTTGACAGCCATAAGGGAATCTCCGTAAAGTTACCTGTGAGCACGTTGTTGTGCTCCGGGAGATTGTAGGTTGGATTCTTCTTCAAGCAACCCACCCGCTGTTACTGACGCTTCCTTCGCGCCTGTTCCAGCCGGCCATGTGCGTGGTGCTCAGGTCATTGTGGACTCGGAGAAGGCTCCATACTTCTTGAACTTCCTCCGGGGGATACTCAAGGAGGGAGATGATTCTCAGAAAGCCGTGCTCATCAAGATGCTGAAGAAGGCGCAACCGCACGAAGTTGAAGACTTCAGGTCCGATCCTTTCTACAAACACCTCTCCGAAGATGCTCTTAAACAAAGCCTCGCAAAGAGGGCTGTCCTGTTCCAGACAGGTTCAGTTTTGACGGAAGCGGAACGGAATAGAGTGGCAGCAACTCCGCTACAAGAGAGCACAGCCATAGTGGAAAGACAAAGAGGAGCAAGAGTTCGTCTGTTTGAGTCTTTAGCAGGAAGAAAATCTCAACTGATGCCCATTAAGGGAGTACCCGTGGAAGCTGCTGCGGGTGATCTTGTTCCTTGGTTGTATAAGATGGGGCCGAAGATATTGCCTCTTCTTCTTGCCATTCCCGCTCTGAAGTATCTTTTCTCTCGTAAGGAAGAAAGCTGATGGCCATTACCAACGTCAATTGGAACGCTTCCGCGACGACCAACCGTACTGCCATCCAATCCGCTGTGAACGGCGGGGGAGCTAGGCTGGTCTACGATGCTCTTCATCCCGTATGGGACGTGGATGTAGCAAGTGATCCCGCAAACGCGGATGCTTCCGTTGATCCTGCTAACCCCTCAAGCCGGAAGAACCGTCAAGTCGCTATTGAGATGGTCAACGGAAGTTCTCTTATCCTGGACGCGGGAGTTACTCTCCAGGCCGCGGCTAACTTCTTCCACTCCATTCGCGCCTGTCTCGTCGGCGTTTACTCCGACTCCTTGGGTACGGCGGTAAACAACGTGACCATTTCAGGTGGAGCGAACTCCACGTTGAAGATGCAAATAGCGGACTACGCCGCCGCTGCTTATCTCTTCGGCGGAGTTCGTTCCGAGTGGAGACACGCCGTGGAAGCCTGTGGAGTAAACGGACTGACCATCTCGGATTTGACTATCCTGAATTCCGGAGGAGACGGTCTCTACATAGGTCCGGATGAACCCTACACTGGAGGAACCTTTCCGTTAGGAACGTATGATCCCACCATCAGCGTTCCCTGTTCCAATGTGAACATTCTCCGTTGTGTGGGAGACAATCCCACACGCAATGGTTGTTCCATCATGTCCTGTTCCGGACTCTTGATGGACGGTTGCACTCTGAAGAACGCGGCTATTCTGAATCCACGCTCCGGTTTGTGCGTTGAACCCTACCATCCCCACCAGACCCTTCTGAGAATTGAAGTTAAGAATTGTAATTTCCTGACTAATGTGATTTCCGGAGTAATTGTGGACTTAAGTTTCCTGGATACAACGCAGGTTGTGGGTCTCAGTGTGCATAGCAGCAGTATTTCAGGATCATCGGGCGGGGGAATCAATTACAACAATGGTGCGGTAGGGCCTAAAGCCGGCTCTGTTGTGGACTTCTCCGATATTCTCCTGGATTCTAACGTGTGGGGTGTTTACATGACTTGGTTGTATCCTGCACAGACTTCTCTCTTGTTCCGCAGGCTTGTGCAAGTGAACACTACCACGCAGCCTTTCGAGTTTCTATTCAACGGCACTAATCCTGCTTCTCCCGGTGCTGGAGGGGTTTGTTTTGATGACTGCTCCGTAGAGGATGCTGTTGATCAAGCTTTGTTGAAGATTTCAGGAACAAATCCTCTTGCTGCTTCTCAGAGGTTCGCAGGCTCGATTTTGTGGAAACCCACGGGAGCTTTTACGGCGGCTCAAGCTCTCACTCTTCTTCCCTCAATGTTAGTTCAGCGGGCGGATCAACGCGGCATTGCCGGACGGCGGATGTTGTATGGCTGATCTTCAGATTGAAACCAAAGTCTCTGTGGACAAAGCCAAGAAGGCCGCGCTAGGACTACCTGCGCGCACTACGACACTAGGTCTGCACTCCGTTCTCCTGGAACTTGCGGAGTTGCGTGACGCAATCAACACCGGCGCTCCTACTGCGAATCTAAACGTAACTTCGCGCAAGCTCTTAGAGAGAGCCAGAAAGGATGTGAGGGATGTTTCTGCGAGCAAGGAGGATCAAGACATATCTTCTTCTCTCCTGGAAATGTTCTCCGGAGTCTCCAGGGAGATACGAGCCATAAGGGAATTGGGCGCATGGGGAACATCTTTGACTACTTCAGCCCTTGCTTCGGCTCTGGCAAGTATCCCATACATTGTTCCTCCCCCCGGACCTACTGCGACTATTCCATTCGGTCTGGCTCTTGTGGCGGGAGTGGGAAGCATACCTAATTTCTCTGTTCCCGGTCAAGTGGGTATTGACGTTTCACTGAGCGCGAGTATTCTGGCTGAGCGTGCAACTCAAGTTGTTGCCGCGGGAACCACAATTGTTGTAACGGATGGTTTTCCTGTTACACCATTTACCACTTCAGGCAATGTCGTGAATACCGCGGTTCCCTTCATTGCGGCCGGCAGGGATGGACAATTGGTTATCCTGCGAAATGACAACGGTTCCGGTACGCTGACATTGAGTGACACTAACATTGGCGTAGGTGGAAGTTTGTTACGTCTATCCGCTAATACGGTTACGATGTCCGCTGGTTCTACAATGGCGTTGGCGTACAGTACGATTCAAGTCGCTTGGGTGGAACTCTGGTATCAGTCGTTGGTAGCAGTGACGCCTGCGATTAACATGCATCTTCTCAGTGTTGACAGTGGTTCGGCTGTAAATGCGCAGAATATGGAAGTGGCTTCAGGTGGAACGAGTACCATAGGATTCACTTGGACGTTTACGGGAGTTCCCAGTTCCGGAACTGTGGACGTAAGTTCCGGAGGAGATGCGGGAACGGATTATCCCGCGACGATTTCATCGCCCTTCACATCATTGGCGGGAGCGCCTTTTAATAAAGGAACAGCAGTTGGGACTGTACGGACCTTTACTCCTTCGATCACCGTCAATGGCGTAGTCAAGACAACCCCTGTTGCAACTGTCACTTATTTGAATCGACGTTTTGCAGGTATGAATGCGCAAGGGACGGCGCTCAGTTCGGCGCTTACCGTGGCGCTTGGGTCGTTTGCTCTTGATAATGCTTACAACTCCGGTTCCTTGACAATTAACATTACGGCGGGGGCAGAATACGTCTGGTATGCTTACCGCTCAGCGCTGGGAATCGCTAACTTGTATTTCTCGCTTGCCGGAGAAATCGCCGGGTTCAGCCGCATTGGAGTAGGAACGGTTGCAGTTACGAATGCTTCAGGGTTTGTGGAGACCTTTGAGCAGTACCGAAGCGATGTCACGTTTGATGGTCTAGGTAACACTGTGTTGGCCGTTGCCTCTAGTTTACCGGATAATCGTATCTACATTGGACCGGCAGTTAATTCAACGGAGACGATTACCAATGCTCAAATACTTGCTCTGGATGATACAGCGGACGGCGAATCTGTTGTCAGTAGTACAACCATTCGTACTTACACGGCAATCAAGATTGAGACAGGTGAGTATTTGTGGTTTTGTTATCCTGATCGGCTTACTGATCCGCGTCATGTGAAAGATGTAACTACGGGGATTGATATAGATGGGGCATGGCGGAATAACGTGACGCACACGAATCAGTGGGGATACCAGGAAACTTATCGTTGCTGGCGTTCCACCAATCCAGCGATTTTCCCAACGGCCCATGATGTGCAGGTGACAATGTAATGGCCATTGGGATTACCGGATTACTGGAACCCTCTGATGGCGTGCATGGTTTCGACTTGCTCGATGCCCAGGACTTGTCCGGTGTCATTCCTATTGCCCAGGGAGGATCGGGGCAAATAACGGCACAGTTGGGTATCAACGCTTTGACTGCCGTCGCTGCGGCGACAAACGAGCATGTCCTGACAAAGGACACGGCGACGGGCAATGCGATCTTCAAAGCTGTCACTCCCACTGATCTAAGCGGACTGCAACCCAAAGACGCCACACTCACGGAACTTGCTGCTCAGACGATCACGGAAGGGTGTTTACTATACGGGGTTGCGGAAGATGATCTTTCGGTTCTCGCTAAGAGTACGGCGGGGAAACTTTTGCAGATGAACGCAGGTGCAACGGCTCCAGAATGGACAGGAACTCCTGCCCTCGGCACTCCCGCGTCGGGCGTGCTGACGAATTGCACGGGGCTGCTGGCTGGCGGCGTCACGTTCACCGGGCCGGACAAACTAATCAGCAAGACCGCTGCGGGTGCAGGCGTGGGCGTGGAGATTGATTGCACGGTAGCGGCACGAACGGTGCTGGACGACACGACTGTTGCGGCGATGCTCGCAACGCTCGGTGGAGCACCGCTCGCATCGCCGACGTTTACTGGGACCGTAACGCTGCCTACCGGATTGACGGGCGTGGTGCGTACCGACGCGGGCGTTGTGTCGGTTGACTCAGACGTGACGGATATTGTTACGGCGGGTTCGGCGTCAACTGCGGGCAAGTTGAAACTTGCCACAACCGCACAGATCAACACGGGCACCGACAATGACAAGGCAATGCCTGTCGATCAGTACGTCGCGTCCAATCGCAACGTGCGGTACATACTGATTCGTTGCGTCGGCGATACGACCGATTGGTCGGCGGACGGAACGCTCAAGGTCGGTGGAGACGTGGTGATTCCATTCACGGGAACGATCGTGGACATCGAGGCCGATGTAGACACGGCGGGTATTACCGGGACCGCGATTGTCGATGTGAACCTGAACGGCTCAACGATTATGACCACCAACAAGCTCAAGTGGGATTCGACCGATAAATCGACGCGGGACTATTCCGGCACCGCACCAGGGTTGACGACGACGGCAGTAACGGCGGGCGGAATTATCACCGTGGACATCGACACGAATCACACCACGAAGAGTAAGGGTCTTACGGTTATGCTCGCCATTCGTCTGACTTAGTTAGGAGATTCTCATGGCCTTAGTTGATCGGCTGAGTCGTGTACCGCCTGAACCAGCGGAAGGGTACATCGCTAACCACGCCTTCAGTGCGGGCGTGTACCTGTGGGGACAGGGCATTGTCACCCGTGCGCAGATTGTGACGGCGTTGGGGTTGACGGTCGAGGATCAAATCCAGTTCGACCAGATGAAAACGCACTACGACGGCCTAACTGCGACACAAAAGGGCGACTTCCACGGCAAGCTGGAAGCGTTGGGCATCCTGCTTGAAATGGGCTACATCAGCAAGGCGTTCTACAAAACACAACTGGGGCTGACCTAGTGAGCGTCAAAGCGGCGGTCATTCACCAGGCGGCCTATCGGCAGGTAATTATCAATCCCGAAATTGGAACCGATCCAAGCGGCGATTGGACGCCGGTTGGTGCTGGATGGGCAATTGCGGGCGGAGCACTTACCGCGACGGAAGCGACGGGTAGCATAAAACAGACGGTTGATCCGCTGACTTCAGGAAACCCGACTAAACTATTTTTCGTTGTCACGGCTACACTCGGCAAGGTCGTAGTCCTTTGCGGCACGACGGCGAGTGCGGCGAAGGGAGCCGGAACACATAACTTTGATGTCACTCCGAATGGTGCAGGGTTTTCGTTCCGGCCAGCTACAGCCGGGGAGGGCGGCGACGCAAGCGGTAAATTCACCGGGACGGTCGATTCCGTTCACGCGGTTCCGCTTAAAGTATCGTTCACCAAGTCCGGGTTCGGCGAACCCAAAGCGGCGATCTTCATTCTCTCTAAAGGCTATACGGATGGCACCGAGGAAGCTGGGGCGTCATTCGGGATGGGTCTTACTGATGGAACCCGTCAATACTTGGCGATGGGTGGTTCAGAGACCGGTCGCAGTACGACCGACACCTACCGCAAGATGAGTAACACGACTTGTGCCGGGTACATGAAAGAAACTGATGGCACAATCATACTCGCCGGTGCCTTTAGTTCGTGGCCGACTGATGGAGTAGAAATCCTGTGGTCCACGATTGATGGGTACGTCGCAGGGGCAATTTCTCAGATGACCGTAGTTCTGTTCGGCGGGACGGACCTCTCGGCACGGGCGGGAACATTTACATCGGTTGTTCCGCCTGGCGACGAGGACGACAGCGTTACTATAAGTGACGTAGGATTCGAGGCCGCGAATCTTGTAGTCGTGTCTTGTGGTTCTGCGACGGCGTTTGGAACGCTTGGTAATGGCGAGAAGCTCAGCGTAGGGTTCGTGGACAATGCGGGCGGCGGTGTGGTCACTCACGCCTCATTGAATATGACTTCCGCAGACGCCGTAGGGACAACAGATTTAAGGAACCACGTCTCTACTGCCTACGCTGTGGCCATGCCGCAGCTATCCGATCCGGCGGTTTACATTTCCGACTTTGGGGTTAATGGTTTCAAGGCTTGGACGCCAGCCTTCATCGGCTCATGTGTCTGCTTCTACCTCGCCCTTAAATACAACAGCAAGGCTTCGCATTGGGTTGGGGTGGTGGATTCGCCGTCGTCCGCGAGCGGCAATACTTCATTCACCAACCCCGGCTTCAAGCCGCAGTGCGTGATTCACTGCCCGTCCGCAGTAACGGAAGTTGATGTTGACAAAATTACGGACGCGACCGGGGCTGGTTCATTCTCAATTGCGGCGTTTGATGCTACGGCGAGCGGGTCTGCGGACATACACGACAAGGACGCGGTTGCAACGACGTTGACAGATAACCTCGTCGATGCCAAGCCGGTGAAGTTCTATGCGGGTTTGGGATTGGCGAATCAATGGACGGCTACGTTTGTCTCGTTTGACGCGACCGGCTGGACGTTGAACTATACAACCAGCCTTGCGACCGCTCGCAAGTGGCCGACGCTGGTGATTGGGGAAGGTCCGGTAGATTTCATCCCCCGCGTGATGATGTTCTAGCAACGGCGATGTGCGTGAACTTCCAAAATAGCTTTCAAAATTAGGCTTGACAGAGGTAGGGGGGTTGGCTAGGGTTGAAGAGATGAAGGCGGTCTCGGAAAAAGAGCTTGTCCTGGCTTTGGCCGGTATTCACGGGCTGAAGAAGCTCTCCGTGCTGGCTCAGTCCTACACCGCGGAGAGCATTGAGACGGCTCTTACGCCCAAGAAATCCAAGAAAATGTTGGACCTGGGCTGGTACGTCGATCAACTCTTGGCTCTCTACGACGATCCGGGAGAAAAGAACAAGGTTTCCATTTTGAACTGCCTGCGGGAACTCATGTTCCTGGGAGCGATTCAGGACAAGACGGTGTTGGATAAGATTCTGGTTGCCACGGCGCCGCAGGGAACGACGTTGAAGTTCGATCCCTTTGCCTCCCGTCCTCGTTTACGAAAGGCTGAATGATGTCTCTTTCGATTGTCAAACTTCCGACTTTGTGGATCGTGCAAGATACGGATGCGGATAATACCGTGGAGAAGGACGTTTGCGCCGGTCCCTGTCGTTTGTTGCACGTTCAAGTGACCAATCCCAACAATCCTTCGGAGTTGGCCTATCTCAAGCTGTTCAACAAAGCGAATCCCATTTTAGGCACGGACGCTCCGGACGAGATTATTGAGTGTCCGGGGAGTAACGTGGCATCAGCCGCCGGTGGATTGGCACAGGTGACGGACGTACCCATTCATCCTCCGAAGGGTTTACTCTTTTCCAACGGGTTGTCCTTTGCGTGTACGGTGGAGCCGGGAACGGCGGGAACGACGACTCCGACTCTTAATGTTGCGGTGACTTTACAAGTTCAACCGGGGAGTGACTAACAATGGCACTATCCGTTCATGGGTTTCTAAATGCTCGTTTGTTCACGGACATCATTGCTGATGCTTCTCCGGAACAAAATCTCACCAGTGGAGCTGGTACGGCTTTTGGATTTGAAGCGGACAACTCCCAAAATGTCGTTCCTGTGTACTTGAAGTTCTATAACTCGATAAGCGTGTCTGTGGGAACGGACGCTCCCACTTGGGTCTTTATGATTCCCGCGGGTGAGGTTCGCAAGGGTTGTTTCAACTCTCGCGGTCTAGGTCGCGTTTTTGCCACGGGCGTCAGCTTGTGTTGTGTAACGACGGGAGGTACTGGCGGTAATACGTCTCCCACCAATCCCGTCAAGGTCTCTTTAGCGACGAATTGAACCATGACAACGGCCTTAGCTTTCGATCTTCTTCAAGCGACCCCGGAGTCCTACGAGGACACTCCTCGCGCTATTACGATGGCTCGTATTCTCCAAGCCTTCATGTCTGTCTTCGGCTTGCCCCCCGGACGGGTCTCCACGGAGTTCCGTGCAGCTTTACAAAAGACTATTGACTCCCAATACCCCAACTTTCGCTGCTCCACGGCCAGAGCCGTCCTGGAAGGGCGTATTCCCGGCGTTCCCAGCCCCGTGACGCTTCACAGGGAGCAGAAGCAGCTAAAGCAAGCCCTCTTCCTCCTGGATGCCCTGGAGACGATGGCAGCGGCTTATATCGACGAACGGCTCAAGAGCCTTCCCCAGAATCTTCGCAGCGAAGTGGAAGTCCTGCGTAAGACTATGGGGTCGGCGTACGTTCCCGGTATCTTGACCTTGTTCAAGGAGAATCCGGATGCCCTCAAAAACGGCAAAGCAACACCGAGCGGCGGCACACGGCAAGAGCACCCTCGGAATCCCCAAGAAGGTGGGCAAGGAGTTCGTCGCGGCCGACAAATCGGCAAGTAAGGTCAAGTTCAGGGTTGATTCGTGACTAATGATCTTCTAGCGCATATTCCCGAACCTCTCTGCCGTGATCGTCCGAAAGGCCAAGAAATGACCCCAGGATTGTTCTTGACGGATGCCCCGCCGGGTGTCACGATTAAGGCATGGAAACCGAACCATATTCCGTATCAGGCGAGAGCAAGGGTCCACTCGCGTTCCTACCCGATATAATGCGGCGCTGGCTAACAGGTGTAGCCATTGGAATTGTTCTCGGCAGCGGATCATTCGCAGCGGTATCCCGCACCTGGCCCGACGCTAACGTGGTAGCTATCGACGCAACGATGAAGGCCGTGATGGACCGCATCGACAAGTTAGAGATACGAGGTGTTGCCGTTGATACCTTGCTGGTCGAACGGCAACGCGTCGGAGATTCCAACGCCCTGCGTATCGCGTCCCTCGAAGGTCGGTTGGCGACGGACATTTCCGAAATAAAATCTGCAATCCTACGATTGGCCGATAAGCTGGATCGGCACTCGGACAAGACGGAGAAGCCGTGATTCAATGGCTGTTTCGTGTTTTGGGTATCGAAAAGATGTACTATCAGGTGCACTATCGTTTGACGTGCATCGAGGAACTTGTTAAGTGCGTTTACGCACAAGGAGTAAAAATCATGTCGGCAATCAGTGACTTCGCGGTGAAGCAAACGGCTTTCAACGATCGGATA
>Ga0315273_10009358_pt1 | contig 12415 bp, 12 predicted proteins | sample YL17G02_0_MG_FD_205753 | JGI IMG/M metagenome (GOLD analysis project Ga0315273, IMG submission 205753) | Sediment microbial communities from Yellowstone Lake, YNP, Wyoming, USA - YL17G02_0 | ecosystem: Environmental > Aquatic > Freshwater > Lake > Sediment | place: USA: Wyoming | collected... | reverse complement strand
GGCTCGATGGTCGAGTCGAGTCTCGCGCTTTCGGCCGCCGCACAGCTCGCGCCGCTGGCGGACTACCTGGACCTGGACGGGCACTGGCTGCTGGCGGACGATCCCTTCAGTGGCGCGCCGCTCGAGCGGGGCGTGATCGCGCTCTCCGAGCGGCCCGGTCTCGGGGTCGTGCCGGCGTCGAGGACGGGCGGGGCGTCATGAGCCGGAAGCTCGTGATCTATGTCGTCTCGGTCGGACTGGTCGCGGCCCTGCTGCTCGGCTTCAGCGTGCCGCGCGGGCTCGATGTCCACTGGGGCCACTACCTGGCCTGGATCCTGATCTTCGTGATCTCCGAGAGCATGTGGCTTAGCACCATCTCGGGCGAGGGCACCTGGAGCCTCTCCTCAAGCGCCACGCTCGCGGCCTGCATGCTCTGGGGTCGCTCGCCCGCGATGTGGATCGCGGCGCTCGGCACCGTGCTGGCGGAGTTCCTGGTGCTGCGCAAGCCCTGGGTCCGCGCCTGGTTCAACGGCGGGCAGATGGCGATCACCCTGTGGGTCGCGGGCTGGATCTTCACCCTGCTTGGAGGCCCGGGCGCCGGCCTGGACACGCTGCCGACGGGGAATGTGCAGGCCGGGCAGTGGGCAGCGCTGCGGCTGACGCCGGCGATCCTCGGCCTGTTCGCCGGGTTCCTGCTCGTGAACCGCGCGCTGGTGGCGGTGGCGGTGGCCTGGTCCAGCGACCGGCGCTGCCTGCAGGTGCTGCGCGAGGACTGGTTCTACGCTGAAAGGTTGTTCGAGGACGGCGCCGCGTTCCTGCTTGCGCCCCTGATGGTGATCTCTTACGGCGCCATCGGCTATCTCGGGGTGCTGCTGTTCTACGCGCCGCTCTTCATGATCTACGAGTCGGGCCGGCGCTACGTCGAGCTCCAGAAGGCGCAACGCCAGATCGTTCACACCGAGCGCCTGGTGGCGAAGGGCGAGATGGCGGCGGAGGTCGGCCACGAGCTGCGCACCCAGCTCGCCGCCATCAGCGGCCACGCCCAGATGCTCCTGAAGGACTGCGAGCACGGGGTCCACGAGAACGTCGAGCGCCGCGGCCGCATCATCATCGAGCAGTCCCGGCGCATGGAGGTCATGGCCAAGGGGCTGGTGGACTTCTCGCAGGCCGAGCTGATCGTGGAGCGCGTGGACCTGAACAGCCTGGTCCAGCGCTCGGTCGAGTTCGTGCGCACCCAGAAACGCTTCGACGGCGTGGAATGGGACCTGCGGCTGGCCGAGCAGGTGCCGGCGTTGCGCGGCGACCCGGGACAGCTTCAGCAGGTGCTGCTGAACCTGTTCGTGAACGCCGCCGACGCCATGAGGGACCGACTCTCGGTGCGCAAGGTCATCGGGGTGACGAGTTCGACCGACGATCGTGCCCGGCTGGTACGAATCGTGGTCACCGACACCGGTCCTGGCATCCCGGCATCGAACCTCACGCGCGTCTTCGAGCCCTCCTTCACGACCAAGCCCGAAGGACACGGTTTCGGACTCTCGACCTCGTACCGCATCATCACGAATCACGGCGGGTGCATCACCGCCGAGAGCCCGCCGGGGCACGGGGCGTGTTTCACCGTCACGCTGCCAGTGAACAGGTCGGTAGGCTGGGACTGATCGCGGTGGCGGGCTGGGCGCTGGTGGCGCGCGTGGACTTCGGGGCCTGCGTGCTGTTCGCGGAGGATGGCACGCTCTTCACGGCCACCGTGCGCGGGCGGGTGATGGGACGCAGGAAGGCGCTCGGCAACGCCGTCGTGGTGGGCGATCTCGTGCGGCTCGAAGCCCGGGCGAACCAGGCCGTGGTGGACCAGGTCCAGCCACGGCGCAACGTGTTCTCGCGCCGCGCCGCGGGCGAGCAGGCGATCGAGCAGGTGGTGGCGGCGAACCTCGACCAAGTCGTGCTGGTCACTTCGCTGGCTCAGCCCGAGTTTACGCCCGGATTCGCCGACCGCGTGCTGGCACAAGCCGAGCACGCCGGCATCCCGGCCCGGCTGGTGCTGAACAAGACCGACCTGGGCTCCCCGGGCCAGACACGCGCCCTGCTGCACGAATACGAACGCGCCGGCGTGCCCTGCCACGCGGTGTGCGCGTCGCGCGGCGAAGGCGTGGAGGCGCTGCGCCACGCCCTGCACGGGCGGCGCTCGCTGTTCATCGGCCACTCGGGCGTGGGCAAGAGCACGCTGCTCAATGCCCTGGTTCCCGCGCTGGACCTGCTCGTGGGCCTGGTCAACGAGAAGACCGGCAAGGGGCGCCACACCACGACCGCGGCGGTGCTGGTCCGCCCGGCTCCCGACCTCGAGCTGATCGACACGCCCGGGGTGCGAGCCTTCGGCTTGTGGGACGTTGGCTCGCGCGACCTCGAGCAGACCTATGTGGAGTTCCGGCGCTTTCTCGGCCAGTGCCGGTTCACCGACTGCCGTCATACCTCCGAGCCCGGCTGCGCGCTGCACGAGGCGGTCGCGGCCGGGCACGTCTCGCGCCTGCGCTTCGAGTCGTTCCTCCGGCTTCGCCAAGAGCTCGAGGCCGAGGAGCAGCACGGCGAGACCCGCGCAAGGCGCGGGAGACTGTAGGCCCGCGATGTCAGTACGGGCGCGGCCCCGGCTCACGCCGCGCAGGCCCGCTTGACGCGACGCGCCAAAGGGCGCTTGATTCGCCCACTCATGGTGCCCTCGGCCTTCAATCGGTGTCTCCAGGCCCTCGACCGCCCCGTCTGCAGCGAGCCGCTGCTCGCGCGCTGCGACCTCGCACGGGTCCGCGGCGGGCTCCCGCGCGGATCGTTCGCCCATTTCGGCATGGACCTGTGGCGCTATCGTGCCTTACTGGCCTTCGTTGGCCACTTACCGGCGGTGCGTCTCGGTGAGGGCGGCACGCCGCTGCTGCCACTGCCGCGCGTCGCGTGGGGACTCGGCCTCGAGCGACTGTGGCTGAAGGAGGGGTTGTCGAACCCGACCGAGTCGGTCAAGGCGCACGGGCTGGCGGTGGCGGTAGACGGCACGATCGCCTTCGGCGTGCGGGCCGTCGCGGTCCCCTCAGCGGGCAACGGCGGCAGCACGGCGGCGGGCCTGCGGTGCCGCAGCACCGTCCCCGCGGATACGCGCGAGGTGTTCGTGATCGAGCAGCCGGCCTGCGGCGCCGAGGTCCGGCTGGCGCATGCCGGGGGTGATTCTCTATCCTACCGGCGGAGGCACCGGACTGGTCGGGATGTGGCGGGCCTTCCTCGAGCCGGAAGAGTCCGGCTGGACGACCGGCCCGCTGCCGGGGCTGATGGCCGTGCAGACGGCGGGCGGCGCCGGTCTTGGGCGAGAGGTGAGGTGGAGCCGCAGTCGCGCGTCGTGATCTGCGACACCGGCAGTGGGCTCAAGTATCCCGAGGCGTGGCGCGCGGCGCTGGCGCGGCGCCCGCTGGAGGAGGCTTCATGAAGAACAGACCACTCGTGCTGTGGCCGTCGCGCCGGCACAGGGGATCGTTCTTGCCCGTGGTCCTGGGCACCCTCGGCGTCCTGATCGTCCTGGTCGCAGCGGTGGGGCTGCTGTTCGCGAGCGCGACTCGCGAGCACGCTGCGCAGGGCCGGGCGGCCGAAGCGCGCCGGCCCGAGCGCCTGACGAAGACGCCGAAGACAGGGCGCATACTCGTCCTGCGCCTGGAAGGTCCGATCTCGCCGGTCTCGGCCGAGGCTCTGGGTGCCGCCGCGGACCGCGCGGAGCGCGAGGACTACAGGGCGCTGGTGATCGAGCTCGACACCCCGGGAGGGCTCGAGTCGAGCATGCGCGCCATGGTCAAGCGGATGCTCGTTTCGGAGGTGCCGATCATCGCCTACGTCTCGCCCGCAGGCGCGCGGGCGGCCTCGGCCGGCGTGTTCATCGTCATGGCGGCCGACGTGGCGGGGATGGCGCCGGGCACGAACATCGGAGCGGCCACGCCCGTGAACCTGCAGGGCGGCATGGACTCGACGCTGGCGCGGAAGGCCACCAGTGACGCGGCCGCCTTCGCGCGCACCATCGCCCGGCAACACGGGCGCAACGCGCACTGGGCCGAGGAGGCGGTGCGCCGGGCGGTTGCGGCGAGCGAAGACGAGGCGCTGGACCTGGGCGTCGTGGACTTCGTCGCCAGCTCGCTGGATGACCTGCTCGAACAGGCCGACGGCATCGCCGTCTCGCGCCCCGGCCTCGAGACTACGCTCGCGCTCTCGGGCCTGCCGCGCGATACCCTCAAGCCCGGGCTGCGGCAGAAGCTGCTGGGCGTGCTGGTGGACCCCAACGTGGCGTACATCCTCATGCTGCTCGGTTTCTACGGGCTGCTCTTCGAGCTGCAGAATCCCGGTGCCATCCTGCCCGGTGTGGTGGGTGGCATATGTCTGATCCTCGCCTTCTTCGCGCTTTCGACTCTGCCCGTGAATTACGCTGGCATTGCGCTCGTGGTGCTGGCCATCGCGTTCTTCATCGCCGAGGTGAAGGTGGCGAGCCACGGGATGCTCGCGACCGGCGGGGCCGTATCGCTTGTGCTGGGCTCGATGATCCTCTTCCAGGGCGGAGGCGCCAGGCTCTCCTGGTCCATCATCATTGGGGCCACGGGCGCGACGACGGTCTTCTTCCTTTTCATCGTTGGAAAGGGCCTGCGTGCGCAGCGACTCCGGGTCGAGACCGGGCGCGGGGGACTGTTGGGCGCGCGTGCGATGGCCGTGGATCGTCTCGCCCCGGCTGGCCAGGTGCGCATCGGTGGCGAGTTGTGGAATGCGATGAGCGAGTCGGATGTGGAGGCGGGTTCGGAAGTGGTCATCACGGGCGTCGAGGGGCTCACCCTCCGCGTGCGCCCCTCCAAGGAGGCCTGAGATGGTGCTCGCACCTTTCCTGCTGTTCCTGCTGTTCCTCGGGATCATCATCGTGGCGAACGCGGTCCGCGTCGTGCGCGAGTACGAGCGCCTGGTCGTATTCCGCCTGGGTCGGCTGGTCGGCGAACGCGGGCCGGGGCTCGTGTTCCTCATCCCGATCATCGACCGCCCGGTCAAGGTCGGTCTGCGTACGGTCACCATGGACGTTCCGTCGCAGGACGTCATCACCAAGGACAACGTCACGGTGAAGGTGAACGCGGTGGTCTACTTCCGCGTGATCGATCCGAAGCAGGCGGTGGTGCAGGTGGAGAACTACCTGTATGCCACGTCGCAGATCGCCCAGACCACGCTGCGCTCGATCCTGGGCCAGGCCGAGCTGGACGAGTTGCTCGCCGAACGCGAGAAGCTGAACACGGCGCTCCAGCAGGTGATCGACCGCCAGACCGAGCCCTGGGGCGTGAAGGTCACCACGGTCGAGGTCAAGAACGTGGATCTGCCGCAGGAGATGCAGCGTGCCATCGCGCGGCAGGCCGAGGCCGAGCGCGAGCGCCGCGCGAAGATCATCAACGCCGAAGGCGAGTACCAGGCGGCCACCCGGCTGACGGAGGCGGCAAGCGTGATGTCGAAGGAGCCGACCGCGCTGCAACTGCGCTACCTGCAGACGCTGGCGGCGATCGCGACCGAGAACAACTCGACGACGATCTTCCCGGTGCCGGTGGACTTCCTGAAGGTCTTCATGACCTCGATGGAGAAGAAGTCCGCGTAGCATGGTTGCCGTGCGGAGAGCGGGCCAGGGCCGGAGTTGCGGCCCCGGTTCTGCCTGATGCCCCTGCGTGTGCTGGTCAGCGGGGCGCGGGGCCTGATCGGCTCTGCGCTCCTGCCGTGGCTTCGTGGCCGGGGCCACGAGACCGGCGTTCTCACGCGACATGCGACCGGGCCCGGCGAGATCGGCTGGGATCCGGCGGGAGGCACGCTCGAAGCGCGCGCGATCGAGGGCTTCGACGCGGTCGTGCACCTGGCTGGCGAGCCCATCGCGGCGCGCTGGACGCCGGTGCGCAAGATGCTCATCCGCGAGAGCCGCGTAGCCGGGACCCGGTTACTGGCCCGGCGCCTCGCGGAGCTCGAGCGACCGCCCCGCGTGCTCGTTTCGGTTTCGGCGATCGGTTTCTACGGCGACCGTGGGGACGAACTGCTCGACGAGTCGAGTCCACCCGGCGAGGGCTTTCTTCCGGAGGTGTGCCGCGCGTGGGAGGAGGCCACGGCACCGGCTGCCGCCGGCGGGATCCGCGTCGTGCACCCGCGTCTGGGGCTCGTCTTGACGACCCGGGGAGGCGCTCTCGCCCGTCTGTTGCCCCCGTTCCGTCTCGGCCTGGGCGGGCCGCTTGGGGACGGGCGCGCATGGTGGAGCTGGGTGGCCATCGAGGACGTGATAGCCGTCCTGGAGCGGGCGCTCGCCGACGAGGGACTCGCGGGGGCCGTCAACGTGGTCGCGCCGGCAGCAGAGACGAACCGCGTCTTCACCCGCACTCTCGGACGGGTGATCGGCCGCCCGGCGCTCGTGCCCATGCCCGCGCTCGTGCTGCGCGCGTTCTTCGGCGAGATGGCGGACGGAGCGCTGCTTGCGAGTGCGCGCGTCATCCCCGCGCGGTTGCAGGCCGCCGGACACGCATTCCGCTTCCCGGGGATCGAGGAGGCGCTTCGGCACCTGCTGTCGCGGAGGGGCCAAGCCGCCTGAGCCGTCCAGCTCCCGCGGGACGGACGGACCGCGGGAGCACGAGCCCCTTGACGTGTTCTTCGCCGCGCGGCTAGTCTCCCGCTGTGGGATCCGCGAAGACCATGTCCCTGCTTGCCGTGTGTGTCGTGGCCGCGTTCCTGAGTGGCTGTGCGTCCAACCAGTTGAGCGGAGCGCCGCCCGGAGCGGCTGAGCCGGCAGCCACGCCGTCACGCGATGTCCAGACTCTCGTGAGCGGAGCCAGCGAATCCACGGCCTCCGCTTCGGGGTCGGCAACGGCGCTCTACCGATACCGCTTCACCCAGGTGCTGCCGGGGAGCGAGCGCTTCACCTTCCAGGATCGCGATCTTTCGTTCTACTTCCGGCCAGCGCCGAACGTCCTTCACCTGCAGGTGGAGAACCGCCAGAACCGGCCGGTGTGGATCGAGTGGGATCGCTCGGTGTTCCGTGACCCGCGTGAGGGGACGGGGCAGGTCGCTCATGGGACCACGCGCTGGGCCGATCGGTTCAACGTGCAGGCGCCGACCCAGATCGCCGGGCTGCAACGCTACAGCGACTATGTGCTGCCAATGGACTACCTCGTGGACCCGGCGGGCAGCGACCAGCAGTTGCACCGCCCGCTGCTGCCCGAGGACACGACCGCCCCGGATTTCTCGGACAAGGAATTCGGCGTGGACCTGGTCTTCCGCATCGATGACCAGCCGCGGACCTACTCGTTCCGCTTCAAGGTCGTGAGCGTCATCCCGAAGTGACCCACGGGCCGGGCGCGGTCACTCTTGCAGGCTCCTCCGCGTCACCACCCGCAGCCGGCTGCGGCGCGCCGGCAGGCGCCGCGCCAGGTCGTCGAGTCCCGCTGCGGCGAAGAGGACCACGAGTGGCTCGACCGGTGCGCGCAGCCTTAGCGAACCGAAGAACACCACTCCGAGCGAGGTGAAGTAGAGCAGCACCCATAGGCTCAGGGACTGGAGCCAGCGCCGCGGGCCGCGCAGCGAGAGCGCGACGCCCCAGAGCGCCAGCGGCAGAACCGCCACCGACCACAGCAGCAGCGGATCCAGCACGCGCAGCGGGCGCTGCAGCGGCGAAGCCACGCGCTGCCAGGCGCGCGTGGGCCCGGCGTCGGCCGAGAGCCGCCAGAAGCGCGCGAGCTTCGCCGCGGCCATGGCGGGCCACTCGGAGACGTGCCCGCGCAGGAAGGCGACCGCGTGGGCGCGGGCGCGCACGTCGATCTCAGTCTCGGAGAGCCCACGGTACTCGGTCTGGACCAGTTCGTCCCACAGGTCGTTGGAACCACCGCCGCGGGCGGCGGGATCGGCCCAGGCCCCCGGGTTGTTGCCCACCAGCAGGGCGCCGCCCGCGCCTGTCGTCACCGGGATGAAGGCATGCAGCGTGAGCGCGTTGCGCATCGTCCAGGGCCCGACCGCGAGCACCAACCCCAGCATGAGCAGCAGGACCTGGCGCAGCCGGGCGCGGGCCGGCAGCGTGAACCCTAGTGGCGCCCATGCCCACGCCGCGACCAGCAGCGGCAGCGTGAGCGCGGTGGGTCGCGTGAGCGCGGCCACCCCCCAGGCGATGCCGGCGCCGAAGGCGCGACCCGGGCGCGGCGTCTTCACCCAGTCGGCGCTCAGGAGCAGGGCGAGCAGCAGCATGACGGTGAACGGGGTCTCGGTAAGCAGGTAGCCGCAGAAGTACACGAGCAGCGGGTGCGCGACGGCGAGCCAGCCGGCCAGCCGCCCGACCGTGCTGCCGAACATCCGCGTGCCGAAGGCCGCCAGCAGCAGCGGAGCCAGGCTGCCGATCACGCAGCCGAGCAGGACCGCGGCGAAGTAGTCGTGCCCGACGACGCGGTAGAGCAGGCTCGTGATCCAGGGCAGCACCGGCGGCACGAATGCCGTCGGGTAGATCCCGCCCGCGCCCGCGAGGGAGAAGCCAGCCCCCCGGGCCAAGTTCCAGGCCACGGCGTCGTACGTCGCTGGGTCGGACGCGGGGCGGGCATGGGGCCCGGTCGCGAGCCAGGCGTTGGCGACTCGCAGGCCCAGGGCGGCCGCGAACATCACAACCCACGGGCGCACCTGCGGCCAGGGGTTGCCGGGTGCGTGGCGGGAGTCCAGCGCGGGGCCAAAGGACATGGCGCGCAGTGTATCAGAGCCGCGTCCGGTTCCGTGCAGGACCATGCGCTGCGGTTGCCGTCCATTGCGGAGTGCAATGCCGTCCCGTCCCGGCCCGCGCGGTCTCCGGCCGCGGACGCGGAGCACGGGCCGGAAGCATGCGGGTTCCACGCCATCGCGGGTTGATCGGCGCGGGCGGCAGGCCGGTTGCATAGGGGTTCTACCGAAATCGGCAGCGCATCCAAGCCACACGTAATGGCCCGGGAAGGGCCTGGCGAGGTCCACTATGGATCACTACGTCCCGAAGCGCCGCGTATCAGTCACCCTTTGGTCCCGGGACCTGCAGGGGGTGGCGGGCTCGATCTTCCTCGATTTGGACGCCTCTGGCGCCCGGCACCAGACCATCATCGAGAAGCTGAACGAATCGTCGCCGTTCCTGGCAGTCGCGGTCGGCGAGGGCGGGCGTATCCACCTCTTCAACAAGTCCCGGCTGGTGCGCGTCACGCCCGGGCGGCTGGTGCTGCAGACCGACGTCTTCGCGCGGGGCTTCCAGCCCTGGCGCGAAGAGGAGGCCGAGGTCGTGCTGGCCGACGGGTTGACCCTGCAGGGTAGGGTCTGGATGCCGCTGCAGCGGGAGAGCCAGCGGCTTTCAGACTTCATGAACCAGCAGGTCGAGGGCTTCTTCGTCGTGCTGACCTCTGTTGGTCCGCACCTGGTCCATCCATCCGGCGTGGTCGGACTGCGCCTCTCGGAGAGCGCAGGGGCCTCCATCACGTGCCTCGGCGAGGAGGCCCCGCTGGACGGGACGGAGCGGGTCGCGTAGCGGAACGCGGAGCCAGCCGAGCCCGATTCGCCGGGCCGCCTTGCGCGGGGCCGTGCCTGTCCCCGAGAAGAGAGTGCGCGGAGACCGCGAAGGTCACCGTCGGGGAGCGCCAGCAGATCGGCACGGAGGTGGCGCCCGGGTTGCTCGAACTGGTGCGTTTGCGCAAGGAGTCCGCCTGCGCGCTGCCGTTCTTCGTGCTCGACCCGCGTACATACTCACGACCGTGGCGAGCGCGGTGCGTGGGGCTGGACGGCGGGCCGGACGTGGACGTGCGCTACGTCTCGAGCCCCGAAGCCGGGACGTTCCCCGTCGAGCGGCCCTACCGGGGTGGCCGGTCGTACGACTGGCGGGAAGCCCTGCGCCGGGCGAGCGGCGGGGCGCTTGCGGCCGCGGCGTTCGTCGAGGAACTGGCCACCGTCGCCTGAGGCCCGGCTTCTTCCCCCGCCCGGCGCGTCCGGCGTGGAGGTTTGCCCGTCTCTTCGCTGCAGTGCGATAGTCCCCGCATGACGATCGTGAGCGCAATCGCACTCGCGACAGGTGGTGCGCCCGTCTTGGGCGGAACGGTGGCCGGCGTGGTCGCTGTGGATCTCCGCTCGTTGCGCCGGCTAAGCGCGGGGAAGGAGGGACCATGGCCACGATCCACATCGGCACCCAGGGCTGGTCTTGCGCGGACTGGGTGGGGTCGTTCTACCCGCCGGGCACGAAGCAGGAGGACTGGCTACCCTTCTACAGCCGCGTCTTCGACACCGTCGAGCTGGACACCACCTTCTACCATCCGCCGCGGCCATCGGTGGTGCGCTCCTGGGCGCGGCATTCGCCAGCTGGCTTCCGTTTCACCGCCAAGGTGCCGCAGCGCATCACCCACGAGTCCCGGCTCTCGAACATGGGCGAGCGCATGAAGGAGTTCGTGGAGGCGCTAGCACCGCTTGGGGAGAAGCTGGGGCCCCTGCTGGTGCAGTTGCCGGCCGAGTTCGAGCGCGACCCGGGCACCGCCGGCGTGCTCGACCGCTTCCTCGCGTCGGCACCCCGCGACATGCAGCTCGCCGTCGAGTTTCGGCACGCGTCGTGGCACGTGGCGAAGACCTGCGATCTGCTGCGCCGGCACCACGCCGTGCTGGCCTGGACCGAGTGGCGCAACCTGCCGCGCGTGTCCGAGGTCACGGCCGACTTCCTCTACCTGCGCTGGCTCGGCGACCGCCGCGAGATCGAGCGCTACGACCGGGTGCAGGTGAACCGCAGCGCGGAGCTCGACGCGTGGCAGGCTGACCTCGAGCGCGCGCTGCCGGAGGTCCGCGAAGTCTACGGATACTTCAACAACCACTGGGCCGGCCACTCCCCGGCGAGCGCGAACGAGATGAAGACGCGGTTAGGGCTCGCGACCGTGAATCCGAAGGATTTCTGGCCGCAGGGAGAGTTGTGGTAGGAGGGAGGCCCCAGCCGGGAGCCGGCCGCGGACGGGGATGACCTGCGAGGCGCCGGGTGGGGCAGGAGCGAGGACGCCCATGTGGCGGATGTCCGGGCAGGAAGCGACTCTGCGGAGGTCCGCGATGATCCATGCGCGGTTCCCGAGCCGGGGAAGAATGGGGATCGCGAGGCCCGCAACGAACCGCCGCCGCGGGCCCCGTTCCTTTCTCGACGTCGTCGGCGTTGCCGCTCCGGCGTTCCTCAGCCCTTCGGCGCTTCCCTGCCCGTGATCGTCTCGATGCCACGCAGGGCTCCGTCGCGCGCGGCGTCGATCTCGGCTTCGGGGCCCGACAGGTAGAGCCGGCCGTAGGCGCCGAAGAGCTGTGCGTCGATGAGCTTCACGTGCGCGGCCTTCAGGGCCTGGTTCGCGGCGAAAGCGATGTAGGCGGCGGGCTCGGTCTCGAGGATGAGCAGCGACTCGCCTGAGAGCAACTGGTCGCCGTAGCGGATCTTGTTGATCAACTGCGCGTGGTATGGCTCGAGCGAACGGATGATCTGGTCAGAGACCACCCGCGGCTTCATGCGATCGCGCTCCTCGAGTTTCAGGTAGTCGAGCACGGCCTGCCCGCCGGTCTCCACCTGGCCCTTGTCCCACTCGTGGATCTCGAGCATGCCGAAGGCGCGCTCGACCACCATTATGGCGGGCGTGCAGCTCGTGGCCTTGAGGGCCACGTCCATGAGCCGGTTGATGATGAGTCCCGGGGCGATCTCGACGAACAACGAGGCCACGCCGGCCACGGGCAGGAACCCCCGGGCGGTCGTGCCGATGAAGGCGGCGAGCTGGGGCTGCAGGTCGTCGAGGAAGACATAGGAACGGAGGGTCACGTCAGCCATGGAACGGAGACTAGCCCGGCGGGCGCGGGGGCGTCAATGAGGCGCGGCCTTCCCGGTCCCCGAGCCCCGGCTACTTCGTCATAGCTCGCCGAGCCTCTGCCACAGCGATTCCAGTTCCGCCCGCAGTTGCTCGTAGCGGGTGACCAGGTCCCGCGTCCGGGAGCCGTCCTGATAGACCTCCGGATCGGCGAGCTGGCTCTCCAGTTCCCGCATCTTCGCCTCGCGGACCTCGATGTCGTGCCCGAGACGCTCGACTTCGCGCGTGCGCTTGCGTTTGACAGCCTGCATGCGGCGGGCCTGCTCGTGCGCGGCCGCCCCACGACGCTCCCTATTCGCGGCCGCCGGGACTGCGAGCGCTGCGACTCGGCCTAAGGGCGGGGCTGGTGCCTCGCGTGCCGGGGACTCGGTCCGGGCCGGCTCCTTCGCGCGCGCCAGCCGCGCGGCCTCGTAGTCGTCGTAGCCGCCGGGATAGAGGGTCACGCGGCCGTCGCTTACCTCGATCACCCGGGTGGCGAGCCGGGCCATGAGCGAACGGTCGTGCGTGGCGACGATCAGGGCGCCCGGGTACTGGAACAGCGCGTCCTCGAGGACCTCCTTGCCGGCCAGGTCGAG
>Ga0315273_10009354_pt1 | contig 12419 bp, 17 predicted proteins | sample YL17G02_0_MG_FD_205753 | JGI IMG/M metagenome (GOLD analysis project Ga0315273, IMG submission 205753) | Sediment microbial communities from Yellowstone Lake, YNP, Wyoming, USA - YL17G02_0 | ecosystem: Environmental > Aquatic > Freshwater > Lake > Sediment | place: USA: Wyoming | collected... | reverse complement strand
CCGATTCAGACCGGCGAGGTCGGGGACATGACGGCCGGACTCCCACCGTCGGACTATTTATCTGGGTATGTCTATCTAGAGTGGTACTCCGAACAAAACGGTCGGGTCGTCTTGGAACTGGATCAGGACCAGATCGAAGTGATCGGCACGCCGATTCCGGCCTGCGAGTCCGATCCCGTCTCGCGCGAGAAGCAGCAGCAAAACATGGCGGCATTCCTTGGCGGGATGGCCCAGGAACTGGGGTTGCCGCCGGAGCGGACGATCTGCATTGGTGCGGCCACGGTCTCAAAACCCTTGCTGGAAGGCACCGCTCGCAAGCGACCCCACCGGATGCAGCTCCTCACGAAGGAGATCCGTGGCAAACTCCCGCCCCTGGGCAACCAGGATAGCAAGGGCGGCAAGGCGGTTGCCTACGTCAAGTTCTTCACTCCGGACAGTTCCTGGACGTGGTACGCCACGGAGTATGACGGACAGGACACCTTCTTCGGCCTCGTGGAAGGACAGGAGAAGGAGCTCGGCTACTTCAGCCTATCGGAACTGGAAAGTGCCCGCGGCCCGATGGGCCTGCCGATCGAGCGAGACATCCACTTCCAGCCCAAGACGCTGGACGAGATCGCCCCGGAGATGTTCGCGGAAAGGAGCGAGCCATGAAACGCTTCTGCGACAATTCGAATTGCGACAACCCGGCCGCCAAGAAGGTTCGCGTTTCCGTGGCCCTGCCGTCTGACCAGGTGCGATCCCTGTGCGCGACCTGCGAGGAGGCCTACGCCTGGGGCGTGCAGCACGGGATGATGACCTCTTGGCGCCCCGTCTGGGTGCTGGCCGTGGCTGACCGCGGCGTCATCACACACCTGGGGGTCTTCAGAAAGCGAAAAGATGCTGAGGAAGGCCTCGTTGACTACCTCCACGCCTATCACGGCTACTCCGGCCGAAGCGATCGCAAAGCCGTCCGCCGGTGGCGCCGCGAGCACGATGAACGCCTGAGCGTCGAGATCGCCGAGCAGGTCATCGGAAGCCCGCCCGAGTAAGGGGATCCCATTTTCTGATCTTTCGTAAGGAGAGCATCCCATGCGCAAGTCAAAAGAGAACGTCACGCTGCACGTCAGCCGTCGGGAACTGGCGACCATCCTGGCCGCGTTGAGATTCCACCAGGATGAGAACCTTCAGGGCGGCTGCGAGATCCAAGACCAATCTGTCCGAGAAATCGCAACCGACTGCGGCCAGTTGAAGCCGCTCACGTTCGAGGAGGTCAGCGACCTGTGCGAGAAGATGAACCTCAGTGAGGATGCTGTTGACTGGCATAACTGCCGGCACCAGTGGCAAGAGACCCCTGGTCCAACGACCGGCTGCGGGGCCGAGTACTGGTTCCGGTGCCGCAGGTGCGGGGCGACCAGGTACCGCTGCGTCGAGCAGGACGGCAGTTCCAGCGAGGAGATCCACCCGCCCGACGAAGAGGCCGACGCTCCCCCGGCGACCCGCCAGGGGCCAGGGCCGAAGAAGAATGACATGCCCCCGAAACGGAAAGGAACCAGGCCATGAGCAAGCCCCCCATCACCCATCTCGTCATCGACACCGCGAGCACCAACGAAGACTATAACGGCGACTGCGACTTCGCCCTGGTGCCGATGACGCCCGACTACGTGGAGGATCTCCTGTGGTACATGGGCGAGGTCGCCCGAATGCGCCGAGCCGACGACTGCGTGTACAGCATCGAACTCTGGGACGCGACCCCCGCCTATTTCCGCTGGAACCTCCGGCTCGAAACCGTCCAGGACGCCTTCGGCGACTCGGCCGCCGACGTTCCGAGAGGAGACCCCGTTCTCCTGGCCCGAGATCCGGAATTCGACCAGGAGGATTTCCAGGAGGTGGAGTGCCGCACGGTGCAGGCCGCCGAGGACGAGGTCTGGTGGACGGCTTACGTCAAGCACACCAACGTCCGCATCGAGACGGCGCACATTCCGAGAAAAGTCCTCCTGGAGATTCGGAAGCGGTTCCCGTGTGCAGAACGCGGTGGATCGCCACGCAGGCCCGCGGCTGTGCATCCGGCCATCCGGCAGATTCACGACCTCCTGTACCTGGACTTGCGGGGCGAGCAGGAGTTTTACAACCCTGACAAGGTCCGGGACGCTGACACGCTGAGCCGGATCGCCGAGGTCGTGGCCAGGTACATCCCCAGGCCGGAGTGATCGCGGCCGAAGACCGAAACCACGTCAACTTCAACCCTTAGAAAGGAGGAACATCCCATGTCAGACCATTTTCCTGCTGAGATTCACATAGGCGGCCCGATTCCGAGGGCCTTGCTCGAAGAACTCGTCGGAGTCATCGTGGCGGATGGTGCGTCCCTGGAGGACTACGGCTCTCCCTGCGCCACCGAGGAATCCCTCCGGGAAGCGTTCCGCGAAGGGGCCGTCGTCAGCCTGTACGACGCGGAGGCGAGTTTCGGCCAGTTCGACGCCGTCGAAGCATTCCTGGTCAAGCACCGGATCCCATTCGACCGCTACTCGGATGCGTTCTACGAGTACAACGCCGAGGCGGTCTTCTACCGCGGCCGGGGCGAACCCATCATCATGCCGACCGACCAGGAAGGGCACATCATGATCCACGCCGAGGTGATCGCCAAGGTCCTGGACGACGGATCACTGGACGCCGCAGGCAAACTCGAGGCGATCCGCCGTCGCGTCCATCCGCCGGATGCGGGGCCGCTTGCGCCCATCCGATTCACCTGAATCTCACCATTTGAAAGGAGGTGATCTGTGTTCAAGGCTCACGAAGTCAACCTCGCCCGCATCCTCTACGACGCCTACCCCGACAGCGATCTCCTTCCCCTCGACCCCGACCGGGACTGCCGGAATCTGCAGGTCCTGCTCGAGAAGGTTCGGAGCACCAGCGTCGGAGATACGCTGTTTCAATTCCTCGTCACCGAGATAGTCGAAGGCGGCGAAGGTACGCTCGAAGGCGCCATCCGGGTTGTGACGCGGGCACGAAAAGATATGGACGCCGTTTTTCGGGCCCTCCTGTGTGCGAGAGCGGAGCACATCGAGGAATCCCCCAAAGACGCCGATCGTGCCCGCCGCCTCCGCGGAACCCACCTGGGGATATGGCGGTGTGCTGACTGCCGTCGCGCGGTTTACCGCACGCACAGGAAGACCGCCAGGTCTGGATCACCCCGTTGCCCCGGCTGCGGCCGACCGATGCAACTGGCCTGAAGTCTGGGAACCATCCGGTCTCACGTTCAACCCAAAATTCTGTCCTTTGCCCTCTTCACGGTCCATCGAACGAAAGGAGGTACCAATGCGCTACAGCGCCACCCGTGCGCGCGGCCCGCCCTGAGAAGAGCCGCAAGTCGGAAACGTACAGAAGACTCGTCTGGTCGTGAACGGATTCAGGAACCCAAACACGAAGGAGAAGTGCCATGAAAGTCCTATTCATCAACAACGACGGCGGCGGATTCGCGGACTACGTCGAGGTCGCCGAGGGCACGACCGTGGAGCAGTTCTTCGGGAAGCAGATGCCCGACGCCCAGGCCGATGACGTCCTCATCCGCGTCAACCGCCAGCCGGTCCCGAAGGACCACGTCCTCCGGGAAGGCGACCGCGTCACGATGACGCCGGTCAAAATCGAGGGAGCGGCCTGCTAGCGCTCCTGAGCGCAAGGCCCATCAGACAGGGGGCGTCTGCTCGTGGTAGAGAGCCGGCGCCCCCGTCATTCTGCAGAAAGGAACTGATCATGAAACAGCACCCAGTGGACAGACTGCTCCTACGTCTGGCCTGCTGCATCCAGAACGAACTTCTGAAACTCAACCTCTCGCGGATCGAGGTGGTGGAACGTGCGATCGGGGCGGTCCTGGACCTCACAGGGCGCCTGAAGGCCCTTCAGAGGCGCATGGCCCTCTGCCGGAGCCAGGGCTGGTCCGGCGGCCTCGCGCCGCTCATGGAAGAGGTGGAACAACTGGCGCGCGACGTTCCGTATGCCGCGACCGATCTAGACCGCGCCCGTCAGGCGGCGGCGTGGACGAACCCGTCGCTGCGGGACATCTACCTCGACCTCAAACAGGCCGAGGACGAGTTCGGCGACCTCGCCTACGACTTGAAGGAACAGACCCTGAGCGTCACGACCGAGGCGATTAGACTGGAGGGCGTGTACCTCGGGCCGTTTGAGATTCGCCTCGACGTCCGTCGCCTGGGCGAGGCCAGGGGGACACCCTACACAATCGAGGCCCTGGACCCCCATCCTGCGTCCTCCAACGAGGCCGTCACTCACCCCCACGTCAGCAACGGAGGTCTCTGCGCCGGCGACGGCGGAGCGGCGATCCACGCCGCCCTGGCCGCCGGCCGGATCTTCGATTTCTTTTCCCTCGTTCAGGCGGTCCTCACGAACTACAACCCCCAGTCGCCCTACGTCTCGCTGGACGAGTGGTCCGGCATCGCCTGCCACGAGTGCGGCTACTCGGTCTCGCAGGATGACGTTTACTGGTGCGCGATCTGCGAGAACGACTTCTGCCAGGACTGCTCGTCCTACTGCAGCCGCTGCAACGAGACGGTCTGTCGCACCTGCCTCGAGACCTGCTCGGTCTGCGAGGAGTCGGTCTGCCCCGGTTGTCTCGACACATGCCCGCGCTGCGGGCGGGAACTCTGCCGCACGTGCCTGGAAGAAGACCAGTGCCCGTGCCACGAAGAACAGGAGAAAGACGATGAACCAGACACAAGTCGAAACGAAGGAAGTAAAGAAGGAGGCCGCGAAAACAGCCAAGCAGGAGAGCGGAACCCCGTCCAAGCAGTCGCCGACCCGGTCCGAATCGAAGGCGGCGCCACGTTGGAAACGTGAGCCGGCCCGGTCGGCGGTGCTTCGCTTCTCGCCGACGGCCTGGGCCAAGTTGCTCTACTTCCGGGACCGCAGCGACACCGAGGTTGGAGGCTTCGGCGTTACGGCCCCCAAGGATTCCCTCCTTGTCCAGGAGTTCGTGACAGTCAAGCAGCAGGTCACCTCGGTGAGCGTCTCGTTCGACGATGGGGCTGTGGCGGACCTCTTTGACTCCCAGGTGGATGCCGGCAGAAAGCCTGACGAGTTCGCCCGCATCTGGCTCCACACCCATCCCGGCGACTCGCCGCAACCGAGCGTGGTGGACGAGGAGACGTTTGAACGGGTCTTCGGACGCTGCGAATGGGCCGTGATGTTCGTCCTCGGACGCACGGGCAAGACGTATGCCCGCCTTCGCTTCAACGTCGGACCTGGCGGCGAAGCCGAGATCCCGGTCGAGGTGGATTACCGTCGCCCCTTCGGCCCGAGCGACCACGAGGCCTGGGAGACCGAGTACAGGGCCCACGTCCGGAAGGAGGAGTTGTGCTGGGGCACCCGGCTGCTGGACAAGGCGATGCCCGTGGCGTTCGGCGCGGATGCGTACGACCCCTGGGACGCCCAGGACCTCGTCGGCGCGTTCGAGGGCCTGGATGTTGAGGAACGCCGGGTGGTCCTGGATGAACTCGCCTCTCGGCCCGAACTGTGGGAAGGGGCGGAGGAGGAAATACCATGGTGAACGCGGAAGAACGATACAGCCGCCAACGAGACCTCGTGCCGATGGAACGGCTCGCCGTTTGCAAAGCGACGGTCCTCGGCGTGGGCGCGATCGGCAGGCAGGTGGCCCTGCAACTAGCGGCCATGGGTGTCCCGTGGCTCCAACTGGTGGACTTCGACATCGTGGAGGAGAGCAATCTCGCGAGCCAGGGCTATCTCGAAGAAGACCTCGGCAAGATGAAGGTCGAGGCCACGGCGGACCTTTGCCGCAAGATCAACCGCAACCTGGAAGTTCACGCAGTGGTCGACCGCTTCAAGCGGAGCATGGAGGTCGGAAACGCGGTCTTCGTGTGCGTGGACCGCATCGAGACGCGCCAGCTCATCTGGGAGGCGGTCAAGGGCAAGGCGGATTTCTTTGGCGACGGCCGGATGAGCGCCGAGGTGCTGCGGGTGCTCACGGCTTGCGACGCCGCCGGTCGGAAACACTACCCGACCACGCTCTTTGCCGCGGAGGAGGCATACGCCGGGTCATGCACCGCGAAGACCACCATCTACTGCGCCAACATCGCCGCAGGTCTCATGCTCACCCAGTTCGCCAAGTGGCTGCGGCGCCTCCCTGTCGACCCGGACCTCAGCCTGAACCTCCTGGCCTGCGAGATGTCCTGTTCGCCGCAAGCCTGAAAGCCACCGCCGACAAGGGGAGCCACGACCACCCGTCGGCCCCCCTTTCCGCCTGTCAACTTGGCGGTATAGGGGTTCGACAGCGGTCAGTTCCAGGTGGGGGAGACCACATTCCCTTCGGCAACGTTCATTTTCATTTTCCGGGCTTTTACTACACACCGAAAATGAAAATAAACAAAAATAAGACCTACTTCTCCTCCGTAAGTCCTGCTCTCGTAGGACCTTACGTCCCGCTCGCTCCTGTTTCCAGGGCTGAGCGCCAGCGGTGCAGCCGCACCGCGCTTCCAGAGGTTCCCCTGACCTCTGGCTATCCACGCTAAAGGCCCCCTTTGGCCTCCCGGCACTCCTCCACCAATACGTTGCCTGCCGAATTTCATTCTCATTAGGCCTGTTTCTTACAAACTCATAATGAACCAAATGAAATTACACACCACGCACCGCGTTCTATCCAAAGGAGCCACCCACAGGCTCCTTTCCAAGGACCCCTTCAGGGTGTCCTTCTACCCCTACCTCATCGGCGGCCCATTTACCCCTGCGCCGCCGCCCCCTCCTTCAAGTCGCATGTCGCGCCAACGGCAAGTCGCATGTCGCATAGCCGTCAGGCTGGTCCCTCCTCTCTCCCCAGGGACCCCTCACACCTCCCCCCTGCGGGACTCCTGGTCCCTCCAGCACAGGTCCCACCACAGGCATTCGTGGCCGTCCATGGCCATGATGCAGCAGTCCTTGCAGACGACGACACGCTGAGACCTGCTGAGGGTAAGCGGCCTCTCGTGGCGCCGCTGAAGGACCTCCAGGACCTTCTTGTCCTGCTCGCACGAGGCCGTGGTCTCTCGCCCCAGCCGGCAGAGGAGGCACCGCCCATGGTTGGACCATGGCCAGTCGGTCTTCAGCAGGGCCTCCTCGGTGGCCGTTAGCGGCGAGAGACCCAGAGCCATCGCCGGGCCTTGCCTGCCTGCTGCGTGCTTCGAGCCGTTCATGCCAAATCACCTCAGCCGCCTGTTGGCGAAGACCCTTTATCTCGCTTCGCCTGGGGTCGCCCCGGCGGTCGAAGACCGCAAGCGAGAATTATGGGTCGAGCCAAGCGGCAGGTGATTTGGCGCGTGGCGGCTCGCACTGCACCAGGGCAGGCACCGGCCAGTGGCTGCGGGGTATAGAGACCCCTCCACCGTCCGCGGTCGCCTGCGATCGCCGCAGGCTTACCCGCCGTGGGGTCTCATCATCCAAACTTGGAAGGGAGGCCCGACCCCACGGCTGATCGCAGGGGCAGCCCCCTTCCCTTCGGACGACCGCCGCCCTCTCAGCCTGTCGCGCCAGCCGCTCCGCCGCCGCACCGTCCGTGCCGCCGCCGCGCCACGCGCCCAGTTCACCGATAGCCGGGCGGCGGCTGCGGGTCTGGCGGCTTTGGGTCCGGTTGCTGTGGGTCTCGCGGTCCCGGCATAGGTTCGGCTAGCCGGAGATTCAGGCCGGGCCGGTTCAGTCCGGCCACTTGCCCAAAATGGCCAGTTCCCAGACCATGACCTCAAAGGGCACTCGGTCCCAAGGGGCGTCCACTGCCCGGAACTCCTGCAAGCGGTCGTCCTGAAAGTAGAGCCGGCCCCGGATGCGGACTATCGGCAGCCGCCTGGGACAAGGCCCATTCGGTGCCGGTGCCCAGCCATGCCAGACACAGGGCGTCCGGTCTTCGCTGGTGGTTCTCTCCATGGCAATCACCTCCACCGGCCTCTTGCCTGAGCGAACCATCTGCGTTTCGCATTCGCAGAATTGCCTGCGAAGGGACCCGGCAAGGGGCGGCTGAGGCCCTGCCCTGCTTGCCGCCCGGCCTCGGCCGCCGCTTGCTGCACCGTCACAGGGGCATTTTGCGAATGCCGGCCTCGGAAGGCCGGCCCGAAGGGCGAAAGGCAGAATGAGTGAGCTCAGGCCCGCTGCCTGGGTGATTGCCGCTGCGGGGAACCACCTCTCTCACCGGACGCCTGGGGGGCTGGGCGGCCTGAGCCGCGGCCTGGGGCTGGGACAGCGTAGGCGGGCCGAGAGCCTGGGCGGCCCATCAACCTTCCCTGCGGCGGTGCGCGCCGCTGTGGGGGGCGGACGGCCCCACCGTGAAATGCAAGGTAACCCGACCTGGACCTTCAAGCCCTTCGGGACAGGTTCACCTTACCCCTCAGCCCAAGCCGTCCGCTCCTCTTTCTTGAAGGAAGATGCTTGCAGCCCTCCGGCTCTCTCTGCATGATGGGCACCTGCTCGGCCCAAGGATCAGGGGGCCGCTTGCCTCACGGAAGGAGAATGAACACATGGCCAACCTTGCCAGCCTTCTGAACGAACAAATCCGCCGCCTGGCCCGTCGGGAGACCAGGGCCCAGACCCAGAAGACCCGGCGGCTTACGGCCCAGCACCGCCGCGACCTTGCAGCCCTCAAGCGCCAGGTGGCCAGCCTTGCCCGAGCCATCGCCTTCCTGGAGAAGCAGGAGCGGCGTCGCGTCGCGAGTCCGCCGGCGCCGCAAGACGCCAAGGGGGTCAGGTTCTCCACGCGCAGCGTCAAGGCCCAGCGCGCCAGGCTCGGCCTTTCGGCAAAGGACTTCGGCAGGCTCGTCGGCGTCTCGGCGCTGACGGTCCATTCCTGGGAGTCAGGCAAGTCGCGGCCGCGGAAGAAGCAGTTGGCAGGCCTGGCAGCGGTCCGCCGCCTCGGCAAGCGCGAGGCCCGCAAGCGCCTTGAGATGATCGGTGAGAAGTGATGCCAGCACTCTCCTCTCCGGCGGCCGGACGCTCTCCCTCCTTCTTCCGGTAGGCGGAGCGGGGCCGCTGCCCCGCTTCCATCTCCCAGCCCGCCTGCCGCATCGCCTCGAAGAACACGCGGCTGACGAGGCACAGCACGGTCGAGACGTGCACGTCGCCCAGTTCGCCTTCCGGGCAGGCCACCGAGTAACACCGGCAGAACCGGTAGTGCTGTAGGTGCGGCTCTGTGTAGCCTTCGAGCACCTCGCCGAAGACGAGCAGGCCCTCCTCGCCGCCGTCGGCAATGAAGCAGTCGCCGACCTTCACGGCCGCCTGCCACGGCTTCACGCGGGCGTCGGCCGCCTCCATCGCCTCGCGGAGGCGCGCCTGGGCTTCCTCGAGCGAGTCGAAGAACTCAACCTCCATGGCTATCACCTCCTTGCCTCTTCTCCAGGAGCTGCCGCAGCTCGGCTGCTTCGAGCTGGGCCTCCCCAACGTATCCTTGGACCTCAGCCAGTTCCGCCGCCAACTGGTGCAGGCGAGACTGGAGGGTCTTCAGGTTGACTTGCAGCACGACGATTGCTGCGATGCCCGTTCTGCGGGCCTCTGTGTCAAGTTCTGACATACCACATCACCTCGCCCCCACCTTGGCGGCGGAGTTAGCCTCGATTTCGGCGCCAGCCGAAACCCCGCAGGGCTCGCCCGCCGTGCGCGGCGAGTCGAGAGCTATCTATGCCGCCATGCGACGAGGTGATGGCATAGCCAGAACGCGCCGAGAGGCCCGCGCGGGCAGTTGCGAACGTGGTGCGGCGAGACCAACGGCAATGCACGACCTTATGGCGAGAAGGAGACGGCGAGCTCTGTGGTTCTCCTGGCATCGGACAGGTTCGACAGGCTAGGGTTTGTGCTCGGCCCCGCTGTCACGGATGGTCTTGTCGATCCACTCGGCGGCGTCGGCGTAGGCCTCGGCCGGCAGGAGGTGACCGCTGTCGTACCAGATCTGCTTCTTGGGTTCCGCGGCGGCGGCGAACAGCCGCTTGGAGCTCTCGGGGTTGACAAGGAAGTCGGCCTTGCCGTTCAGAAGAAGCAGAGGCCTGCCGCCAAAATGCGGTATGGCCAGTCGCACGCTCATGGAGCCGGCCTGCGGATTTCGCTGGGCATTAGCCTGCGCATCAAACGTTCCGCCGACCATCAAGACCATGGCCTTGACCCGCGCGTCGGCGGCCCCTGCGACGCCCGAGATCCAGGAGCCCAGCGAGTAGCCCACAAGCGTGATCCCCGTCTTGTGGTCGATCTCCGGCCGCCCCTCGGCCAAGTCAATGCACTGCCGCACGTCGATCACAGCCTTGCGAAGGTTGCCGAAGGGCTGGTGGCCGTCGAAGATCGAGATGGGTGTGCCCGGCCGCTCGCCATGACAGGGTAGGTCCAGGGCCAGCACCGCGAACCCCTTGGCAGCCAGCGCCGGACCCACCTGCCAGCAGACCTGCCCCTTGTGGCTGGTCAGGCCGTGGACGGCGATCACGAGCGGGAACAGTCCCTGCTTATCCTTCGGCGTGCACAGGAGAGCGGGAACGATGTCGCCGGTGGCATCGCAGAACCTCAGGTGGACCACGTTAAACGCCCCCGCCACGCGCGGCGCTGCCGGTCCGGTGGCCTTGGGCGGAGGGGCATCTGCCTTTGCCTCCGGGGGGCGCGGAAACAAGCCCGCCTGTTCGGCGGAGGGCGTGGTCTCTTCGACGACAAGCGTCTTGGGCCGCTCGTAATCAAAAGCCTTGGCATCCCAGGTGGGCGGGGCCGCGGCGTTCTCGGGATTGGCTGGCGCCGGCGCAGGTACTACCTCGGTGCCGGTTGTGACAGGGGGCGGCGCAGCGGCAGGGGTTGCCGGCGGAGCAGGTTGGGCGCCAGAGGTTTCAGACGCCACAGGTTCCGCGGCGGCGAGAGAGGCCGCTGCCCTGGTTGTGACCAGAAACACACTGACAAGAAGGCCGAGACCTGCCAATCCGGCGACTCTCACAACCCCTTCGCTCCTCGCCATGATCCTTCCTCCAACGGTGGCCCAGCGCCGCTCATTCTAACCGCAGGCCTGAGGCCGCACCAGTTGTCGTCGGTCAACCTTCTCCTCATGGTTTCCGACGCGTCCCGGCTGCGGCGATGGGCTCGTCAACGGCGATACCTGCCCCCGATGGCTATTTTCGATTTTCAGGAATTCCGCAAATAAGCCTCTTGCCTATTTTCGCCCTGCCCGGTGTCCTTGATGGTATGGAAGCCTTCGACGCAGAGGCCGGAGCGCGGATAGCCAAACCTACATTGACCTTATCGCGGGCGCGACCGTGGAGGCCACCACTCCGTGTTAGCCTCCGTCGCACTCTCTCAGCCCTCCTGCTTATCCGGCTCCCGCTCGTTCAGCGAAACGAATTCCCTTGCCTTGAATACCACCAGTTCCAGGTCCGCCAGTTCCCGACGCTTGAATCGGTTCGTGGATTGCCAGACGCCTTGCGCGTCCTTGAACCGTTTCTCCACGCGCACGCTGAAGACCTCAAACGGCTCGTCCCCTTGGCCGGGAATTTCGTCCCGCCAGATACTCGCGCGGACACCGCCCGCCCGGAACTCCTTGACCGGCTTATCGCCTTGTGCCATACAATCACCTCCTCCTTAACTTCAACCCGGGCACTTCTCTGCCCGAAAGCATGAAGGGCCCGCCCGCTGGGACGGGCGAAGCCCCACCGGTCCCTTAGACTTCCTGCTCCGCCGCCACGCGCTGGGCCTTCTGCATCGCCGCCTCAGTCGCCCGTGCCAGCAGCGTCCCTCCTTCGCCCACATAGGCCGGCAGCGGGAATGCCCACGCCATCTGCAAGGCAATGGGCAACGGATACGTCCTCTGCGTGCAGGCCTTCGCGGTCCCATCGCGGTCCACCACCAGAAGGTACGCTTCCCTGTCACCGGTCAGGCCGGTGCGGATGCAGATCTCTTTGAAGCTCTCCTCCCCCACCGGTTCCCAGTCCCGGGCGTCCAAGCCGGAATTTTTGCTCGGCTTGACCGCGCAGACCTCCGTGACCCGCTCTCGGACATAGCCTGCCAGGGCCATGGCCGCATCGGCCCGTCGCCGCTTGCCGATGATCAATGCTTGTTCGTACTCCATTTTCTCACCTCTGAGTTTTGAAGCCGCCCTTTGCGGGGGCAGCCCATATCTTATTTTCGGACATACCCTCGCGAGCGGCACCCGACCCGAAGGGAAAAAGAAGAAAGTGGCCGCTTCGCGCGGCCCTTCTGCTTTTAGGGTGCCGCGAGCGGCGGCAGCGGACGTTGGGTTTACCGGAGGCATCCCCTTGCGGGTGCCTCCAGTTCAAAACTACTTTGGGCCGGGTAGCCCGTGGCAGAATGCGTACATCGAGTCGTTCAACGGGAAGCTGCGGGATGAACTTCTGAATCTCGAACTGTTCCTGAGCCCGGAGGAGGCGAAGTACGTTGCGGAACGGTGGAGACTGGATTACAATCACCACCGACCGTTCAGCTCGTTG